>ENA-OQCE01000318-OQCE01000318.1-human-gut-metagenome-genome-assembly--contig:-NODE-318-length-23540-cov-3.489685_pt1 | contig 23540 bp, 22 predicted proteins | sample MGYA00242495_ERZ504572 | MGnify/ENA primary metagenome ERZ504572 (study PRJEB26092, sample SAMD00036228) | human gut metagenome | host: Homo sapiens | study: EMG produced TPA metagenomics assembly of... | reverse complement strand
TAACAGGTATTAAATTGGCGAAAATACGGTTCTTCATTTCACAAAAGCCCTCTCTTTATTTAGCAGAAACAAGCAGATAATTCCGTAAACACCCCCATGTTGCCATCTTTTACATCCGGGTGTAGAGGGTCGGTACATCCGGGTGTAAGAGGGGGCAACATGGGGGATGTCCGGCAACAAAAGTGCCTTGCCGGACAATCAAAACCACCCGGTTTTACCTATTTTATAGCCGTTTTTAGAGAAAAAGGCTCTGTTTTTTTTTGGTATATTTCATGCGATTTTCGGGTTTTGGTGCGGTTGCCCTGGTTGTTCAAACCTGTTTGAGAGGATTTCCGGCTTTTTTCTTATCTTTACCGCCAATTAAGCAGTATCAGGAAAATTACGAAGATTTCCGCCATGAATGCATGCTTCGCCTAAAGAATTAAATCTCTTATTAATATAGTAATTAAGCAAAAAAATGAAACGTATAGTTTTTTTGGATTATGTACGCGTGTTCGCATGTTTCCTTGTTATGGTCGTTCACGCCAGTGAAAACTTTTACGGTGCCCCCGGTTCGACGGACATGGTGGGACCGCAAGCCTTTCTGGCAAATGAGTCAGACCGGCTATGGGTGTCCATATACGATGGGTTTTCGCGTATGGCCGTGCCGTTGTTTATAATAGTCTCCGCTTTTCTTCTTGCGCCGATGAAGGAAGGGCAGACCATGTGGCAGTTCTATCGTCGGCGTTGTATCCGCATTCTACCACCGTTTTTCATATTCATGATACTCTACAGTACTCTGCCAATGTTGTGGGGACAGATTGATGGAGCGACCTCGATCAAGGATCTGTCGCGGATATTTCTGAACTTCCCGACGCTGGCCGGGCATCTATGGTTTATGTATCCCTTGATCAGCATTTACCTGTTTATTCCTATCATCTCGCCCTGGTTGAGCAGAGTGACGGTCAAAGAAGAACGTTTCTTTATCGGGTTGTTTCTCTTGTCGACCTGTATGCCATATCTGAACCGTTGGTTCGGAGAAGTGTGGGGACAGTGCTTTTGGAACGAATACCATATGCTGTGGTATTTCTCCGGTTACTTAGGCTATCTTGTGCTCGCACATTATATACATGTCCATCTGACCTGGAACCGTTCCAAACGTTTTATTATCGGAATTGTTTCGATGCTCATTGGTGCAGCTATTACCATATATTCGTTCTATGTTCAGGCCGTTCCCGGAGAAATACTCCCCACGCCCGTGCTGGAAATAGGGTGGGCTTTCTGCACCATCAACTGTGTGTTGCTTACGGCCGGCACGTTCCTGATGTTCAGTTGTATTGAACTTCCCGAAACTCCGCGCTTCGTATTGGAACTCTCTAAACTCAGCTATGGGATGTATCTGATGCATATCTTTTGGCTCGGTCTGTGGGTGGCGGTGTTCAAGTCCGTCTTGCCGTTACCGACTGTTGCCGCCATTCCTGTGATTGCGACATGTACGTTCATTTGCTGCTTCGTGACAACCAAGGTTATTTCGCTTATTCCGGGCGGCAAATGGATCGTCGGGTAGAATATATTCGTTTGTTACTTTCGATTTTCACTTTGTAAGGGGTAAAAAGATCGTTATCCCTTCATTTATTCTAAAATATTCTAAAATCAGCGACAGCAATTCTGTAATCAGTGGCAGTGATTATATAATTGCTGTCGCTGATTTTGTAATTGCTGCCATTGATTACAGAATATTTCGTGTGTCCGTACCGAATTTTGGCGGTCGAAATAGAGCGTATCAGAAAAAAAGTTTACATTTGCCACCGAATCGGTTCTGTATTTCCCGTTCGGGAATATGGATTAAAAGGGAATCGGGTGTAAATCCCGGACAGTCCCGCTGCTGTGAAGCTCCGTTTTAACATCTTGGAACTACTTTCGCCACTGACTTGTTATAATTAAGTCGGGAAGGCTTCAGGATGGGAGTCAGTCAGAGACCTGCCGTTCATTATAAGGTTCATATCCTCGTGGGTTAGGCTATGGATGCGAAACATAAATACAATAAATATGATAAGAAAAGTTCTGATTGCGAATCGGGGCGAGATAGCTGTGAGGGTTATGCGCTCCTGTCGCGAATGGGGATACGTCGGTGGCTGTTTTTTCGGAAGCAGACCGGACGGCACGTCATGTCCTTTATGCCGACGAAGCGGTCTTGATAGGACCGGCAGCATCAAAAGATAGTTACCTGAATATCGAAAAGATCATCCGGGCAGCCAAGCAACACAAGGTGGATGCGATTCATCCCGGATATGGTTTCCTGTCCGAGAATGCGGATTTTGCCCGCCGGTGCAAAGAAGAAGGAATCGTCTTTATCGGCCCGTCGGCAGAAACGATGGAGGCGATGGGAGATAAAATATCCGCCCGCAAGCGGATGATAGACGCCGGCGTGCCGGTCGTCCCTGGCACGCAGCAGCCTTTGCAGGATGTTGGAGAAGCATGCCGGGTCTGCCGGGAGATCGGTTTCCCGGTCATGCTGAAAGCCTCGATGGGAGGCGGTGGAAAGGGAATGCGTCTGATCCATAAGGAAGAAGAGGTGGAAGAGGCTTACAACGCCGCTCGCTCGGAGTCGCTCTCTTCTTTTGGTGACGATACAGTTTATCTGGAAAAGTACGTGGAGGGACCACATCATATCGAGTTCCAGATTTTAGGCGACAATTACGGGAATGTGGTCCATCTCTGCGAACGCGAATGCTCTGTGCAACGCCGTAACCAGAAAATTGTCGAGGAAAGTCCGTCGCCGTTCATTACGCCGGAACTGCGGAAAGAGATGGGCGAGAAGGCGGTTGCGGCTGCTAAGGCCGTCGACTATTCCGGTGCCGGGACGATCGAGTTCCTGGTTGATAAACACCGTAATTTTTATTTTCTCGAAATGAACACCCGTTTGCAGGTGGAGCATCCGATTACCGAAGAGGTGTTGGGGCTCGACTTGGTAAAGGAGCAGCTTCGTATTGCCGACAACGAACCGTTGCATATCCGGCAGGAAGATATATCCAGCGTGGGCATGCTATCGAATGCCGGATCTGTGCCGAAGATACCGCCAACAATTTCATGCCATCTCCCGGCATTATCCGCCAGCTGACCGAACCGAACGGGATCGGAGTGCGAATCGACAGCTATGTCTATGAAGGTTATGAGATTCCGGTCTATTATGACCCGATGATCGGCAAGCTGATCGTGTGGGCTACCAGCCGCGAGTATGCGATCGAACGAATGAGGCGTGTCTTACACGAATACAAGATTACCGGGCTGAAGACGAATATCAGCTATCTCAGGCGGATCATGGATATACCTGATTTTGTGCATGGAACCTACGATACGTCGTTTATCGGAAAGCATGGCGAGGAGCTGCAACATCCGGTGAACCCCGGAGACGAGCATGAATCGGAAAATATCGCCATGATCGCTGCTTATATGGATTACCTGATGAACCTGGAGGAGAACGCATCGGGCTCTTCGGTGGACAACCGTCCGATCAGCCGTTGGCGTGAGTTCGGGTTGCAGAAAGGTGTGTTAAGGATTTGAAAAATTGTTTATAATGGAAATACATATTGGAAACCGGGTGGCTGATGTGGAGCTGCTTGGAAAGGATGGAAACAAGGTGCGGCTCGACATAGACGGACAGCCCTACGAGGTGGATATCGTGATGGCTGAGAACGGGGCTTGTTCGATCTTGCATGACGGACATTCTTACAATGCCGAGCTGATCCGTTCGGGAGGAGGAAAGAACTATCAGGTCAACACGCTTTTCTCCTCTTATTCGGTCGACATAATCGATTCGCAGGCCAAATATCTACGTATGCGCAAGAACAGCGAAGAAAAGCAGGGCGACAAGGTTGTATCGCCGATGCCCGGAAAGGTCATGAAGATTCCTGTGAACGAAGGAGACCTTCTGTCTGCCGGGGATATCGTGGTGGTGCTCGAAGCCATGAAGATGCAGAGCAACTATAAGGTCAGCTCTGATTGTCGGGTACGTGAAATCCTGGTGAAGGAAGGAGACACGGTAAACGTGAATCAGGTGTTGATGACATTGGAAGTAATTAATCAGGAAGGAAATGCAGAAAGAAGAGATATATAAGAAGTTTGAAGAACTAGATAAAGTGGCTGCTCTGGGTGGCGGCGTAGTTCGTATCGATAAGCAACATGAGGCGGGGCGTATGACAGCCCGTGAACGTATTGATATGTTGCTGGATAAAGGTACGTTTGTTGAACTGGATAAGTTCGTGACGCATCGATGCACGAATTTCGGCATGGAGAAAAACAAGATTCCGGGAGACGGTGTCGTTTCTGGATATGGTAAGATCGAAGGTCGTCAGGTCTTTGTCTACGCCTACGATTTTACAGCTTACGGAGGAACGCTCAGTTCGACCAATGCCGCCAAGATCGTAAAGGTCCAGACGCTAGCTCTGAAAAATGGTGCGCCTGTGATCGCATTGAACGATTCGGGAGGTGCGCGTATCCAGGAAGGAGTCGGTAGCCTGGCAGGTTATGCGTCGATCTTCTATCAAAATACGATGGCCTCCGGGGTGGTTCCCCAGATTTCGGCTATCCTCGGTCCTTGTGCCGGTGGAGCTTGTTACTCGCCGGCACTGACCGATTTCATTTTTATGGTGAAAAAGAAGAGCCATATGTTCATAACCGGACCGGATGTCGTGAAGGCCGTTACGCATGAGACGGTGGAGAAAGAGGAATTGGGAGGCGCCTATGTGCATAGCAGTAAAAGTGGCGTGACGCATTTCGTGTGTGATACGGAGGAGGAAACGTTGATGAGTATCCGCGAGCTGCTGAGCTTCCTGCCGTCAAACAATATGGAGGATGCACCGTCTCTCCCGTGTTCTGACGATATCCGTCGTGAAACGGAAACGTTACAGACGGTGATTCCCGATGATCCGAACGTGCCGTATGATATGAAGGACGTGATCGAGCCGGTGGTCGACAATCATTATTTTTTCGAAGTGATGTCTCATTTTGCAAAGAATGTGGTGGTCGGCTTTGCCCGTCTGGGTGGCCAGTCGGTTGGTATTGTGGCGAATCAGCCGGCTTTCCTAGCTGGTGTGCTGGATATCGATGCCTCGGACAAGGCGGCTCGTTTCATTCGTTTTTGCGATTGCTTCAATATCCCGCTGGTGACGTTTGAGGACGTACCCGGCTTTTTACCCGGCTGTCAGCAGGAGCATGACGGGATTATCCGCCACGGGGCGAAGATCGTTTACGCTTATGCCGAGGCGACAGTTCCCAAAATTACGTTGATTACGCGTAAAGCTTACGGCGGCGCTTATATCGTGATGTCGAGCAAACCGATCGGCGCCGACATCAACTTGGCTTACCCGATGGCGGAAATCGCAGTGATGGGAGCCGAAGGGGCTGTCAATATCCTGTACCGGAAAGCGGAAGGAGAAGAAAAAGCACAGGCTATGAAGGCATACAATGAACAGTTCTCGAATCCTTATCGAGCAGCCGAATTAGGATTTATCGATGAGATCATCATGCCCCGTCAGACACGTTACAAGTTGATACTGGCGCTTGAAATGGCAAAAAATAAGAGCCAGAGCAATCCGCCAAAGAAACATGGCAATATGCCTTTGTAAATCAAGGACGTCGATTTGAAAATTATAAATAACTAACATGGTGAACAAAAGAATCATTCGACAGAATCAATAGAATTGATTAGAGGAAGGCTTGCTTGTGAAAGTCAGCCTTCTTACTTTTGTGCCCGCATTTAATAGAGAAAAGACAAAAAGGATGGAAAAAGAGACTTTGACAGACCGGGAGGTTTTGTTGTTACGGAGAAAACTGGACTTATTACTCCGTACGGGAAAATTGCTGATGGAGAGTGCCGCGGATACGAACCGCATCGAACGGAACATGAAGCGTGTGGCTGCTTTTATGGGGATTCCTGAAGAAAAGCTTCATCTGGATATCAGATGGACGATGATTATGGTGAATGTGAGCGACGAGACACATTCCTTTTCAAAATTTCAGAAGTGTGAGAAGCATGGTATCAATATGACGACCATTACGGAGGTCAGCCATCTGTCATGGAAGGCGATTGAACAAGACTATTCGTTGGACCAGTATGAGGAAGAGCTTGAGCGGATTGCGCGTAAACCTCGTAACTATATGCCTTACCTGGTGGCAATCGGTGCCGGGTTTGCCTGTGGCGGTTTCTGTAAGTTGTTCGGCTGTGACTGGATCGCGTTTTTGTTCGCTTCTATTTGTGCATTTGTCGGATTCCGTGTCCGAGCGCGTTGTATCGAGTTCGGGATAAATGTGTATATGAGTATTGCGATTGCGGCGTTTGTGGCGACTTGTCTGGCGTATGCTTCTTCTTTTTCGGGGCTGTCATCCACGCCTTACCATCCGTTGCTGGCTTGTGCTCTGTTTATCGTGCCGGGAGTACCGTTAATCAATTTTGTGGATGACATGATTGACAATCATTTGCTTGTCGGGATTACGCGGGCGGCCAATACGATGATGATGGTCGGAGCGATGACGTTCGGGATTGCTTTTGCCATGCGGGTGTTGGTAATGAACGATATAGAGATCGACCATAAGTTCAGTGAATTGAGCATGGTGCCGCATGATCCTTATTATATTTATGCCATTGCGGCGGCTATTGCAGCGATGGGTTTTTCAATGATTTTCAATATCCAGCGACGTTTGTTGTGGGTTGTGGCTTTAGGGGGGATCATTGCAGTGTGTACCCGTAATTTTGTGAATTTTGAGTTGGGATATGGTCCGGTGATCGGTTCGTTTATGGGAAGTTTTGTCGTGAGTCTGATTGCGGTAAAGGCGGTCCATTGGTTCGATGTCCCCAATCATGTGTTAACGATCCCGTCTGTTATCCCGATGATTCCGGGGGTACTGATGTATCGTTCGTTGTTTGCTTTTATCAACCTGCACGGGGTGATTGGTGAAGTGACCAATGCTTTTGCTAACGGGATCAATTCGGCTTTAATTATCCTGTGTATCTCTTTAGGTGTTGCTGTTCCGAATATCTTCGCTCGTCGCTACATTGCCAAAGACCGCCAGCGTTATCTTGAAGAAGAACTTGAAAAACGCAGGCAGCGTGGTAAGTTCATTGAATGGTAAGGAGATTCATAATTATGATTTATGAGTTATAAAAGATTCATAAATCATAATTCAGTTCCAACAAGACAGTCTTGTTGGCTTTTAGGGAAGCTTTGACATCGATCAGGCGTTGGTTGCTGCTGCCACGGAAAAGAAGGCTTTCATCGCGTAGGGCTTGTTTGAATTTACCATCTACCAAGACGTCGATGTATTTGAGCAGCTCTGCCTGTTTCGGATTGTCCAGAAGACGCTCGAAAGTATAGCCGGTATAACACCAGATGTTTTTCCGGCTTTTTTCTTTGATCGCCTGTGCCAGCTTGGTGAAACCTTCCGGTTGGAACATGGGGTCGCCGCCGCTGAAGGTCACGTTGGCAAAGTCGTCTGCCAAGACCTTCGTTAGAATCTCTTCCGTCGATATTTGTTTCCCCTTTTTTATGTCCCACGATTCGGATTATGACAGCCAGGACAAGCGTTCGGACAACCTGCCGCATAGATCGCGGTCCGGAATCCCGGACCGTCGACAGTTGTATCTTCTATGATATCAATGATGGAAAGCACTTTGGAATTTGAAAATTAAGAATTGAAAAATAAAATGCTTGACTTATAAGCTTCAATTCTTGGTTTATAATATAACTGTTTATATCTCTCGCAATCTTCAATTTTTAATTATGGACGACCCTGTCGTTCAGTTCTGCCAGTTTCGCTTTGTTCCAGCGATCTGTCGTACCGACCAGGTAGCCGGTGATGCGCTGTAGTTTGTCGAGATGGGTACTGCCGCATTTCGGACATTTCTCCAAATGGGTTTCCGCATTTTCGTAGCCGCAGTCGAGGCAGCGGTTACGATTGTGGTTGACGGAACCGTAGCCAATATTATAACGGTCCATCATATCGACAACTTGCATGATCACTTCCGGGTTATGGGTCGCGTCTCCATCCATTTCGACATAGAAGATATGGCCTCCGCGTGTCATCTCATGATAGGGAGCTTCCACTTCCGCTTTGTGACGAGCGCTGCATTTGTAGTAGACGGGTACATGATTGGAGTTTGTATAATAGTCGCGGTCCGTAATACCGGGCAACGAACCGAATTTCTTACGGTCACGACGGGTAAATTTGCCCGACAAGCCTTCGGCCGGTGTTGCCAGTACGCTGTAATTATGCTGGTATTCCTCTGAAAACTGATTGGCCCTGTTACGGATATAGCTGACGATCTTCAGGCCTAACTCCTGCGAAGCCACATCTTCGCCGTGGTGTTTGCCGGTGAGGGCGACCAGGCATTCTGCCAGGCCGATAAAACCGATCCCCAATGTACCCTGATTGATAACGGGTGCGATCGTGTCGTTCGGTTTCAATTTCTCGCTACCCAGCCAAAGAGATGACATCAGCAACGGGAACTGTTTGGCATATGCCGTTTTTTGGAATTCCATGCGCTCGTGTAGTTGGCGGGCGGTTATATCCAGCATGTGGTCGAGCTTGGCAAAGAATTGGGCGATCCGTTCTTCCTTGTTTTCAATGTGCATGCATTCGATAGCGAGGCGTACGATATTGATTGTCGAGAAAGAGAGGTTACCGCGGCCGATAGATGTTTTCGGACCGAAGCGGTTCTCGAATACACGCGTGCGGCATCCCATGGTCGCAACTTCGTGCATATAACGTTGCGGATCATCGGCACGCCAGTTTTCGCTCTGGTTGAATGTCGCGTCGAGGTTGAGGAAGTTCGGGAAGAAACGGCGAGCTGTAACCTTGCAGGCAAGCTGGTAAAGGTCGTAGTTACGGTCTTCCGGCAGATAGCTTACCCCGCGTTTCTTTTTCCATATCTGAATCGGGAAGATGGCCGTTTCGCCATTGCCGACTCCGCGATATGTGCTTTTCAATATCTCGCGAATGATACAGCGTCCTTCGGCAGAAGTGTCCGTTCCGTAATTGATGGAACTGAATACTACTTGGTTGCCTCCACGAGAATGGATGGTGTTCATATTGTGGATAAAGGCTTCCATCGATTGATGCACGCGGCTGACAGTTTTATTGACGGCATGTTGGATGATACGTTCGTCGCCACTCAATCTTTCGAGCGGACGATTCACATAGTCATCCAGTTTCTGCTGGTAGAGATGTGAATAATTCTGTCCGTTCAGTTCTTCCAGGTTCTTGATTTCTTCGATAAAACTATTGCGCACGTAAGGAGCCAGATAGAAATCGAATGCCGGGATCGCCTGACCACCATGCATTTCGTTCTGGGCTGTTTCGAGCGAGATACAGCCTAAAATACTGGCTGTTTCGATACGCTTTGCCGGGCGTGATTCGCCATGTCCGGCTGAAAAACCGTATTTCAGGATGTGGTCCAACGGATGTTGTACGCATGTGAGGCTCTTGGTCGGATAATAGTCTTTATCATGGATATGCAGATAGTTGTTTTCTACCGCCTCCTTGACCTCTTCGCTCAACAAGTAATCGTCGACGAACGGCTTGGTCGTTTCGCTGGAGAACTTCATCATCATGCCGGCGGGCGTGTCGGCATTCATATTGGCATTCTCGCGGGTGATGTCGTTGGATTTGATATTGATGATCTCCAGGAACATATCGCGTGTCTTGGCTTTGCGGGCGATACTGCGCTGGTTGCGGTAAGCTATGTATTTTTGTGCAACGTCTTTGCGGCTACTGTTCATCAGCTCCAACTCGACAGCGTCTTGGATGGCTTCGACAGTCATTTGCGAGTCGCCTTTGAAAGAAATATGATCCGTGATCTGGCGAACCAGCTCCCGGTCTTCCCCGTTTTCTGTGTGCAACATCGCTTTGCGGATAGCTGTTGCTATCTTTTCTTCGTTGAATCCAACGATACGTCCATCACGTTTAATAACTGTCTGAATCATGATAAGTTTATTATTGAGGTTTGTGAATTTTGTAGTTGCAAAAGTATATAGTATAACAATATGGTAAACTTTTTGGAAAACTTTTATGCAGTTAAAATATGTCAATTCACTGATATGCAATTATAAATTTTGGGTAATTGGAAAACTTTAAATGACTATCATGTTTTAATGTTGTCCAAAAGTGTATATCTTTTTCAACTTTTCGTGTATAATGTGGAAAACATCTGAAGGAAGTGTTAACGTGAAAAAATAACTTGGAAAAGAGATACACGCTATGCTTTTTTTGTCTAATTTTGTCTTCGGATCGGTTTCGTATGATTAAATCAGATGATACGGATTAAAAGGGAATCGGGTGAAAATCCCGGACAGTCCCGCTGCTGTGAAGCTCCGTTTCAACATCCTGAAAACTACTTTTGCCACTGGTTTATGGTTATAAACCGGGAAGGCTTCGGGATGGGAGTCAGTCAGAAGACCTGCCGTTCATTAAAGGCTATTCTTTCCTCGTGGGTTAGGAGAATGGTTCGAAAATGTTTCTAACTTCATAAATAGTAAAAAGATGGAAAAGCTTTGCTTGTGTTGTGGCACAAAGTTTTCCGGCAATATTGATTTATTTTCCGGCGACTTTGCTGCTACTTATTTTTCTATACATAAATAGTATTGTTATTCGTTGTTAGAATATTGTTCAATAGTAATTAAAGTAAGAAGCTCCGTCGAAGTGATTCGCCGGAGTTTCGTGTTTTTTAAGCGCATAGCCGGACGTTTTTTTACTGTCCTCCCATAATATCCAACAGCTCGTTGGTGATAGCCTGCTGGCGGGTTTTGTTGTATTGCAGGGTTAGTTCCTGAATCAGGTCATTAGCATTGTCGTTGGCCGTTTGCATTGCCATCATGCGGGCGGCATGCTCGGATGTCGTTGTGTCGAGTAATGTCGTGTAAATCGTTAAGTTGAGCAGCTTCGGAAAAAGCAATGCCTGAAGGCTTTCCGGCGACGGTTCCAGGATGTAATCGGTTGTCGGGACGGTGTTTTCAACCGAGGCCTGTGGCAGGGTAACCGGCAGATAGACTTTATGGGTCAATACCTGTGTGGCCATATTCTTGAAATGATGGTAAAGCAGCTCCACTCGATCGGCCTTACCCGAAGAAAAGAGCTCCATCAGTTTTCCGGCGAGGCGGACAGCCTCTTCGTACGAAGGTTTCTCTCCTAAATGAAGAAAATCGTCCTCAGTCGTATAGCCCGCCTTGTGCAGTTCGTCAGCAATCTTTTTCCCGATGGGGTAGAGGCGGACGGCGGTGTGTTGTGTTTCTAATTCATGCAGACGGGCAGATAGCTCTTTCCATACGTTGGCATTGAACGTGCCGCATAATCCGCTGCTGGATGAGAAAACGGCGATAACGACCTGTTTCACCTCACGCTTTTCAGTGTAAGATGATTCCAGGTTGCATTCCGCCTCTAAAAGACCGTTTAAGATGGCGGAAAGTTTGTTTGCATAGAGGAGTGTGTGTTCGGTCAGCGTCTGGGTATGATGGAGCTTCGCCGAAGATACCATTTTCATGGCTGCGGTGATCTTTTGCGTACTCCGGATAGACGCGATCCGAACTTTTATTTCTTTTAATGATGCCATAATTCCTTTTTTAATTGACAATTAGGTGTCGCTTGTTGTATTTGTCCATTGTCAATTGTTCATTGTCAGTTGTTTTGCTGTTTCTTCCAGTTTCTTCCGGATATCGTCGTTGATGGTTCCGGTTTTCAGGATGTCCAGTACGTCGTGCTGGTGTGATGTATGCAGTTCGCGCAGGAATTCCTTTTCGAAGTCATGCACTTTATCCAACGGGACTCCTTTCAGCAATCCCTGTGTACCGCAGTAGAGGATGGCGATCTGGTCTTCTACAGGCATCGGGCTGTATTGGGGCTGTATCAGCAGTTGCGTGTTCTTTTGTCCTTTGTCGATCGTGAAAGCTGTTACGGCATCCATCTCGCCGCCGAATTTGGAGAATGATTCCAGTTCGCGAAACTGTGCCTGGTCAATCTTCAGCGTTCCAGCCACCTTCTTCATCGCCTTTAGCTGGGCGTTACCTCCTACACGAGATACCGAGATACCGACGTTGATAGCCGGACGATTTCCTTGGTTGAAGAGGTCGGTTTCGAGGAAGATCTGCCCGTCGGTAATGGAGATGACGTTCGTAGGGATGTAGCTGATACGTCACCCGCCTGGGTTTCGATGATCGGCAGGGCAGTCAGGGAACCGCCGCCTTTTACCTTGTCCTTCATGCTGTCCGGCAGGTCGTTCATCTGCCGGGCCACTTCAGGCTGATTGATGATCTTGGCAGCTCGTTCGAGCAGACGGGAATGCAGGTAGAAGATATCTCCCGGATATGCCTCGCGTCCGGAAGGACGGCGCAGGATCAGAGACACCTCGCGGTAGGCGACCGCCTGTTTCGAAAGGTCGTCGTAGACAACTAAAGCATGACGTCCGCTGTCCCGGAAATATTCACCGATGGCGGCACCCGCAAAAGGAGCGAAATATTGCATGGCTGCCGGATCGGATGCTGTCGCGCTGACAACGATCGTATAGTCCATCGCGCCTTTTTCTTGCAACGTGTTGACAAGCGAGGCGACGGTAGAACCCTTCTGTCCGATTGCTACATAGATGCAGTAGACCGGATTTCCGGCTTCGTAGCTGCTGCGTTGGTTGATGATCGTATCGATGGCGATGGAGGTTTTTCCGGTCTGGCGGTCTCCGATGATCAGTTCGCGCTGTCCGCGTCCGATCGGGATCATCGCATCGACAGCCTTGATACCGGTCTGTAACGGTTCGTTGACGGGCTGGCGGAAGATAACACCCGGCGCCTTGCGTTCGAGTGGCATCTCGCAGGTCTCTCCCGTGATTTCCCCTTTTCCGTCGATAGGGTTTCCGAGCGGGTCGATCACACGTCCGATCATACCTTCGCTGACATTGATGGAGGCAATACGTCCTGTGCGTTTGACGATGTCGCCTTCCTTTACCTGGTCTGTTGGTCCCAGCAGGACAGCTCCCACGTTGTCCTCTTCCAGGTTCATCACGATCGCTTCCATCCCGTTGTCGAACTGCAGGAGTTCGTTAGCCTCGGCATTGTCGAGACCGTAAATCCGGGCTACGCCATCGCTCACCTGGAGCACCGTACCTACTTCTTCCGTCCGGATACCGGTACTGATCCCTTCCAATTGCTGGCGCAGGATGGCGGAAACTTCACTCACTTTTATCTGATCTGTCATACTTCTTTCTGTTTTTATCTGTTTTCGAGTAACCGGCTACGGATATCCCGTAGCTGTGTCGCATAGCTGGCATCTATCCGGTAGTTCCCGATACGCAGGCGAAAACCGCCGATCAGTTCCGGTTGTACGATGCCGGAGAATTCGATGGTGCTGCCTGTCTCTTCCTTCAGCTTGTTCTGGAGATGTACTTTCACTTCCTCGCTTACCGGAACTGCGGTACTGAACTGCACGCGGGTGATGCGTTTGTTTTTCCGGTACAGGTGGATATAGATATGCGCCATGAAGAGCAGGAGGCTTTCCCGTTTATGTTCCAGTACGAGGTGCATGAAACGTTCATACAAGTCGGAGACCTCTATGCCGCCTGCCGCTGTCAGCAGCTTGAGCTTTTCCTCTGCCGGGAGGATCGGATTGCCAAGGGCGACCCGCAGTCCGGGTTCGAGCGAGAAGCTGTCTGCCAGCATCTTCATATCATCGTATACCCGCGTTTCCAGTCCTTTCTCCTTCGCTAAGGAGAAAAGGGCTTTCGCATACCGGGAAGAGATTGTTCCTATATCCATACGTTACGATTTACAAAACGATACCTCATCCAACAGCCGGTCGATGATTTGTTGTTGTTCCTTGTCGCGGCTGATCTTTTCTTTCATCACCTTCTCTGCTATGGCGATCGAAAGGTCGGCAATCTCGGAACGGACCTCGCGGATTGCTTTCTCCTTCTCTTCGCGGATACGTCGGGCTGCCTCTTCCACCTGCAAACGAGTTTCGGCGGCAGCTTTCCGGTGAGCTTCGTCGATGATTTGTTCCTTTTCGGCAAATGCTTCTTTCAGGATGGCATTCTGTTTTTCCTTTGCTTCGGCAAGTATCCGGGCCCCTTCGGCCTGGATATTGGCAAGCTGTTCATTCGCCTGGCGAGCCGTTTCAAGAGAGTTGTCGATGTAGCTTTCCGTTGTTCCACTGCCTTGATGATGACAGGAAATCCGTATTTGGAAAGGATGACAAAGACAATCCCGAATGAAACGATCATCCAGAACAGAAGTCCCGAATCCGGTGTTAATAATGACATAACCTGTTACTTTTTATTGGAACAAAGCCAGGAAACATACCACGATGGCAAACAACGCCACACCTTCAACCAGAGCTCCCATGATCAACATCGAGGTACGGATCTCGCCCGCTGCAGAAGGCTGGCGGCCGATTGCTTCGACAGCTCCTTTTCCGATCAGACCGATACCTATACCTGCACCGATAGCGGCAAATCCCGCTCCGATTGTTGCTCCCATCTTCGCTATGCCCATTCCGGCAGCTGCTTGTAATAAAATAGTCGATAACATTGTGCTTTAAACTTTAAATTAGTAACCTAATATATTTAATCTTTAACCTTAGCCAGTCCGATATAATTAGCTGACAATAATGTGAATATATATGCTTGCAGACAAGCCACCAGCAATTCCAGACAGTTCATGAACGCGCAGAACAGCACCGAAACGATCGTCATTCCGAAATTCACCAACAACCCCATCGATACTGTGATAAAGATCAGGCAGGTGAGGGCGAGGATGATCGTATGTCCTGCCATGATATTGGCAAACAGACGGATCATCAAGGCAAACGGCTTGGTGAATACGCCGAAAAACTCGACAAAAGGCATGATTGGCAACGGCAGTTTCAGATAGATCGGTGCTTTCGGCCAAAATATCTCTTTCCAGTATTCCTTTGTCGCAAACAGGTTGACAGCGATAAACGTACATCCCGCCAAGACGGCCGTGACCGCAATGTTGCCGGTGATGTTGGCCCCTCCCGGAAAGACCGGGATGATTCCGATCAGATTGTTGATCAGGATAAAGAAGAAGACCGTCAGCAGATAAGAGGAAAACGGCCTGTACTCTTCTTTGCCGATCGACTCCTTGATGACGCCGTCCTGTATGTAGGAAATAATCATTTCCATCAGGCCGGTAAACCCGCTCGGAACCTGGTTCGGATGTCTCTTGTACCAACGGGCGGTCCGTAGAACTACGAACAGCAGGATGCCGCAACTCAGGAACAGGCCGCAAACATTCTTGGTCAGCGACAAGTCGACCGGGCGCACCTCTTCTCCGCGGCTGTTCTTTTCCACCACCTTGCCGGCGTGTTCGCTTCTGTAGCGATATAATAGTTGTGATGCGCTTGGCCGTGATGTAAATGGTGGGAGAGGAACATGTCCCATCCACGCTCTTCACTTTTGACCAATATCGGCAGAGAGATGGCGATCTCCTTTCCGTTCCATTCGGTAATATGCCAGGTGTAAGCGTCTTGGATATGCGAAAAGACAATATCCTGAACATCGATGCCTTCCTCTTTGGAATCAGCATGAGCCGGGGCCAGAAAACAGAGCCACATCAGCAATACTATCCATATCAACCTGTTATTTTTGATATTGTTCATCATTTTCCTTTTTCTCTCTTTTCATTCTTTTCTTTTCGAACAGATAAACCGTATACGTTTCCAATCCCAAATAGATAAAATAGAAAAGCATCAGGGTGAAGCCGAACATTCTCAAATTTTCTCTGACCAGTGCGGCATAAAGCCACAGGAAAACAACGGCAAGGGTGAACTTGCAGAAACGGACTACCATGAAAGCGGTAATCGTCACATCGCCGTTTTTTCTTTTCTTCCGGTCAAGTATATAGGTCATCACAATTGCCATCACCCAGTAAAAGATCGGAATGGAAGGATACCATTTGAAATAATGATCCGGCCAGATCGTGTATAATAATCCTCCTAACGTCACACCGATGGCTGCATTGATAAATGTAATCAATCCCATCAGCTTTAATTTTAACCATCCAGTCATGTCGTCGTATATACTTTTATTTATTCGATGCAAACAGATATGTAATCATCCTTAACCTCTACGAATCCGCTCTTGATAGCCTGTTCGCCTTTTTTGCCATCGTGTTCATATTGGATGGTTCCCTGTCGGAGGGTGGCTATCAGCGGGGCATGATGGGGGAGGATATCAAATGAACCGGCCATGCCCGGAAAGGAAACACGCTCTGCTTCGCCTTCGAAAAGAATGCCGTCCGGTGATACAATTTCCAATTTCATATCCATTTTTAATTTGCTTGTTCTGCCAATCGCTTTGCTTTTTCCATTACGTCCTCGATCGTGCCTACGTTCAAGAAAGCCTGTTCGGGGATCTCGTCCGTCTCTCCATCCATGATCATCTTGAATCCTCGGATCGTATCTTCGATGGAGACCATGACGCCCGGCACGCCGGTGAATTGTTCCGCCACGGAGAACGGCTGTGAAAGGAAACGCTGTACACGGCGAGCGCGGTTGACGGTCAGACGGTCTTCGTCGGAAAGTTCTTCCATACCGAGGATCGAGATGATGTCTTGCAGTTCCTTGTTGCGTTGGAGGATTTGTTTCACACGCTGTGCCGTTTCGTAATGCTCTTTGCCCACGATCAACGGGTCCAGAATGCGCGAAGTGGATTCCAGCGGGTCGACGGCCGGATAGATACCGAGTTCGGTGATCTTACGGCTCAATACCGTGGTAGCATCCAGATGCGTAAAGGTCGTTGCCGGAGCCGGGTCCGTCAGGTCGTCTGCTGGCACATAAACTGCCTGGACGGAAGTGATGGAACCTTTCTTAGTGGAAGTGATGCGTTCCTGCATGGCTCCCATCTCGGTGGCCAGTGTCGGCTGGTAACCGACGGCGGACGCATACGTCCCAGCAGGGCGGATACTTCCGAACCGGCCTGTGTGAACCGGAAGATATTGTCGATAAAGAAAAGGATGTCTTTTGTTTCCCCCTCTGCCGCCAGGTCACGAAAAGACTCGGCGATCGTCAGTCCTGAAAGGGCTACCGAAGAGCGGGCTCCCGGCGGTTCGTTCATCTGGCCGAAGACCAGTGTCGCCTGCGACTTGGCCAGTTCATCATAATCGATCTTGGACAAATCCCAATGACCTGCTCCATGCTTTTCTTGAATTCTTCGCCGTAGCGGATGACTCCGGATTGGATCATCTCGCGCAGCAGATCGTTTCCTTCGCGTGTACGTTCACCCACACCAGCAAAGACGGAGAATCCGTTGTTCTTCTTCGCGATGTTGTTGATCAACTCCATGATCAGGACCGTCTTTCCTACGCCAGCTCCCCCGAACAGACCGATCTTGCCTCCTTTGGAGTAAGGTTCGAGCAGGTCGATCACCTTGATACCGGTGTATAAGACTTCACGGCTGGTGGTCAGGTCTTCGAACTTGGGCGGTTCACGATGGATCGGAAGAGCCCCTTTCTTGTCGAGTTCGGTCATTCCGTCAATGGGATTCCCCGTTACGTTCATCAAACGCCCTTTTACCTGGTCGCCGACCGGCATCGTGATGGGCGAACCGTGAGAAATGGCTTCCATTCCTCTCTTCAGTCCGTCTGTCGTATCCATCGCTACGGTACGGACCGTGTTTTCCCCAATATGCTGTTGGACTTCCACAATCAGGATTTTTCCATTGGGGCGGGTTATCTCCATTGCATCGTGAATGCGGGGAAGTGTTATCTTTTCTTCCTTGCCATTATCGAAATGAATGTCCACGACCGGACCGATAACCTGTGAGATATAACCTTTTATTTCTCCCATACAATCTCTTTTTTCCTTAATCCTATTCAAATCTTCAGCTGCAATATTACGAATTATGAATTTCCGAAAACCGGAAATATTACTTTTTGAGTCTTTTTGTACTTAGTTAAATATTCAACTAATTTCAACCTCTTCTAAAATGAACCAATCGAGTTCTGAAATGAACCAAAATAGCGGGAATAGCTTATTTTGTAAACCATAGAGATAGAAGATTCTAAGCATGATATGCCGTTTTGTTGGCGAAAAACAGATGAAATGTTTTACTTTGTTAAATAAAAAGGATTACTCATCTGTTTTTTCTACCTTTGCAATCGGATTATGGTGTAACCGTATTTGCTTCCGCTGACGGTTAGTAAAAGGGAATCCGGTGAAAGTCCGGAGCTGTACCCGTAGCTGTAAGTTCTGAAACCCCGGCAAATCTTGTTGCCACTGGTGGTTCGGTTGACAATTGAGAATTGACAATTTGAACACCGGGAAGGCTGCCGTTAGTTGATAATTGTCCATTATCAATTATCAATTGAAAAGGGGGGAACAAGCCAGAAAACCTGCCATTATTCGGTATCCGGTTCCTCGGGTAAAGGAACTGATGAATCGAAAAGGTATGCAGAATATATTTGTAAAACGATTGTCGGGCCTGTTATGTGCCTGGCTATTTCCGTTTGCCGCTTTGTATGCGCAGGTAGACACGACGACCTATCACCAGCTTTCGGGTGTCGAGGTGCTGGGAAAGGTACGCCCTTCCACCACCCGCGAGAGCACGCCGCTCCAGGTGATGGACAAGGCCGGGATCGAACGGCTCGGTGTGCAGGACTTGTCGGAAGCCGTAAAACGCTTTTCCGGTGTGACCGTACAGGATTACGGAGGCATAGGAGGTTTGAAAACCGTTTCCGTCCGCAGCCTTGGTGCCAAACATACGGCTGTCTGCTATGACGGGGTGACGGTCACGGACGCACAGAGCGGCCAGGTGGATATTAGTCGCTTTTCACTGGACAATGTCGATATGATCTCCCTGTCGATCGGTCAAGCCGACGACATCTTCCAGACGGCACGGATGTATGCTTCGGCAGGGGCGTTGAGCATAAAGACTGCGGCTCCCCTGTTTAAGGAAAAATCTTATAATGCTTATGTGAAACTGAAAGGAGGTTCATTCGGATTGTTCAACCCGGTGGTACGTTATGAGCAGAGAATAGGAAATCGGTGGTCCGCATCTCTGCATGCAGATTGGTTGAGTGCAAAAGGAGATTATCCTTTTACACTGATAAATGGTAAGGAGGTTACAGAAGAAATCCGTAAGAACAGCGATGTTCAGTCTCTTCGTCTGGAAGGAAATGTGTATGGTCATTTCGGACGGGGTGGAAAATTGAATGGCAAGGTTTATTATTACGATTCGGAACGGGGACTTCCCGGTTCGGTAATTCTTTATAATAGCAATGCCCGTGAACGGGTATGGGATAATGACTTTTTTACACAGCTTCATTATGAGAACGAATGGTTTGATCGCTTGAAATTCCAGCAAATGCCAAATACAATTATTCGTTCAGCAAGTATCGCGATATCAGCAATAAATATTCCGGAGGCAAACAGGAAGATCTGAATACTCAAAACGAATATTACGGATCGGCAGGAATTTTGTATACGCCCTGTTCTTATGTCTCTTTTTCGTTGAATACGGATATCGCGCGGAATACTTTGGTAAACAATTTCGTAAATGCTCCGACTCCCAAACGTTGGACTTCGCTTACCGCATTTGCCGCACAATATAAAAGCCCGGTGTTGACAGCTACAGCCAGTTTGCTGAGCACTTATATAACGGACAAGGTTGAGAATGGAGATAGCCGGCAGATAAGAAAAGGCTTTCTCCGGCAGTAAGTATCTCCTGGCGTCCGTTCCAGGAACAGTCTTTTCGTATTCGGGCTTCTTATAAAGATATATTCCGTGTCCCGACTTTTACGGATCTGTATTATCTGCGTATGGGGAATGTCAATTTGAAACCGGAAAAAGCAACTCAATATAATATCGGGTTTACATGGAATGATGAGATAAGTCCTTTTATACGCCTGTTAAGTGTTTCTGTTGACGGCTATTATAATAAGGTAAGTGATAAGATTGTCGCCATTCCGAATATGTACATCTGGAAAATGATGAATATGGGAGAAGTGGAAATAAAGGGAATAGATGTAAATCTAAGTGCCAATATACCTTTATATAAGACTTTTTCCCTCTTGCTCTTGTCTGCTTATAGCTACCAGGATGCGATCGATATAACTGACCCGGAAGAAAAAAACTATAAGAACCAGATACCTTATACCCCACGGCATTCGGGGTCTGTTTCGGCATCATTGGAAAACCCTTGGGTGAATGTGACCTATACGCTTGTGGCAGCAGGTGACCGTTATGCCCTTCCGCAGAATATAGAGGCAAATCAAATAGATTCATATCTCGAACACAGTCTTTCTGTAAACCGGAGTTTTGCATTGAAGAAGTGTATGTTCAAGGTGCAGGGAGATATCCTGAATCTGACAGATAAAACGTATGACATTATTCAGTATTATCCGATGCCGGGGCGTTCATGGAGATTTAGTTTAAGTATTACATATTAATTAGATAAAATAGAAATAGCATGAAGAAGAAAAGTATTTTTTTTGTTTCAGTCCTATGTGCACTGATGTCTTTTGTCTTTACAGGATGTAAGGATGAAGATGAAAATCAGCTTACTGTTCCGACAGAAGTTGTGACTGGGGTCACTTTTACAGATACGGATCAGGTTGAAGGAGTAATTAAAGGTACATTGAAATGGACTGCCCCGGAAAATGTATCCAATATTACTAAATATGTTATTTATCTGTCTGCCGATGGAAAGGGTAGAGATACGAAATTGGGTGAAGTTGAAGTCGGAACAAATAGCTATGCTATTGAAACAAGTGTAACTGCCGATACATATATTATAGTGGTTGCATGTAATGCACAGGGAGAATCAGAGGCTTTGGCAAGTGTGAAAATCCAGGATCTCACACCGGACAGCCCGGAACAAGAGCCAGAACCTGTAGATAATGGTGGTATCTATTTTCTGAATAGTGGAAAGATGGGGAGTAACAATGCTGGCCTTTCATGTTTCAATCTGAATACGTTGACGATGACTGTTGATACTTTCATGAACGTGAATGAAAGAGGATTGGGTGACACGGCTAACGATATGCTTGTATATGGTTCTAAAATGTATATAGCTGTTTATGGTTCCAGCATTATCGAAGTGACAGACTTGAGTGGTAAATCTATCAAACAGATCAAATCGAGTGGCGATGCCTTATTACCCCGTTTCTTTACAGCTAATGAAGGAAAAGTATATGTGTCCTTGTATGATGGTTATGTAGCCCGTTTGGATACGGCATCTTTAGAAATCGAACAGAAAGTAAAAGTTGGCCGTAATCCGGAGCAATTGGTAGTTGCCAATAATAAATTATATGTGGCGAATTCCGGTGGTTTGGATTATAATACTCCGGTTGGGTATGATAAGACTGTATCTGTTATCGATTTAGCATCTTTCCAAGAGACGAAGAAGATCGAAGTGGTAACAAATCCTGTAAACTTGGTGACAGACAGCCAGGGAGATGTTTATTTGGTTTCTATGGGTGATTACGGTGCTATTCCGAATACTTTCCAACGTATCGATAGCGAGACGGACGAAGTCACGACTATTACAGAAACGAATGCGACAGAAATGGCTTCTGTCGGCGATAAGCTTTACATGATCTATTCACAGTATGATGCAAACTGGAACCAGGTTATCTCATTTATTTCTTATGATGCAATAAATGAGAAGGTTATTTCAGATAACTTTATCACAGATGGAACCTCTATTGATAAACCTTATAAAATCGGAGCTGATCCGACGACCGGTTATATTTATATTACTGCTTCCGATTATAAGACGAATGGCGATGTGTATGCATTTGATGCGAGTGGTAAGAAGTTATTCCAGTTTGAAGTTGGTTTAAATCCTGTTAAGGCTGTATTTGTAAAACGATAAAAATGAAGTTGCTTACTTCTTTCCTTTTACTCTGCCTCACGTTAAGTTGTAATATGAGGCAGAGTTCCCATTCCGAAAACTCCCTCTCTTCCGACACCATCCGCTACGCCCAGGGGTTTACCGTGCATCATTTCGACGGCTATACGGCTGTTGAAGTGCGCGATCCGTGGGATAGTACGCGCCTGTTGCAACGGTATCTTTTGGTAGACCGTGACCGGCCTGTTCCCGAAAACCTTCCGAAAGGAACGGTCGTGCAGGTTCCGGCACAGAATGTCGTGGTTTATACATCCGTGCATGCGGCTATTATCGACCAGTTAGGCGAGACAGGGCGGATCATAGGCGTTTGCGAGCCTCGCTATATGGACACCCCTGCCATCCGGGAAGGGCTGAAAGCCGGACGGATTGCCGATATGGGAGAGGCGACCGCCCCTAATGTGGAGATGATGATCGACAAAGGGGCCGAGCTTGTGATCGTTTCTCCTTTCCAGAATAGTGGCTACGGGCCGGTCGAGAAGTTGGGAATCCCCATTATCGAGGGAGCCGATTATATGGAATCGCTGCCGTTGGGACGTACCGAATGGATTCGTTTCTACGGGATGCTGTTCGGTAAGGAAGCGTTGGCCGATTCCATTTTCAGGCAAACGGAAAAGAGTTATCTCGATCTGAAACAGCTGGTTACGGCCGATATGCCTCGCCCGACCGTTATCTCCGAAAAGAAGTTCGGCGCTTCCTGGTTTATGCCGGCGGGAGATAGCTATATCGCCAATATGTATGCCGATGCCGGAGCCGATTATGTTTTCAAGGAACTCCCCGGAGCCGGAAGTACGCCTTTGGCTTTCGAGACGGTACTCGACCGGGCTATCCATGCCGATATGTGGCTGATTAAGTATAACCAGTCCGAAGACATGACCTACGGTGACCTGCGTGCCGAATACGCGCCGTACGAGAACTTCGATGCCTTTAAGAACCGCCGGATTTATTCCTGCAATACGGGACTTGTCCCTTATTATGAGGAATTTCCTTTGCATCCCGATTACCTGCTGAAAGACCTGATCTGGGTGTTCCATCCGGAATTGCTGCCCGGCTACAGTCCTCGTTACTATCGGAAGATGCAGGACTAATCGGCAACGAAAGTTTGTGGAGAATAATCTATATGTTTGTTGCATAGTGGATTGTGTAGATGAAGGATTTTTTTTTCATTATCGATGACAGTACGAAGATAAGGCCCCGCTACAGGCAGGAATACCGTTTCGGGAAGATCGGTGAAGATCGGTGCAGAAACAGGTAGGAAGAGGTAGGAAATAGATGTCATTATATTTTGAATATCAGCATTTATTGCTTATCTTTATAGGGTAATGAAACGATGGGGATGAGGAGGAGGAATGAATTCGACGTCAGGCGTTACGGGTAGCAGGTATAGACGGCCCTTTACGGTCCGGATTCGATGTCGGCATCAGCTGATAACGGTTGTCCAGTTGGATGGGGGGGGCAAACCCGGAGCTGCAGGTGAGGATGATCGTGCAATATCAAGGTGAGCCTTGAAACAAGGGACTTCTGTGTACGAAACAAGGGACTTTGACGTGTCAAACCACGAAGTTCGGGAGGTAAAAGACCGGACTTCCGGATGCGAAAGAAGGGATTTTTCTCGTTCCTGTCGTGTCTTTTTCTATGCCGGTTTAAAAGGGCACAAGGAAAT
>ENA-OQCE01000317-OQCE01000317.1-human-gut-metagenome-genome-assembly--contig:-NODE-317-length-23557-cov-2.369526_pt1 | contig 23557 bp, 31 predicted proteins | sample MGYA00242495_ERZ504572 | MGnify/ENA primary metagenome ERZ504572 (study PRJEB26092, sample SAMD00036228) | human gut metagenome | host: Homo sapiens | study: EMG produced TPA metagenomics assembly of... | reverse complement strand
CGAAAAGAGCCAAAAGTACTAGGAATTATCCCCCTTTTATGTTACCATAATAAGTGCAATTATTATGAACAGAAGGGGGATACTTATATGGCAAAAGAACTAGTTGCGATGTTGCTTGCCGGAGGCCAGGGGTCCAGATTATATGCACTGACACAGAAGCTTGCAAAGCCTGCAGTTCCGTTTGGGGGAAAGTACCGTATCATTGATTTTCCACTGTCGAACTGCGTAAATTCAGGAATTGATACGGTGGGTATTCTGACCCAGTATCAGCCGTTTGTATTAAACGAGTATATTGGAAATGGCCAGCCGTGGGATCTGGATCGTCTTTACGGAGGCGTGCATGTACTTCCACCGTACCAGAAAGCATCGGGGGTCTGACTGGTACAAGGGTACGGCAAATGCCATTTATCAGAATATTGCTTTTATTGAGCGCTATGATCCGCAGTATGTGATTATTCTTTCCGGAGACCAGATCTGCAAACAGGATTACAGTGATTTCCTTGAGTTCCACAAGCAGAAAGGGGCAGAATTTTCTGTCGCAGTCATGGAAGTGCCGTGGGAGGATGCTTCCCGTTTCGGCCTGATGGTAGCAGACGAGGATGACAAGATTACCGAGTTCCAGGAGAAGCCAAAGGAACCGAAGTCCAATCTTGCATCCATGGGAATTTACATATTTAACTGGGATATTTTAAAGAAATATCTGATCGAGGATGAGGCTGACCCGACTTCCGAGAATGATTTTGGAAACAATATCATTCCAAATCTTCTGCGTGACGGAAGAAAGATGTATGCCTATCATTTCAACGGATACTGGAAGGATGTAGGAACGATTCCGTCTCTGTGGGAAGCAAACATGGAAGTGCTTGATCCGGAACATAGCGGCATCAACCTGTTTGATGAAAACTGGAAAATTTACAGCAGAAACAGTGGTATGACCGGTCACCGGATCGGAGAGAATGCCGTGCTGGATAACTGTCTGATTACCGATGGATGTAACATCAAGGGTACCGTCAGACATTCCATCCTGTTTTCCGGTGTCACGGTGGAAGAAGGCGCCATTGTAGAAGATGCCGTTGTCATGGGACACTCCATGATCAAGGCAGGTGCGGTTGTCAGACACTGTATCATTGCAGAAAATGCGACCATCGAAGAAGATGCGGTTGTGGGAGCAAAACCAAAAGGGGAAGGAATTGGAGAAGTTGCTACAATTGCAGCGGATGTAACGATCGGAAAAGGAGCAAAAATTGGTCCGAGCGCTATGATTTATGAAGATGTGAAGGAGGGTGAGGAGCAATGTTAAATTCAAAGACAGAGGCATTGGGGATTATTTTCCCGAACAGCTATGATGCAATGGTGCCGGATCTGGTTTCGGAGCGCCTCATGGCATCCATTCCATTTGCCAGCAGATACCGCATGTGCGATTTTATTCTTTCCAGCATGGTACACAGCGGAATTGACAATATTTCCATTATCGTAAGAAAAAATTACCATTCCCTGCTGGATCATCTCGCGCCGGCCGTGAGTGGGATCTGGTCCGCAAAAATGGAGGCCTGAATATTGTTCCTCCGTTCGCACAGAAACAGGTAAAGGTATTCGAGGGACGCATCGAGGCACTTGAGAGTCTGCGCGGATATCTGTTAAAGCAGCCACAGAAATATGTCATTATGACCGATGCAAATATTGCCATCAATTTTGATTTTAATGAACTTTTAGATGCGCATATCAAGAGTGGTGCGGATGTGACCATGATGTACCGCAAGCAGGAAATTCCGAAGGCATTTATCCGTCAGAGCAGGGACCGCATGGATCTGTACTATGCACTCGGCATGAACGGAGACCGCGTCAGCAAGATTTACATCAACCCGACCGAAGAGGGGGAGATGAATTTCAGCATGAATATTTATGTGGTAGAACGCGAGTTTTTGATCCATATGATAGATGATGCGTATGTACATGGGCATACTTACTTTGTACGTGACCTTTTGGACAAGCAGATTGACCGGCTGGATATCCGCGGGTTCTGCTACGATGGCTATGTGGTCAATATCCATGATACCCAGAGTTATTTTGAAGAAAATATGCGTCTGTTACAGGAAGAAAACTTAAATGCACTGTTTTCTCCAAATCAGATTTACACCAAGATCCGTGACGATAACCCGACCCGTATATCAACGGTTCCAAAGCAAAGAATGTTATGGTTGCCGATGGCTGTGTGATCGAGGGAGAAGTCGAAAACAGCGTCCTGTTTCGAGGCGTTCACGTCGGAAAAGGTGCAAAAGTGAAAAACTGTGTACTGATGCAGGATACCGTAGTGGAAGATAATGCAAGCGTGGAATACGTGATTACCGACAAGAATGTACGTGTCACAGAGGGCAAGTCACTGACCGGAAATGAGTCGTATCAGGTATATGTATCCAAGGGGCAGGTCGTATAATTTTATGCTTTCCAAATAATACAGAGTCTGTTATAATAAGCAAAGATAAAATACTGAGGAGGCAATTGTATTATGGCTGATAGCAGAAAAACAGTTCAGATAAAATCAGATCCTGTCGGGGATGTTCGTATCGCAGATGAAGTCGTTGCGATCATTGCAGGACTTGCAGCAACAGAAGTAGATGGCGTCAGTTCCATGGCGGGAAACATCACAAACGAAATTGTCAGCAAGCTTGGCATGAAGAACCTTTCCAAGGGAATCATGATTGAAATTATGGACAATGAAGTAAAGGTTGATGTTGCCATCAATATTGCATATGGTTACAGCATCCCGGATGTCTCTGCCAAGGTACAGGATAAAGTAAAGGCTGCCATTGAGAATATGACAGGTCTGACAGTCGCTGTTGTCAATGTCCGTATCGCAAGTGTTGATATGGGAACTGACAATTAAATCTTTGTATTCGAAACAGAATATGGTATAATAAAGGATGTCTGAACGAAAGACATCCTTTATTTTTGAGCGAGGAGAGAAGATGACAAGAAGAGAGTTAAGAGAAAATGTATTTAAGATGCTTTTCCGCGTAGAATTTTTTGATGCGGGAGAATTGTCAGAACAGCTGGTATTGTTTGGCGAGGAAGTGGATCATGTAACGGATCAGGATTTCAAATATATCGCTGATCGTTATCGTGATATCTACAATCATCTGACGGAAATTGACGAGGCAATCAACGAAGTCGCAAAAGGCTGGAAGACAACCCGTATGGGCAAAGTAGATCTGGCACTGATCCGTCTGGCGGTATATGAGATCCGCTACGATGATGAGATTCCGTTTAAGGTTGCGGTCAATGAGGCTGTGGAACTGGCAAAACAATACGGAACCAATGATTCACCGGCATTTGTCAATGGAATTCTTGCAAAGTTTGCAGAATGATGAAACATGTATATTCGGTAGGGCAGGTAAATAAATACATTAAAAATATGTTCGCTCAGGACTTTATGCTGCACCATATCAGCATCAAGGGAGAGGTATCTAACTGTAAGTATCACTCCAGCGGGCATATTTATTTTACAATGAAAGATGCAGACGGAACGATAAACGCGATCATGTTTGCGGGAAACCGCAGGGAAGGATTAAAATTCCAGATGAAAGAGGGCGACCGCGTGGTTGTGACCGGATCCGTGGAAGTGTATGAAAGAGATGGCAGGTACCAGATCTATGCACGGACGATTGAACGGGACGGAGAGGGAAATCTGTATCTGAAATTTGAAGCGTTAAAGCGGGAGCTTGAAGAGATGGGAATGTTTGCGGAGGAATACAAACAGCCCATTCCCACCTATGCAAAAACCGTGGGGATTGTTACGGCAGAGACCGGGGCAGCGATTCAGGATATCCGCAATATTGCAGGGCGCAGGAACCCGTATGTGCAGCTGATTCTCTGCCCGGCCCTGGTGCAGGGAGAGGGTGCGGCAGCATCAATTGTCCATGGAATTCATGCACTTGAACAGATCGGCGTGGATGTAATCATTGTCGGACGGGGCGGTGGATCTATAGAGGATCTGTGGGCATTTAACGAAGAAATGGTGCACGGGCCATTTTTGACTGCCGGATTCCGGTGATCTCCGCTGTCGGTCATCAGACGGACTTTACGATTGCAGATTATGTCGCAGACCTGCGGGCACCGACCCGTCTGCGGCAGCGGAGCTGGCGGTGTTTGATTACCGGCAGGCAATGCAGGAACTGCTTGGCATGCGGCAGCAGATGGACAAAGAACTCCAAAGGAAAGTAACCGTGGCAAGAAACCATCTGGAGCACCAGAGGATGCGCCTGCACTATCTCAGCCCACAGCAGCGGATGAATGAAAACCGGCGAAGAGTGGCAGAGTATGAAGAAAAACTGACCGGACGCATGGAGGAACTGCTGCGTGAGCGCAGACACCGCCTGGCACTTCTGGCAGGCACGCTGGAGAGCTATTCCCCGGTAAAGAAACTTCGTGGAGGGTATGCATTCGTGGAGGATGGAACCATCAGGCACTGCGGAGCATTCACCAGGTCAAGAAAAAAGATACCGTGCAGATCCATTTGCTGGATGGCACACTGACGGCAGCAGTGACAGAAATTCAGGCAGCCGAAGGAGTAAAAAATGAGTGATGAATTAGAAAAAAAAAAGAACCGGGACTGGAGGAACGGTTTGCAAAGATCGATGCCATACTTGATGCGATGGAAGACGAAAACGTAACGTTAGATCGTTCGTTTGCCCTATACAAAGAGGGACTGGAACAGATCAAAGCAGCCGGCCAGTCTTTGGATACGATAGAAAAGGCAATGCTTGTACTGAACCAGGATGGAAAATTGGAGGAATTCTGATGGAGATCAGACAGGAAATAAAACGCAGGGCGGCAGACATTGAAGCACGGATCGCACCGTTTCTGCCACAGGAAAAGGGGTTTCAGCAGACCGTGCTCGATGCCATGGAATACAGTGTTTTTGCAGGCGGAAAGCGTCTGCGGCCGATGCTGATGGAAGCATCTTACCAGATGTTTGACGGAACGAATCCGGCAATTGATGATTTTATGGCGGCGATTGAGATGATCCACACCTATTCACTGATCCATGATGATCTTCCGGCGATGGATAACGATGAATACCGGCGGGGGAAAAAGACAACCCACGCGGTATACGGGGAAGCAATGGCAATCCTTGCGGGGGATGCGCTTTTAAATTATGCGTTTGAGACCGTGGCAGCAGCACTGACCAGAAACGAAGGAGACTGGAGAATTGTCAGGGCTTTTTCCGTGCTGGCACAAAAAGCGGGTATATACGGAATGATCGGTGGACAGGTGGTTGACGTGGAGAGCGAGAAAACCGGACAGACCATCGACCGCAACCGGCTGGACTTTATCTACCGGTTAAAAACCGGAGCGCTGATTGAAGCATCGCTTATGATCGGAGCCATTTTGGCAGGCGCGGATGAAGTGTCGGTTGCGCGTATGCAGGAAGCTGGAGCAAAGCTGGGACTTGCCTTTCAGATTCAGGATGATATTCTCGATGTCACGGGATCTTTTGAAAAACTCGGTAAGCCGATCGGCAGTGATGCAGAAAATGAGAAGGCAACCTATGTGACATTCGAGGGGCTGGAGCAGGCAAAAAAGGATGTAGAGCGGCTTTCCGGGGAAGCAATAAAGATATTGGATGAATTTGAAGGAGAGCATACGTTTCTGCATGACCTGTTTTTCTATTTGATCAACAGGGATCATTAATTTTTCGAGGGCAACATGGTTTTAGATCGGATAAAAAAAGTAAATGATATCAAACAACTAAACGAGGAAGAACTGGCGGAGCTACAGGAAGAAATCCGTGATTTTCTGGTGGAAAATATTGCAAAAACCGGAGGACATCTGGCATCGAATCTGGGTGTGATTGAACTGACGATGGCGCTTCATCTGTCATTTGACCTGACGAGAGACCGGATTATCTGGGATGTCGGACATCAGTCCTACACGCACAAGATTTTAACCGGGCGTAAGTTGGGGTTTGCCACTTTACGGCAGTATGGCGGGATGAGCGGCTTTCCAAAGACACAGGAAGATCCGGCGGATGCATTCAATACCGGGCACAGCTCCACTTCCATTTCCGCAGGACTTGGCATGGCGCAGGCGAGGGAACTGACCGGTGACAATTATTATGTGGTCTCTGTGATCGGAGACGGGGCACTGACCGGCGGTATGGCATACGAAGCAATGAACAATGCTTCCCGCATGAAACCAATTTTATTATTGTGTTAAATGATAACCAGATGTCGATCTCCGAAAATGTGGGAGGAATGAACCAGTATCTGAATTCTTTCCGCACCTCGGACGCATATTTGGATTTAAAAGACGGTGTGACAAATTCCCTGAACCGGATTCCGGTTGTGGGGAACGGATGGTCAAACGGATCCGGAATGCCAAAAGCGGTATCAAACAGCTGTTTGTTCCGGGAATGTTTTTTGAAAATATGGGTATCACATATTTAGGCCCGGTGGATGGCACCAACATAAAAGAAATCCGAAAAGTGCTTGCGGAAGCAAAGCGTGTGCGCGGTCCGGTGCTGGTTCATGTACGCACGATCAAGGGAGAGGGATATCTTCCTGCCGAGCGTCATCCGGCGCGCTTCCATGGAACGGGACCGTTTGACATTGACACCGGTGTTCCGCTGTATCATCAGGAAAAAGCGCATTACACGGATGTGTTTTCCACAGTCATGCGCAAAATGGGGGAGCGGGAGCTGAAGGTGGTTGCGATTACCGCAGCGATGGCAGATGGAACCGGTTTAAAGAGATTTAAAAATCTTTTCCCGGAACGTTTTTTTGATGTGGGAATTGCAGAGGAGCATGCGGTGACGTTTGCGGCCGGTATGGCAAAGGCAGGACTCAAACCGGTATTTGCGGTGTATTCTTCCTTTTTACAGCGTGCCTATGACCAGGTATTACATGATGTGTGTGCACAGAATCTTGCGGTTGTGTTTGCCGTAGACCGTGCAGGATTAGTCGGAAAGGATGGCGCCACGCATCAGGAATTTTTGACCTGTCGTATCTGTCAAGTATTCCGAACCTGACGGTTATGGCTCCGAAAAACAAATGGGAGCTTTCCGATATGCTCAAGTATGCGATTGCTGCAGAGGAACCGGTGGCGATCCGTTATCCGCGCGGAGAAGCCTGCGATCTCTGGAAAGATCAGCGGGCACCGATTCAAAAAGGCTGTGCGGAAGTACTCGCCGAGGGTACATACGCTGCACTTTTTGCAATCGGTTCGATGGTGGAAACCGCCTGGCAAGTAAGGAGAAAACTGGCAGAAAAAGGAATCCCGACAACGGTGGTAAATGCAAGATTTGCCATGCCACTGGATAAAAACTGCCTGCGGAAACTGGCAGAATCCCATCCGCTTCTTGTGACGATGGAAGAGAACGTGGCAAGCGGGGGATTTGGAGAGCATGTGGCTGCATTTCTGGAGGAAGAAGCACTGCATACAAAGGTCCTCAGGATTGCAATTCCTGACTGCTTTGTGGAACATGGAAGTGTTGGCGAATTAAAAAAAGCACTGGGACTGGATGCAGATTCCGTGACGGAAAAAATATTAGCAGAATTACCGGAGGATTATGAAAGAACGATTGGATGTACTTCTTGTAAAACGTGGTCTGGCACCATCGCGGGAAAAGGCAAAGACCATGATTATGGAAGGCAATGTATTTGTCAACAATAACCGGGAGGATAAGGCGGGAAGTACTTTTGCAGAGGATGCTCCGATTGAGATCCACGGAAATACATTGAAATATGTCAGCCGCGGCGGTCTGAAACTGGAAAAAGCGATGACACATTTTTCCATTTCCTTAGATGGCATGGTGTGCATGGACATCGGGGCTTCGACGGGCGGGTTTACGGACTGCATGCTGCAGAACGGGGCAAAGAAAGTGTATTCCGTCGATGTGGGATATGGCCAGTTTGCATGGAAACTGCGCCAGGACCCAAGGGTTGTCTGTATGGAAAAAACAAACATCCGCTATGTCACACCGGAAGATATCGATGATGTGCTCGATTTTGCTTCGGTGGATGTCTCATTTATTTCCCTGACCAAAGTGCTCCCGGCGGCATATGCATTGTTAAAGGACGGCGGACAGATGGTATGTCTGATCAAACCACAGTTTGAAGCCGGACGGGAAAAAGTGGGAAAGAAAGGCGTGGTACGTGATAAGGCCGTTCACGAGGAAGTGATCGAGAGGATCATTACCTTTGCACTGGAAAACGGATTTTCGGTACACCATCTGGAATACTCACCGATCAAGGGACCGGAGGGAAACATCGAGTATCTCGTGCATATTGAAAAATCGGACGAAGCAATAAAGGAGGAATCCGTGGATATTCACGCAGTTGTGGAAGCAGCACACGGAGAATTGGATAAGTAGATGCGTAAATTTATGCTGATCACGAACCGGTACAAAGATCGTGATCTGACACTCTCAAACGAAATTGTCTCGTACATACAACAAAAGGGCGGCAGTGCTGCAATCTGTGTCAGCAATGTGGAGGATGATAACCAGAAAGATTTTGCACTTTCCGAGATTCCGGCAGACACGGAATGTATCCTTGTTCTCGGCGGAGACGGCACGTTAATCCGCGCAGCAACCAAGGTGGAGGCGCTGCAGATTCCGCTGATCGGTGTCAACCTTGGGACACTGGGATATCTGTGTGAGCTTGAGGAAGCTACTGTATTTCATGCCATCGACTGTCTGATGCAGGATGATTGCATCATGGAAGAGCGGATTGTTCTGACCGGCGAAAAAATTGGCGGAAACGGCGCACATATGGCATTGAATGATGTCGTGATCCACTGGTCCGGGGATCTGTCCATGCTGCTTTTAAATGTGTATGTCAATGGGGAATATCTGACAACTTACCACGCAGATGGCGTGATTGTTGCGACACCGACCGGTTCCACGGGGTATAATCTTTCCACCGGAGGTCCGATCGTGGACCCGAAAGCAAGGGTACTTCTTCTGACACCGATCAATGCACATGACTTAAACTCCAAAAGCATTGTGTTTGGAGCGGAGGATGTTGTGGAGATTAAGATGGGAAGCAGACGGTTTCAAAAGGACGAGACGGCATGTGTCAGCTTTGACGGGGACACACCGGAGCATCTGCACGTGGGAGACCGTGTGCGGATTGCACAGGCACAAAGTACCATCTGGATCTGCAAAATCAGTAACCAGAGTTTCCTGGAAATACTGAGGAAAAAGATGAGACCGTAGGACGCAAAGGAGGACATATGAAAACAACACGACAGGCAAAGATACTCGAATTGATTCAGAAAAAAGATGTGGAAACACAGGAAGAATTGTCCGCATATCTCGAAAAAGAAGGGTTTCAGGTTACCCAGGCAACCGTATCCCGTGATATCCGTGAACTGAAGCTGACAAAGATTTCGACCGACAACGGCAGACAAAAATATGCGGTGATTACGGACGCGGATTCCAATATGATGGAAAAATATGCAAGGGTTCTCAGGGAAGGATTTTTGTCCGTGGATGCTGCGGAAAATATTGTTGTGATCAAAACCGTGTCCGGTATGGCGGGAGCCGTTGCGGCTGCAGTAGATGCCATGCGTATGCAGGAGATTGTCGGCTCACTTGCGGAGACGACACGATTCTGTGTGTGATCCGTACGTCCGATGACGCGGTGCACATCATGAAAAAGCTTCGGAAAATTGTAGAACAGTAATAAAAATGCTTCGGAAAAGTAGAAGGAGAATGTATGTTACAAAATCTACATGTGAAGAACCTTGCCTTATCACAGAGACAGAGGTAGAATTTAAAGAAGGACTTAATATTTTGACAGGAGAGACCGGTGCCGGTAAATCCATCATCATTGGTTCGGTTGCACTGGCACTCGGAGAGAAGGTTCCAAAGGAACTGCTCCGGGATAACGAAGAGACCGCACTTGTGGAGCTGGTCTTTTCGGTTGAAAACCCAAAGGTTCTGGATGCGATCCGGCAACTGGGCATAGAAACAGAGGATGAAACAGTAATATTAAGTCGTAAGATAACTTCCGGAAGGGCAATTGCGCGGATCAATGGAGAAGCAGTGTCTGCTTCCCGGTTAAAAGAGGTGGCGTCTTTGCTCATCGATATTCACGGACAGCATGAGCACCAGTCTCTTCTTTCCAAAAAGAAACATCTGGAAATCCTCGATGCCTATGCAAAAGACGCGCTGGGAGAAAAAAAAGAGCGTCTTGCCGCCTGTTATCAGGAATACCGGAAACTGAAAAAAGAGTGGGAGTCCTCGTCTTTGGATACCGAGGAGCGCGCCAGAGAGTTGTCGTTTCTTGCGTATGAAGTAAAGGAAATCGAAGAGGCACAGCTTTCCGTCGGGGAGGATACCCGGCTGGAAGAACAGTATCGCAGATTTGCAAACGCAAAAAAGATCATGGATGCCATATCGGCTGCCGGTGCAGCTACCGGGGGAGACGGCGGTACCGGAGAGAATGCATCGGAACTCGTCAGCCGTGCTGCGGGAAGTCAGTTCGGTTTCGGCATATGAGGAGTGCATTGCGCAGATGGAACAGATGCTTACCGATATTGATAATCTGCTGAGCGATTTCAATCATGAGATTTCTTCCTACCTGTCGGGGGAGGAATTTGATGACGAAGTCTTTTATCAGACCGAAAAGAGGCTGGATGAGATCAATCACCTGAAATCCAAGTATGGAAATACGATGGAAGAGATTCTGCAGTCAGCGGAAGAAAAAACAAAGCGTATTGCCGTATTACAGGATTATGATAAATACTTAAATGATCTTTTAACTTCCATGAACCGGAAGAAAGAAGAATTGGACGGGCTGTGTGCAGAGGTTTCCGGAATCCGGAAGAAAGCGGCAAAGGGATTGACGAAAGCGATTGCACAGGCACTTGAAGATCTGAATTTTTTAGATGTGCAGTTTACGATGGAATTCCGGAAGACGGAGTACAGTGCCGGAGGCTGGGATGAGGCAGAATTTATGATCTCCACCAATCCGGGAGAACCGTTAAAGCCTCTGGGAAAGGTCGCTTCCGGCGGAGAACTTTCCCGTATTGCGCTCGCGGTCAAGACCGTCATGGCGGATACGGATGAGATTCCGACGTTGATCTTTGATGAGATTGACAGTGGAATCAGCGGGCGTACGGCACAGATGGTATCGCAGAAGATGAAACTGCTGGCAAAGACGCACCAGATCATCTGCATCACTCATCTGCCGCAGATTGCTGCCATGGCAGATGCCCATTTCCTGATTGAAAAATCGGTGGAGCATGCGTCCACGGTTTCCCGGATTCATCCGCTGCGGGAAGAGGAAAGTATCGAGGAACTGGCGCGGATGCTTGGCGGCGTGGAGATCACAGATACGGTTTTAGAAAACGCACGCGAGATGAAACGTCTGGCAGAAAAATACGAATAGATAAAACCAAAGTCCGCATACTAAAGGTATCCGAGAAGATAGGAGAACCTTTGGCATGCGGTCTTTTTATATGCGTATATTCAAAAATATTATCTGTATTTATGTTCTGGCGCTGTGCTGCTTTGCCTATGCCACCATGATACATGCCATTCCCGATCATGTATACGTGCAGGAGGGGCAGAAACTGGAACTGGACAAAAAAATTCCGGTCACACTGGCAATGTCCACAAAACCGCAATCCGTTATGGCACAGATCGGGGAGCGGACGTTTCAGGCAATGAAGCAGGAACGGGCAGTGGAAACGTGCAGCCAGCTGAAGCAGGGGGAATATACACTGACCTGCTATCTGTTTGGCATCCTTCCTATGAAAGAGGTGCAGGTTTCCGTGGTGAACGGAAAATCTTTATACGTGAGCGGACAGGTGGTGGGCATTTACGGGGCTGCCCAGGGAGTACTGGTGCTGGGATCCGGCCCGGTGGAAACTGTGGACGGAAGCAGCCGGCAGCCGGCAGAACACATTGTATTTCCGGGGGATTATATTACTGCTGTAAATGGAAAAGCGGTCACGAAAAAAGAAGAACTGATGGAGCGGATCAATCAGTACGGGGAACAACCGGTGGTGCTGACCCTGTGGCGCGGAGCCGAGCAGATTCAGGTATCGGTGGAACCGGTTGAGGCAGCAGAACACAAAGGCTATCGTCTGGGACTCTGGGTGAAAGATGACATGGCAGGGATCGGCACGCTGACCTATTTTGATCAGGACGGAAACTTCGGGGCACTGGGACACGGAATCGGAAACGGACAGACCAAAGACCTGCTCCGTCTGTCAGACGGCCGGCTGTACAAAGCACAGGTGCTCGGTATCAAAAAAGGTGTCCGGGGAACACCGGGAGAGCTGGAGGGAGTTGTCTATTATGGGAAAGACAACCAGATCGGAGAAGTGTCCAGCAATACACAAATCGGTATCTATGGCACGTTGACGAAAAACTTCCGGGAAGAAAAGAAAAACGAAAGTCTGTTGTGTCCGGTCGGTTACAAACAGGAGATTCAGACAAAGGATGCGGTAATTCTGTCGGATGCGTCCGGGGAACTGCAGTCATATCGCATCGTAATTGATGATCTTGATTATACACCGGGAGATAAAAATAAGGGAATCCGTTTTCATGTGGAGGATGAGAACCTGCTGAAGCTGACCGGCGGAATCGTGCAGGGACTGTCCGGAAGCCCGATCCTGCAGGATGGAAAACTGATCGGTGCCGTGACCCATGTGCTTGTTAACGATCCAACGAAAGGATATGGCATTTTTGTGGAGGAAATGACGGCAAATAAAATAGGACAAAAGACCTAGATGTGAAATTTGCACAAAAAAAGAAACGGTAAAATGCAATAAAGTTATATTTTATACATGAAAAAGGATTGCAATAGAGAACAAAAAAGGTTATAATAATCATTAATTGCTCGAAATTATTCGAAAATAATAAATGTTTAACGTAGTGGGAGTATTACATGGATAAGTTGGTAGGGTTTGCCCGGAAGAAGCGACTGGGCGATCTGCTTGTGGATGCAGGAGTCATTTCGCAGGATCAGCTGGTAAAAGCGTTACAGGTCCAGAAAACAGAAAAACAGGGAGAGCGTCTCGGAGTGGTACTGATAGATCTGGGGTTTACAGACGAAAAACAGATCGTAGAGGCACTGAAGGCACAGCTGAAAATACAGAGTGTCGATCTGTCGACCCTGCGCATCCCGGAGGAAATCATCCGGCTTTTGGACGAGGCAGTGCTGCGGAAGTATAATCTGATTCCGTTTAAGTTCAATGAGAAAAATCCCAATCTTTTGTGCGTGGCAATGAGCGATCCGCTGGATATCCGGGCGATGGACGATGTTTCCATCATTACCGGGTGTCAGGTGGAGCGTTTTGCTGCAACCCCGAGTGATATTGCGGCAGCCATCGACCGCTACTATGGAAATGCAGAAGCCCTGCGTGTGGCAGAACAGTATACAAGGGAAAAGCAGGAACAGGCAAAAGCCAGGGCAGCCCTAGATCCCGGGAGTGGAAACGATGAGAACAATGTCCAGCAGGCACCGATTGTCAAACTGTTAGGACAGATCATCGAGCAGGCAGTCCACAGGAGAGCCAGCGATATCCATATCGAGCCGATGGAAAACCAGGTGCGGATCCGGTTCCGTGTGGATGGCGTGCTGCACGAAGCCATGCGGCACGACATCAGCCTGCATGCCGCACTGATCGCAAGAATCAAAATTGTCAGCGGACTTGACATTTCCGAAAAGCGCCGCCCGCAGGACGGTCGTGCGACCAGCATTGTGGACCGGCAGGAATACGACATCCGTGTGTCCGTGCTTCCGACCGTCTACGGGGAAAAGGTCGTTATGCGTCTCGCACAGAAAAAAGCACTGACATTGGACAAGCGGGATCTGGGATTCCCGGAGGACGAATTAAAAAAAATTTGACCATATCCTAAGCCATCCGAACGGGCTTATTCTCGTCACGGGACCGACCGGAAGCGGTAAGTCCACGACATTATATACTGCATTAAATGAATTAAACGTAGAAGGCGTCAATATCATCACGGTAGAAGATCCGGTTGAGGCGAACTTAAACGGGGTCAACCAGGTACAGGTAAACGAAAAGGCGGGACTTACCTTTTCCTCGGCACTGCGTTCCATCCTGCGTCAGGACCGGACATCATCATGATCGGGGAGATCCGTGACCAGGAGACCGCAGAGATTGCGGTAAAGGCATCCATCACCGGACATCTGGTGGTCAGCACCTTACATACAAACAGTTCGGCAAATACCATCACCCGTCTGGCAGATATGGGAGTGGAAAACTACCTGATTGCGGATTCCGTGGTCGGAGTAATCGCCCAGCGTCTGGTGCGCCGGGTCTGTCCGGCATGCGGAATTGTCCGGGAGGCAACCGCAGGGGAGAAAAAAATACTCGGCATAAAGGATCCCGCCAGAAGGATCAATGTCCGCACACCGGGGCACAAAGAATGTGTTCGCTGCGGCGGAACCGGATACTATGGAAGAATCGGTATTTATGAGATCATGCCGGTCACGGCAGACCTGCGGCAGGCGATCAACCGCGGGGAGAATGCGGATGTGTTGAGGAGATCGCACTAACACATGGCATGAAAACGCTCCGCATGAGTGCCATTGATTACGCACTGCGCGGAATCACCACCGTCGAGGAAGTGCAGCGTGTGGCATACGATGACGAAGAGGATTAAATAAAACAGGGAAGGGAAGGCAGCAAAACAGATGGAATTGTCAATGTATACGCTTCTTTCGATAGCAAAAGCGCATCATGCGTCCGACTTACATATTACAGTTGGGGTTCGCCCAAAATGCCGTATTAGCGGAACACTTTACGAGATGGATGGTTTTGATAAGCTGACACCTGCGATGACAAAAGAATTGGTGGAATCTATGTTTGGACCGAAACAGAAGGCAACCATGGAGGCCACAGGGGAAGTGGACTTTGCCTACACGGATACGCGTGTGGGACGGTTCCGTGTCAACGCTTTCCACCAGAGAGGTTCCTATGCGGCTGTACTGCGTATCGTGGCAAGCGATATCCCGACACCGGAGGACCTCGGGGTGCCGGAAGCTGTCCTTGGGCTGACAAAGAAAAAGCGTGGGCTTGTCCTTGTCACGGGACCGACCGGAAGCGGTAAATCCACCACACTGGCATCTTTGATCGATGTCATCAATAAAGAACGGAACGAACATATCATTACACTCGAAGATCCGATCGAGTATTTACATAAGCATAACCGGTCCATCGTAAACCAAAGGGAGATCGGGTTGGATACCGATTCCTATGGAAATGCGCTCCGTGCGGCGCTCCGTGAGGATCCGGACATCATCCTTGTGGGGGAGATGCGTGACTTTGATACGATTTCCACTGCCATCACAGCAGCAGAAACCGGACATCTGGTATTCTCCACCCTGCATACCATCGGTGCGGCACCTACCATTGAGCGTATTATCGATGTGTTCCCACCGCACCAGCAGAACCAGATCCGCTCGCAGCTGGCATCGGTTCTTGAGGCGGTAATTTCCCAGCAGCTTCTGCCGACGATCGACGGAAAATCCCGTGTGGCGGCATTTGAAGTCATGCTCGGTACCCCGGCGATCAAAAACCTGATCCGGGAGGATAAGGCACACCAGATTCCATCCATCATGCAGACAAGTAAGAAGATTGGCATGCAGACGATGGATGATTCCTTATTCAGCCTGTATCTGAAACACAAAATCGATGCGGCAAATGCCGTAGAGTATGCACAGGATACAGGAAACATGCAGCAGAAGCTGTTTTAAAAAGGAGTTAAGACATGGCAAGTTATAAATACGAAGTGGTCGGAGCCGATGGAAAACCAAAAACCGGCACCATCGAGGCCATGAACATGGAAGTCGCTTCGGCAGAACTCAAATCCGGCGGCAACACCATCGTTTCCATCGCAAGAGCCAACGCATTTAACAAAGATCTCGAAATCCATATCGGAAAAGCCGTCAGCGTCCGCGAAATGAGCGTATTCTGCCGCCAGTTTGAGAGCGTATTAAATGCCGGCGTGACCGTCGTCGAGGCACTCGACATGCTATCCGAGCAGACCGAGAACAAACCGTTTGCCAACGCAATCGCAGAAGTGCGGGATTCCGTACAGCGCGGGGAGACCCTCGCCGTTGCGATGGCGGAGCACCCGAAGATTTTTCCGAATCTCATGGTGCAGATGGTTGCCGCCGGGGAATCCTCCGGTGGACTGGATAAAGCATTCAGCCGTGTGGGAAGTCAGTTTGAAAAAGAAGCCCACCTGAAGGGGCTGATCATCAAGTCGGCGATTTATCCGGTCATCCTGATTCTTGTTATTATCGTTGTTGTAGCCATCATGATGATTAAGATTGTGCCTACCTTTACTTCCCAGTTTGACGAAGTCGGCGGAAAACTGCCGGGCATCACGCTTGCAGTCATGGCAGTCAGTGATTTCTTTGTGCACAGCTGGTATTTTATTGTTGCCATCATCGCAGGGATTGCCATATTTATCCATGCGTGGAAAAAGACAGAGGGCGGGGCACATATATTGGGAAAATTTATTCTAAAGGTACCGTTGGTCGGTCCGCTTAGCATCAAGACGGCATCCTCGCGCATGACGCGAACCCTGTCTACACTGATGGGCTCCGGTGTCCAGCTGGTGGATGCACTCGGGCTTGTGACCGAGATGATGGGGAATGCCGTGGTTAAGCAGGCATTAAAAGATGCGACCGAAGAGGTCAGCCGTGGAATCCCGCTCTCGAAGCCACTGGCAGATTCCGGGGTCTTCCCACCGATGGTCTACCACATGATAGAGATCGGGGAGGAAACCGGTAATATGGAAGACATGCTCGACAAAGTCGCAGCATATTATGATGAAGAGGTGGAGTCGGCGACCGAGGCACTGCTTGCCGCAATGGAACCGCTCATCATCATTGTGATGGCAGTTATTGTGGTGCCGATCGTCCTTGCGATCATGATGCCGATGTACAGTCTGTACGACAGCATCGGAGCCTGACCGCAGGCAGAAGAAGGGTTGTTACATGTCTGCCATGAGACATGTGATGATAGATACATAAAAATATATTCAAAAAAGGAGAACAAAGGGTATGAAGAAAATTATGGAACTGCTTCAGAACATGAAGGCAAAGAATGAAAAGAAGGATAACAAAGGTTTCTCTCTCGTAGAGTTGATTATCGTTATCGCAATTATGGCAATTTTGGTAGGTATTGTTGGTACACAGGTAATTCCGTATATTAATAAGTCACGTAAAGCGAAAGATATACAGCAGCTGAGTGCATTATGCACAGCAGCAACAACCGCTTATTCATCTAATGCTTCTGTATGCACTGATGCAAGTTATACAATTACAATTAATGGTTCTGGTGTAACAGTTGCGTCAGGAACTGAGTCTGATAAATTGCAAAATGATTTTATAGATATTTCTAAAATTACAAAATTAAGTGATTTAGGATTTGAATCTACTGAAGGAAAAGCAATTGGAACAATTACCATTCAATGCCAGGATACCGCGCCGATGGTTTCGGTATCAGAAGATACTGGTAAATTTGAAAAGATTACATCTAAATAATAATTAGGAGAAACAAATGCTAACCCAACTTACGATTTTTCTTTATATTGTTATATTTTTATACGGAATCGTCATCGGCAGTTTCTTAAACGTGCTGATCTTCCGCATCCCGAAAAAAGAGAATATCGTGCAGTCCTCGCACTGTATGAACTGCGGGCGTAAGCTGGGCTGGCGGGACATGGTTCCTGTATTTTCCTACATAATTCTTCGGGGCAGATGCCGGCAATGTGGTGCTAGGATTTCCATACAGTACCCATTAATCGAGGCTTTAAATGGTGTGCTGTATGTGGTCGTTTTCATGGCGGGCGGTTTCACGTTCAGCAGTGTGCTGTATTGCCTCATGACATCTGCCTGATTGTCATTGCGGTCATCGATGAGAGAACCTATCAGATACCGGTTTCCCAGAACCTGTTTCTGGGACTGCTCGGTATTATCATGACCGTGTATGATTTCCGGCATATCCTGTCCCATATCATCGGGGCAGTCATTGTCAGCCTGTTTTTGTATGGCCTGTATTATTTCTCCTCTGGCAAAGCAATCGGTGGGGGAGACATCAAACTCATGGCATATGCAGGCCTGCTTTTAGGCGCAAAAAACATTATTTTTGCATTTATTCTTGCATGCATTCTTGGCTCCGTCATCCATACCATCCGTATGAAAGTAAGCAAGCGAAACAACCTGCTTGCACTCGGTCCGTACCTTTCGGCAGGCATATTCATCGCCGCACTCTGGGGCAGCCGTTTCTGGACCTGGTATCTCGGCATGATGGGCATTTATTAAAACATGGCATGAACTGCTATGTATGGCATAATTAAAAAAAGTAAAGTTTTTCTTATTCCTGTGGCGAATTTTGAACATCCTTCCTATTCGCCATCTAAATTTTACATCACAACATAACAATGGAAAATGTATGAAAGCCAATTAGCACACGCAAAATCTTTCGCCAAAATTCTTACAGCCTCTTCCCGAAGAGAACATGAGCGAGGATAATTGTCTTTCATACATTTTCCAGCACAACTGCTAGAAAATATAAAGGAGAAAATGAAAATGGTCAAAAGAGTAGTAAGTATTGAGGCCGGTGTATGGTGGACAAAAGTCGCACTGGCCGATTACCGCAAGAAAAATCCACCGGTACATAAAGCCTTTGCGTTCCGTACTCCGGAACATGCGGTGGAAGATGGCTATATCCGTGACAAGGAAGCTTTTGCGTCTGCACTGAAAGTCGAACTCAGCAAGCGCGATATCCATGAGAAAGAAGTCGTATTTACCTTTCTTCCTCAAAAGTCGTGACCCGTGAAGTCATGATCCCATTTGTCAAAGACAATAAGATCATGGGAATCATTGAATCCCAGATCCGTGATTATTTCCCGATGGATGTGAGCAATTACACCATCAGCTACAGCAAGATGGATGTGGAGGAAGAAGATGGGAAGAAAATGCTCAAGCTGCTTTTAGTGGCAATTCCCGATAATCTTCTGAATAACTATGTGACGTTCTCAGAACTGGCAGGACTGAAGGTAGAAACGTTTGATTATATCGGAAACGGAACGGTACAGCTTCTGTGCGACAGTTTTCTGGAAAATGCCGTGGTCGTGCAGCTGGAAGAGCAGGCAACGGTGATCAGTATTCTGGAAAATAAAAAACTGGTCTTTCAGCGTGTGACACCGTACGGCTATGGCGCTACGATCACGGCGGTGATCGACCATCCGGTGCTTGGCATTGACGATGAGGAGAAAGCACTTGATTTCCTTTTAGACCACAATGTCATATACAATCGCCCGACCGTTCCGGAGATGGGAAATCAGGAGGAACGGAAGCGTCAGCAGGAGCTGGCAAATGAGGCATATGAAGATCTGGCGGAATCGCTGCGGTATCATCTGCGAATTGCCAATACGGCGGTTGAATATTACCAGAATCAGATCAAACAGGAATTCGTGGGAAATGTCTACCTGGTAGGGGACGGTTCCCGGTTTGCGGGTATGCATAAACTGTTTGCCCAGGAGCTTCCGCTTCCATTGCAGGAAATTGATTTCACTAAGGTGATTGATTTAAAGAGTGAAAAAAATAAAGCGGTTGAAGAAGAGGGGATAACGACAGCGTCCTCCGGACGCAGACCGAAGGCTGCAACGGCTGTTGGCTTTTTGTCCGTCATCGGTGCGGCGGTGCATCCGATTGATGCCAAACCGAAGGACATGCTTGTGGCAGATTCCAAAAAGAATGACCTTCACACGGCTTATGTCATTTTTGTGGGAGCGGTATTAGTCAGTGTATTGTTGATTCTTGGATCGAGTGTGCGTCAGCTGGTGGCATATACGCAGCATCGCAATTTGACGAAACGGATCAATGATCTTTCGTATGTGCAGGAAACCTATGATGATTATGCGCGGGTACAGGCAGAGGAACAGGTATATGAGAAGCTGGATCTTGCCACCGTTACGAAAAATGAGCAGTTGTATCCGCTGATTGAGCAGCTGGAAAATGAACTTCCGACAACCATCCATGTAAAAAACATTCAGACGGACGGTTCGCTGGTAACGCTGAATATGGAGGCAGACCGGAAAGTTACGGTCGGACAGATGCTGTTGAATTTTGCGGATGTGACGCTGCTTGAAAATCTTTCGATTCCGTCCATGTCGGAGGAGTCCGATGAAGACAGCGGCACGGTGAAGTGGACGTATACGTTAAATGCTTATTATACCGGCGCATTTCTCGGGGAGGACGGGCATCTCATAAAAGAAGCGGTTCCGTCTGCGGATGCAGATGCCGATACAGACAGCATGGAAGGAGAGGAGCAGACCAATGAATAGAATTAAAATTTCAGATTCCGACAAGCGGCTGCTGCTCATTTTCTGTGCGATTGTCATAGTGGCATGTTCGTATTTCTTTATTTTCAGTAAGGGAATGAGCAAGGCAGCGAAGATTGAAGAACAGAATACGGCCGACCAGGCAAAAGTGCAGCAGATGGAACAGATGGAGGCAGGACTTCCGAAGGTAAAAGAAAATATTCAGCTGATGGTAAAAAAGCAGAAGACGATTATCAGTACGTATCCTTCTGCAATGACAACCGAGAAGGCCATTGAGTCGTTACAGGCGTATGAGGATAACAGCAGCGATTTCCATATTACGGACATTACGTTTACCATGAACCAGCCGCTTGCTGTGGATGTGCAGACCGATGGCACGGACACGGCTGCAGGAACGGATGCTTCTTCCACTACCGCACCGGATGCAGAGGCATCTTCTGCATCCGAAAGCCAGAGTGAGGAGAGCACACAGGGGGCAGATGCAGCAGAACAGGAAACGACAGGACCAGAGCAAAAAGAGGTCCGGGGATATTATGCCTCTATCGGTATCCGTTATGAGGCAGGCTATGCCGGATTAAAGGAAATGATCGCTTATGTCAACAATTTTAAGGATCGTACAACGATTTCACAGTTTACGGCAAATTATGATGATTCCACCGGAAAATTAAACGGGGAGATGACCCTGAATATGTACTATCTGGAGAACACCGGAAAAGAGTATGTTCCACCGGTATTTCCGAATATGTCAAAAGGTGTGATGAGTATTTTTGGCAGAAGCACATCGCTTGAAACCGCACCGTAAAACGGATGGGAAGGAGGTCCGCAGATGAAGAGACAACCGAATAACAATGGTGGATTTTCCCTGCTGGAAGTCATCCTTGCCATGCAATTCTTGCCATTATTTCCATTCCGCTGCTGTCTTATTTTACGCAGTCCATGAAGTACAATGCGATGATGGCGGACAAACAGCATGCAACCAATCTGGCGCAGGAAGTGCTGGAGGATTTAAAAAACCAAAAAGAGCTGGCTGTGGTGACGACAGGGGCAGGCTTTCGTGTTCCCTATCTGGAAGGAAAGGGCTACACCCTGCTCAGTGAGACTCCGGCGGCTGCCCCGGCACCGGCATTTCAGGCGGAGAATGTGTACTACGCGGCGGCAGGCACTTCTGGCAGCACGTATGATGTCGAGGTTTCTGTCAGTACGGCTGCAGCTGAAAATGACACCAATATCCCACAGATCGAAGGGATTGATGACACAAAGGATGTCGTGGCACTGGAACATAACCAGCTGCAGGAAGCAATGACGTATTTTTCGGAAAAAAATATGACATATGCCGCTGCACATCCGGGAACGCTTCCGCTTGGGGATAGCGAACTGCAGGCGAAGATGAAGCGGAAATTTTCGGTTACGGCAGACAGTACGCATGTCCGGGTGACATGCAGCTATACATGTGGGGAAACAGGCGATGAGGTATTGGGCATAGACCTTCGGAAGTATACGAATGTAATGAGTTTGCAGAGGAAGACATCCGTGACGTGGAACATATTTACCTTATGTACATGTGGCGCAGGACAGCGATACGATGGAGGTTACATACGCTGCCGGTGTGAACCCTAAGCTGGTGTTTGTATGCCAAAATATTGCGGATGTCAACAGCATCAGACCGGATTATAAGATGACGGTATTGCCGCAGGGATGCCCGATGCCGTCTGTGGCATCAAACCTTGGCAACAAGTCGTATCCGGATGACCCGGCCTGCGGTGACCAACAAGGGAGCAGTTTATCAGACAGCTTTAAGCTGCCGGCTGGATCGGTTGCCCCTCTGGTGGCAAGTAGCGGGGGAGTGCGAAAGGTCGATCTGACGGTCAGTGTATATAAGAAAGGCAGGGGCGGAAACCACCCGGATAAGGAAAAGTACCGTTATATTACGGTCAGCACGTCGAAAGGAGAGTAGCGATGAAAAGAAACCGGTTCAAACAGGATAACCGTGGCGCCTCCCTGCTTGCCGTACTGGTTCTGATGGTTGTGGTAAGCCTGATTGCCGTGGTGATCACGAAGATTACGATTGTCAATATTGAGATGAAGGAAGTGGAACGCGGCACGAAGAAAAATTTCTACAGTGCGGATGAACTGATGGATAATCTGCGTGCCGGTGCAAGGGAACTTGCAGAGCAGTCACTGGAGAAAGCGTATGCGGATGTCCTTGAAAATTACCTGACGTATTCTGCTTCCGGCGGGGATGTGCAGAAAGTATTTGCCACCAGATATATGGACGGGCTGCAGAAGCAGTTTGCAGAAAACCACACAGATCCGGCAGTTGGTGCATCGGATACCATGGACGCTTCCGGCAACGTGGCGTACCGGGTTTCCGGCTATGATACGGATACGGTAAAAAGCTGCATCAAAGAAGCCGCAGACCAGGGATGTTATATTCCTGCCGCGGATCCAAAATATGAGGTGGATTACGGTGCAGGGACGTTTACGTTAAAGGGTGTGCAGATCCGGTATAAGGATGCACAGGATTATGAGACAACGATCAAAACCGACCTTGTGTTTTCCACTCCGAAGATGAATTTCTCCGGCAGTGGGCAGGTGCAGGAGTTTATGCGTTACGCGCTGATAGCTGACAGACAGATCAACATCGGGGCACAGAATGTGACGGTGGATGGCAATGTGTATGCCGGGGCAGACGGAATTTATGCGTCCACAGGCGGAAACGGTACGATCAAGGGGAAGACGGTTCTTACACGCGGGGATATCGTGACGGAGAGCGGATCAGCCTGACGGTCGGGGACGGCAGTTCCTCGATCTGGGCGGAAAATATAAGGACATCGTCTGCCGGGACAAACGGTGCTTCCTCTATCCATATGAACGGAAATATGTATGTGGCGGATGATCTGGAACTGGCTGGCAGGGGGAGTTCCGTGACTTTGCAGGGCAATTATTACGGTTATAATTTTCAGAAAAATTATGGCGTACAGGATCCGGATTCCGCGAAAAAGGCGGAGTTTAGCAGTGCCATGATGGTCAATGGAAAAAGCAGCCATCTGGATATCAAAGGGCTGAATTACCTGCTTTTGGCAGGGCGGACGTTTATTTCGCGAAAGCTCGATGCCAGTAACGAGGATATTCTGATGGGCGAGTCCATCTCGCGCGGACGAACCAGACCTGGCATAGTTACTGTTCCATCTGGTAACACTAGAGTTGTCGGGG
>ENA-OQCE01000316-OQCE01000316.1-human-gut-metagenome-genome-assembly--contig:-NODE-316-length-23611-cov-2.019460_pt1 | contig 23611 bp, 28 predicted proteins | sample MGYA00242495_ERZ504572 | MGnify/ENA primary metagenome ERZ504572 (study PRJEB26092, sample SAMD00036228) | human gut metagenome | host: Homo sapiens | study: EMG produced TPA metagenomics assembly of... | reverse complement strand
TGTTGATAGTACACAATACAAAAATACAAAATTCAAAAAAGTGTTGACATATCTGTTCTCGTACGATATACTAACGAAGTCGGTTGCGAGAGCAGCCAACACGAAATGGGATCTTAGCTCAGCTGGGAGAGCATCTGCCTTACAAGCAGAGGGTCACAGGTTCGAGCCCTGTAGGTCCCATTCATCAGAAAAACTGATGGAACTAAATATGGCGAGGTGGCTCAACTGGCTAGAGCGTCCGGTTCATACCCGGGAGGTTGAGAGTTCGAGTCTCTCCCTCGCTACTATACAGGCTTGTGGTCACAGATCACAAGTTTTTTTATTTTATAAAAAGAAGAACAGGAGAAAACATATGGAAAATACAAAAAGCAGTACCATCGAAGGAAAGAACGTTGGAAAGAAATGCAGAACACATTATCGCGGCACATTTAATGATGGAACACAGTTTGATTCCTCTTATGACAGAGGAGAGCCATTGGAATTTGTATGTGGTGCAGGAATGATGATCAAAGGATTTGATGTAGCAGTTGCCAACATGGAAGTCGGACAGACGCTGGATGTTCATCTGATGCCGGAGGAAGCCTACGGACTGGCAGATCCGGATGCCATTTTTACGGTGGAACTGGCACAGCTTCCGGGGGCAGAAGAACTGGAAGCAGGGCAGCAGGTGTATTTGCAGAATGCTGCCGGACAGCCATTTCCGGTAAAAGTAGTAGAAAAGGATGAAACAACCATTACATTTGATGCAAATCATGAGATGGCAGGAAAAGAATTGAATTTTACAATTGAACTGGTTTCTGTCGAGGAGTAAATCGTTTGATTTAGAAGAAAAGAAGGGGTATGGGTGGATGTTAAGACCGAAGATCGGACTGGACTGGGATGATGTAACAGCACCGTTTAACAGTATCGCAATTGCCATGGCAAATGAAAAATATCATATCGATCCGCCACTTCGGCTTGAGGAGATTGATACCTGGGAAAACCGTGGACGTACAGGTATTATCAGGGAATTTTACGAGGACGAAGAACTCTATGCACGCCAGCAGGTTCCGGAGAAAAACAAAAAAGCTGTGTACCGTCTGATGGAAATTGCGGATGTTTATTTTATCACTGCGGTAGCACCGGCATTTATGGGAATCCGTGCAAAACAGATTCTTACAGCATTTCCGGAATTCCCGCCGGAGAATATTATTCTGGCAATGCCAAGAATCTAGTGCAGTTTGATATCATCCTGGATGATGCCATTCATAATGTACTTGAGACACCGGCCACGTATCCGGTGCTGATGCGTAAGCCGTGGAACTGGAAGATGACAGGACTCCTGTCCGTGAATCAGATGAGTGAATTTGTTTCTCTGGTCAGGCAGATCATCCATGCCTCGCAGACGCGCACGATGGAAATAAAAAATCCATCGGTTCTGGCACTGGTAGGACCGTCCGGTTCCGGAAAAGACGCATTGACCAAAACATTATGTCAGGATCACCGCTTTGTCAATCCGAAAACCTATTGCACCAAGAAAAGCAGCAAGCATCATTATCTGACAAAAGAACAGTTTGCACAGCAGGATTTCTTTGAACGCACCATGTACGCCGGGGTGCATTACGGAACAAAAAAGGAAGATATCCAGGCGGTGCTTGACGATGGCAAGTATGCCGTCATGTCCCTGGATATGTGTGGCGCAATTGCCATGAAGCGGCATTTTCCGACCGCAATTATCTATGTGGCAAAAGATAAAGAAGACATGATTGCAGATATTGTGCAGTCGGATTTCCCTGTCGGGGAGAAAACCCTTCGTCTGTTGTCGCTGGATGCGGAGAAACGGAATCGGGAGATCTGCGATTTTGTTATTGATAACCGGGATGAACAGGGGAGTGAGCGCATTCTCCAACTTCTGAATTTTTGACAAAGTGACAATCAGATGGTAAATGAAAGATATCATCGTGGTCTCTGCACAAATAAAATAGATTTGAAAGATACCATCGTGGTCTCTACACAAATAAAATTGATCTGAAAGATACCATTGTGGTACCTATATACTGAAAATTTAACATTTAGATACCGAAAAGTCTCTATGGAGAAAAAATTGCTTTCCGAGATACCATTTTTTTTGAAAAAAACGGTATCTGGAGAAGCAATTTTTCTTTTGTAGGTGACAGTTCCTTATTTCACACTTTGAAAATAAGAAAATGTGTCACCTTAGAAATTAATTTTTTTGCCTATAGACCCCAACATTTTATCGCTGAATGTTTCCATAACATTCTGTTTGTCGTTTGGTGTTCTGATCCACAAAATTTGCGGAAGCAGTTCTTTTCTTATATTTTTTAATCCACAAAATTTGCAGAAACAATTCTTTCCCTTATATTTTTCCCAATCCACAGGAAGAAGGGGGACATTTCTTTCGGAAGAACAAATTTACAACTGCGCCGTAGTTCCATTGTGTAACGTTAATTGCGTAAACGTAAAACTTTTTCTAAACCAACCTGAAATCAATACCGGCGCTAACTTGCAAATTTTCTGTAGAAAGAGAATGTCCCCCTTCTTCCGTCACATCGAAAAAACTTATATCTGAAACAATCCCCCCCAAAAAAAATCTGCAATCCCCATTTAATGTACTGTAGAAGTATCGGCTATAAGCAAAACTTATAACCAGCTATAAAAATAAAAGACTAACACTTTTCCTACCTCTGTGGTATGATATAACCAGTTCAAACGAAAACCCCACACTTACCGGATCAGGTAAATGTGATTTCAAAAATAGCAGAAAAAGGAGAGTATTAAAATGAGCAAAAACATTACGCAGACAGAAATTTAAAATTTGAAACATTACAGTTACACGTAGGACAGGAGCAGGCAGACCCGGTTACCGATGCAAGAGCCGTTCCGATTTATCTGACTTCTTCTTATGTATTCCACAACTGCCAGCATGCTGCTGACCGTTTCGGATTAAAGGATGCCGGAAATATTTACGGACGTCTGACCAATCCGACAGAGGATATCTTTGAGCAGAGAATTGCAGCACTTGAAGGCGGTGTTGCGGCACTTGCGGTAGGTTCGGGAGCAGCCGCATTAACTTATGCATTTCAGGCTGTTGCGCATGCAGGGGATCACATTGTAGCTGCAAAGAATATCTACGGTGGTACCTACAACCTTCTGGCACATACGCTTCCGGATTATGGCATTGAGGCAACATTTGTAGATCCGTTCAACTATGAAGAGATTGAAGCTGCAATTAAGGATAACACCAAAGCCATCGAGATAGAGACACTTGGAAATCCAAACTCTGAAGTGGTTGATATTGAAAAGATCGCAGGAATTGCACACAAGCATGGAATTCCGCTGATTGTTGACAATACATTCGCGACTCCGTATCTGGTCCGCCCGATTGAGCACGGCGCAGATATTGTGTACATTCTGCTACAAAGTTCATCGGTGGACACGGAACTACCATTGGTGGTGTGATCATCGACAGCGGAAAATTTGACTGGACACAGAGCAGCAAGTGGCCATGGCTGGTAGAGCCAAACGTATCTTACCATGGGGTAAGCTTTGCAAAGGATTGCGCACCGGCAGCATTTGCTACTTATATCCGTGCAATTTTACTGCGTGACACAGGTGCTACCATTTCTCCGGTACACGCATTTATCTTCCTGCAGGGATTAGAGACGCTTTCCCTTCGCGTAGAGCGTCATGTGGAGAATGCATTAAAGGTTGTTAAATACTTAGAGAACCAGCCACAGGTAGAAAAAGTAAACCATCCATCCATTTCCAAAGACCCGGAGCAGCAGGCACTCTACAAGAAGTATTTCCCGAATGGTGGCGGTTCTATCTTTACATTTGAGATCAAGGGTGGTGCAGAAAAAGCACAGGAATTCATCGATAACCTTGAGCTGTTCTCACTGCTTGCAAACGTAGCAGATGTGAAGTCCCTTGCCATTCATCCGGCAAGTACCACACATTCCGAGTGCAATGAGGCAGAACTTTTAGATCAGGGAATCAAGCCAAACACGATCCGTCTTTCTATCGGTACAGAAAATATCGATGATATCATTGAGGATCTGGATGAGGCATTTAAGGCAATTCAGTAGAAAATTCAGTAAAAACGTCATTTGTGATAAATCCTTCATTTTACAGGAGACCCCATGGAGAATCAGCATGGGGTCTCTTTTTATGCAAAATGTTCTCATTTTAGAACACGTAAATGCATTGAATTTCGTGAATAACGAGTATACAATTAGTGGTAGCTAATAATAAAATTAAGTATAGATAAAGGAGATTTATTATGTTTGGTTTTGGACAACTGATTGAAGTATTAAAGAAAAGCCCAAAGAAAATTGTATTCACAGAAGGAAGCGATCCTCGTATTCTAGAGGCATCTTCCCGTCTGCTTGCAAGCAACTTTTTACATCCAATCCTTGTAGGCGATCCGGATGAAATCGAAAAGGCAGCAGAGGAGAGCGGATTTAATATCCGTGGGGCAGAGATCGTTGATCCAAAGAAATTTGACCGTATGGATGAGATGGTAGATCTGTTCTGTGAATTAAGAAAGAGCAAGGGAGTAACACCGGAGCAGGCAAGAGGCATTCTTTCCCAGGCAAACTACTTTGGTACCATGCTTGTAAAGATGGGCATTGCGGATGCACTGCTTGGCGGAGCTACATACTCTACGGCAGATACCGTTCGTCCGGCACTTCAGCTGATTAAGACAAAACCTGGCAACAGCATCGTATCTTCCTGCTTTATTCTGGTTCGTCCGTCTGCGACAGGTGAGAACGAGGTTCTTGCAATGTCTGACTGTGCGATCAACATCCATCCGACCGAGGATGAACTCGTAGAGATCGCCGGTGAGTCAGCTGCCTGTGCAAGAATTTTCGGTGTAGATCCGAAGGTTGCATTTTTAAGCTACTCTACACTTGGTTCCGGAAAGGGCGAGGATGTAGATAAGATGCGCAATGCAGCACATAAGGCACGTGAGAAATACCCGGATCTTCCAATCGAGGGAGAATTACAGTTTGATGCAGCGGTATCACCAAGAGTTGCAAGAACAAAGTGCCCGGATTCTTCAGTTGCCGGACATGCAAATACCTTTATTTTCCCGGATATCAATGCCGGAAATATCGGATACAAGATTGCACAGAGACTTGGTAATTTCGAAGCTTACGGTCCGATTTTTGTTAGGTCTGAATGCGCCAATCAATGATCTGTCCCGTGGATGTAATGCATCAGAAGTATATTCCATGGCAATCATTACAGCAGCACTTGCATAGTTGAAAACTGATGTGATATTTCGTTCGGGGACTGTTTGATACAGCCCCCGAATTTGTGTTATAATAAAACAGGCTTGAAGCCTGTGAAGGTCATCAGGCTTTGTCTGGTGGCATGTTATCATTTAGAATTTATAAGGAAGCTGTTTGCAGGGGGAACTGGAATCAGCAACATCATAAAAAGACAGGAGAAGAAAAATGCGTGTAGGAATGGGTTATGATGTACACAAACTGGTGGAGGGACGGCCACTGATTCTCGGAGGTGTGGAGATTCCGCATACACTGGGACTGCTCGGACATTCGGATGCGGATGTGCTTGTGCATGCAATCATGGATGCACTGCTTGGTGCTGCGGCACTCGGGGATATCGGAAAACATTTTCCGGATACCGATCCGCAGTATAAGGGAATTTCCAGCATGAAACTGCTCGAACATGTGCGTCTTTTACTGGAAAAGAATGGTTATGTGGTAGAAAATATTGATGCGACAGTGATTGCACAGAAGCCAAAGCTGCGTCCGTATATTGCGCAGATGGAGGAGAATATTGCAAAGACCCTTGGCATTGTAAAAGAGCAGATCAATATCAAGGCAACGACCGAGGAAGGACTTGGGTTTACCGGAACGGAAGAAGGAATTTCGTCACAGGCAATCTGTATGTTGAACGGATTTTATGAGAGCAGTATGGTTGTCGGGGGCGGGAGTAAATGTGCAGGATGTCCCGGGTGCAGCAGATCATAGATAAGACGTGACTTTTGCCGGAAAATATTGTACACTTAAAATATATAAGAAGAAACAGATGGAAGGACAGACACAATGGAGAATCAATTTCGCTTTTACAATACACTGACAAGAAAGATTGAGACAGTGATACCGCACGAAGATGGCAAAATCAAAATGTATACCTGTGGACCGACCGTTTATCATTTTGCGCATATCGGGAATCTGCGTACCTATATCATGGAGGATATTCTTGTGCGTGGACTTTCCTATGTGGGGTATGATGTAAAGCGCGTCATGAATATCACGGACGTGGGACACCTTTCTTCCGATGCGGATACGGGGGAAGACAAAATGTTAAAAGGTGCTAAGCGTGAGCACAAGACCGTTATGGAAGTGGCAAAATTTTATGCAGATGCATTTTTTGAGGACTGCCGGAAATTAAATATCAAAAAAGCGGATGTGGTAGAACCTGCAACCCATTGCATTCCGGAATTTATTCACATGATCGAGGTACTTCTTAAAAAGGGATATGCTTATCAAGCCGGTGGAAATGTTTATTTTGATACCAGCAGACTGGAGGATTATTTTGTATTTTCTTCCGCAGTCGAAAAGGAGCAGCTGCAGGTCGGCGTGCGTGACGATGTGGAGGAAGATGAAAATAAACGGAATAAAAACGATTTTGTTCTCTGGTTTACAAAATCCAAATTCGAGGATCAGGCATTGAAGTGGGACAGCCCATGGGGTGTTGGATATCCGGGATGGCATATTGAGTGCTCCTGCATCGGAATCAAACATCTGGGGGAGTATATGGATATTCACTGTGGCGGAGTAGATAATATTTTTCCACACCATACAAACGAGATTGCACAGTCCGAAAGCTATCTGGGACACAAATGGTGCCCGTACTGGTTTCATGTAAACCACCTGAATGACCAGACCGGAAAAATGAGTAAGTCCAAGGGCGATTTCCTGACGGTATCTCTATTGGAGGGCAAAGGGTACGATCCTCTGGCATACCGTATGTTCTGTCTGCAGTCTCATTATCGTAAGCCACTCGTATTTTCTTATGATAATCTGGACAACGTAGAGAGTGCATATGAAAAATTAGTAAAAAAGATTGCCACCTTCAAAGATGAGGGAGAGATGGATCAGGAAGCATTTGAAGCATTCCGTAAAAAGTTTGCAGATGCAATCCGTGATGATCTGAATACTTCCATGGCACTGACCATCGTCTATGACGTGGTAAAGGCAGATATCAGTGAAAAGACAAAGCTGGCACTGCTGAATGATTTTGACCAGGTGCTGGCATTGAATCTGACAACCGCAGGTAAGGAGAGACTGGACGCGGGAACGAGCGTGGATGCAGAACTGGAACAGTTCATCAATGAAAAGATTGCGGAGCGTGCCGGGGCAAAGAAAGAGAAAGATTTTGCCCGTGCAGATGCAATCCGCGACGAGCTTCTTGCACGGGGCATCACCATCAAAGATACCCGCGAAGGTGTCGTATGGGAGCGCAATGCATGAGTGAAGGAATTGACGCATACATCAAGAAAAATTTGAGGTTCCGGATGTCGATATCCGGACCTATTCCCCACTGACACTGGCTTATATCGGGGATGGTGTTTTTGATCTGGTGATCCGGTCGGTTGTTGTGGGCAAGGGAAATACCCGTCCCAACCAGCTGCATCACCGGACGAGTCAGATTGTAAAAGCACATACGCAGGCAGTTATCATACAATATCTTGAACCGATGCTTACGGAGGAAGAAGCGGACATCTATCGCAGAGGACGCAATGCCAAGTCGGCAACCATGGCAAAAAATGCAACGATGGCAGATTACCGTAAGGCAACGGGGCTGGAGGCACTGGTGGGATATCTGTATCTGACGGACCGGTTCGACCGGCTGGTTTCATTGATTAAGGAAGCAGCAGATGGTCTGCATCTGCGTTTATAAGGTAAAAAATTATGGAAGACGAAAAGAAAACATTTACCGGAATGAAAGAAAATCATATTGAAGGACGCAACGCTGTCCTTGAGGCATTTCGTTCTGGCAGGACAATCGATAAATTATATGTTCTGGACGGCTGTCAGGATGGACCGGTCAGATCCATTACCAGAGAGGCAAGAAAGCACGATACAATCGTCAATTATGTGACAAAAGAACGCCTCGATCAGATTTCCGAGACAGGAAAGCACCAGGGTGTGATTGCTGTCAGTGCAGCATATGATTATGCCAGGGTGGAAGATATTCTGGCACTTGCAGAAAAAAAAGGAGAACCACCGTTTATCCTGATTTTAGACGGAATCGAAGATCCACATAATCTGGGGGCAATTATCCGTACCGCCAATCAGGCAGGGGCACATGGTGTAATCATTCCAAAACGCCGTGCCGTAGGACTGACACCGACCGTCGCACGTACATCGGCAGGTGCGGTTAATTATGTACCGGTAGCAAAAGTGACAAATATCTCCAATACCATGAAAGAACTCAAAGACCGCGGTATGTGGTTTGTGTGTGCGGATATGGATGGAACCTTAATGTACGATATGGATCTGACCGGACCGATCGGTCTGGTGATCGGAAATGAGGGAGATGGAGTCAGTCCACTCGTAAAGAAAAACTGTGATATGGTGGCTTCCATTCCAATGAAGGGAGATATTGATTCCTTAAATGCATCGGTGGCTGCAGGAGTTCTCTCGTATGAGATTGTGCGTCAGAGGATGAAGAAGGATAAGAAAAGAATGAAGTATGATGCTTGTACGGATGAGGAATTGATTGAAAGACTCCGGCAGGGAGAAACAGAGATCACGGACTATATTCTCGAAAAATATAAGCCGCTTGTCCGCAAATATGCCAATGCCATGTATCTGATCGGAGGAGAAACCGATGATCTGATTCAGGAAGGCATGATTGGATTGTTTAAGGCCATCCGGGATTTTTGTCTGGACAAAGACAGCAGTTTTTTTCATTTTGCAGGGTTGTGTATTCACCGTCAGCTGTATTCTGCAATAGAGGCATCCAACAGAAAAAAGCATCAGCCTTTGAATTCCTATTTATCTTTTTTTGAGCAGGGGGCAGAAGGCAGTATTGGGTTTACCAGCAGCCCGGAGCAGCTGGTGATCGAACAGGAAGTGTCCAGGGATTTGTGGAACCGGGTGAACAGCCGGTTAAGTCCGATGGAAAAACAGGTGTTGCAATTTTATCTGGACGGAAATAACTATATGCAGATCGCAGGCTGATGAAGAAAAGCCCGAAATCTGTCGACAATGCATTACAGAGAATACGTCAAAAGATCAGGCAGATGAATCATCTGGAGGAAAGAGGGTGAGCGTATGAAGTTTTCAAAAATTGGAAAACATACCATTCGTTGTGTAATATCAGAACAGGAAATTCAGGATCTGGGATACACCATTGAGGAAATTATGAGCAATGGAGAGCGGACGCAGGAATTTATGAACCAGATTTTTGATATGGCAGAACAGAGTTTTGAGACAAAATTTGAACTGGGCATCAAGACAGTGCGTGCTGATTTTATGTCAGACCATACGCTGGCACTTACGTTTTCGGAGCATCCGGGATCGGATGAAATGATGGAGCATCTGAAAGATATTGTCAATGGACTGATGAATGCAATTCCACAGCAGAAGTGGGCACAGATTAATGAAGCACGGCAAAACGAGGGGAATCCGGATCAGGTTCCTGTTTATGCCACGATTGTGTTTGCGGATTTTGATAGGCTGCTCCGTTATGCAAAAAACATTATGCCACCGGATCTGCCTACGGGTCAGCTTTATAAATACGAGGATCGCTATATGCTGATCCTTACATTTTCCGGTATGGAAGAGGGCAGTTTAAGGAGACTCTCGAATCTGACGGATGAATATGCACAGGATATTCTTGTCGGAGCGGAGCGGAAAGCATTCATACAGGAACACGGCATCTGTATTTTGAAAAATGATGCCCTGCAGCAACTCCGGCAATTGTAAAAGAACTGTATTTTGTCAGAAAATAAGAATAGATGATTGCAAAAACAAGAAATAGAAAAGGAGCATCCATATATGGTGCTCCTTTTTTAATATGATAAGATTTATCCTAATACTTTTCGGATGGACTCTAATACACGGTCTGCCTGAAATGGCTTAACAATGAAATCCTTTGCACCGGACTGGATTGCCTCAATAACCATGGACTGCTGTCCCATTGCAGAACACATAACGCATGTAGCGTTTGGATCAGCTGCTTTGATCTCCTTGAGTGCCTGAATACCGTCTTTGTTTGGCATCGTGATGTCAAGAGTAACCAGATCTGGTTTCAACTCGTTATACTTTGCAACGGCCTCTACACCGTCTGCTGCTTCACCAGCGATCTCAAATCCGCCCTTTGTCAGAATGTCCTTGAGCATCATTCGCATGAATGCTGCATCATCAACGATTAATATCTTTGCCATTTATATATCCTCCTGTTTTAAAATCTGTTTTACTATGCTGATAGGGTATAACTGTATCAGCTCGCTATCGATCAGGTCTTCCACGGTCAGGCGAAAAGTGACCTTGACGATATCTGTTCCATTACATAGTTCATCCGGAATCTCGAAAGTCTTGCGATCCTTTGAATTGATAAGCGGAAATCCAATATCTGTCGGCCTGGATAACAGTGACGCCATAGATGTGGCAATGGATCCACACATCTGGTTCATGGCTTCTGCAATTGCTGATAACGTGAGATCATCGAGCTGCAGATTGGAAAGATTACGACCGTCACCGCCCATCATAAGACTTGCAATGACCAGCGCATCCTGAACATCCAGTACCATAAGATTTGTCCCGTCTAAGCCGCTTGTGTATGGAACCTTGACCAGAATATGGTTGTCACTTTCCAGCGTGTTTTCTTTGTCCAGTACTTCTACAAGCGGAGTGGTAATGTTTGTTGAACGGTTGATGATCATACTGAGGGCGGTAGCCGCAGTACCTGTACAGATATTTGCAACTTCACCGATGATATCAGCCTGTTCTTTCGTGATATTCTCCATAGAATTTCCTCCATAGTACCTATTACTACATTTGATTATAGCAAATTTTAGCACATAAAGAAAGAAAATCTTTGCTTTTTTTCACTTTTCATTGGTATCATAACACAGATGTGGTAAAATTGGAATAACAAAAACATGGAATAACCGTAGAAAGGAGAAAAAATGGGAGATAACGAATATCAGGAAGCACTCAAACTTGGAAAAAAAGAATATAAGGCATGCGTTTCGCAGGGGCGCTTTCCCTATCTGCCGGTTCTGGATGATATTTTATCCAGAGAAAATATCCAGACGGAACAGAATATGGGGCTGATGCAGATACCATTGGATTTTGTGGTTGGTACGGCGACGAAAGGGAGAACGTATTCTTTTGCAGCCAATTTTATGCCGATCCTCGATGCGGATACAGAGTTTGCATGCAAATGGATTGCGCTGTCCGATGCACAGGTAAACGAAGGTATCCGGGATCCGATTGTTGCTTATGAATATATGAACCGTTATTATGTGGTGGAGGGAAACAAGCGTGTCAGTGTACTGAAGTATTTTAAGGCAGATTCCATTGTCGCCAACGTGACACGTAAGATTCCAAAGTATTCCGAGGATGAGGACGTAAAATTATATTATGAATATATGAAGTTTAATCAGATTTCGGGATTGAACAATATCGAATTTTCCAAAATCGGTATGGTGGATAAACTGCTTGCACTGATGGGATCCACTGCCATATGGGATGCGGATACCCGAATGGAATTTAACAGTCTGGTCAATCATTTCACAAAGGCATATGAGTTCCGCGGAGGGCGCAAGCTTCCGATCCGGGTGGGGGATGCGCTGACTGCATTTATCAATGTATACGGTTACAATACGGTTCTTGCATGTCGGATGATGAGCTGAGTTTAAATATTGTGAAATGCTGGAATGAGTTTGTCATGCTCACAGAGAAACAGAGTGTTGGTCTGGTCATGGATCCGCTGGCGGCAGAAGAGCGTAAGGGAAGAAACATCTTCAGTTACTTTATGCCATCGTCAGCAAAGAAATTTACCGTGGCATTCCTGTATCCAAAATCACCGGATACATCCGACTGGATTTATGCGCATGACCTTGGGCGCAATTATCTGGAAGAGACGTTCCCGGATCAGATGAAGACCATCTGTGTCAATGATGTGACGGAGGAACGCACGGAGCAGGTGCTGAATGACGTGATCCGTCAGGGGGCAGATATCATATTTGAGGTGGCACCGCAGATGATGAAAGACAGTCTGAAAGTGGCTGTGGATCATCCGGATGTAAAGATTTTAAACTGCAGTCTGAATACTTCACATAAGTATATCCGCACGTACTATGCCCGGATGTATGAAGCAAAATTCCTTTCGGGAATGATTGCGGGTGCACTGGCAGAAAATGACAGGATTGCATATATTGCAGATTACCCGATATACGGAATGATCGCAAATATTAATGCCTTTGCGCTGGGAGCAAGTTTTACCAATCCACGGGCAAGGATTTATCTTGCATGGTCCACCAGTGAAAATTATGACAGGGAACGGTTCTTAAAGGACAACAATATTCAGGTGGTATCGGATCAGGATATGATTACACCGCGCGATCCGGGCAGGCAGTTTGGCTGTATGAGTGTTCGGAGGATGGAAGGAAACTGAATCTGGTGATGCCACTCTGGAACTGGGGTGTATTCTATGAAAAAATGATCCAGAGTATTCTTGCGGGATCTTACCAGTCGGAAGAAAATTCTGAGGGCAGGGCGCTCAACTACTGGTGGGGAATGTCTGCGGGTGTGATTGACCTGATCTGTTCGAAGAATGTACCGACCGGGGTCAAGCGTCTGGTGGATCACTTAAAGAGTGATATTAAAAAGGGAGATATTGTGCCGTTTTACGGAGAAATCCGTGCACAGGACGGGACACTCAAAAACAAGAAGGATAAAGCCATGAAACCGGAAGCATCATGGAGATGGACTGGCTGACAGATAATGTCATTGGGGAGATACCGACAATGGGAGAATTACGTGCAGAGGCACGTCCGGTTGTCCAGATAAAAGGTGTAGAGGAAAAAATGAAATAATGAAGATACTAGTAATAGCAGATGAAGAATCTCAGAAAATCTGGGATTCTTTCGAAAAGAAGACTATGCGGATATTGACCTGGTAATTTCCTGTGGTGACCTGAAAGCAGATTATCTGTCATTTATCGCAACGATGATTGCAGTTCCGGTATTGTATGTGCATGGAAACCATGATGATAAGTACGAAAGAAAGCCACCGGAGGGATGTATCTGTATTGAAGATACCGTGTATATGTTTCATGGGATAAGGATTCTCGGACTGGGAGGATCTTACCGTTATAAACCAGGGGTGAACCAGTATACGGAAGTGCAGATGGAACGCCGCATCCGGAGACTTTTCTGGAAAATACGCCGAAAAGGGGGCATTGATATTTTGGTGACACATGCCCCGGCAGGCGGTATGCATGATGGGGAAGATCTTTGCCATAAAGGGTTTGATGCATTTTATCGTGTGATTAACAAATACCATCCGAAATATTTTGTACATGGACATATGCATATGAATTATGGAAGGGATATTCCGCGGGAGGATTTCATCGGAGATACCAAAGTGATCAATGCATATGAGAGATATGTAATTGAAATTTAAAAATTGTCTGATAACCACGCGTTATACTGTCAGGCTTTGCACTGCGGTGCAAATGATTGCATGATTACAGCCCTGACCCATAGGGGCATGTTTTCCGGGCTGTAATCATTGCGGATCACATCAGGAGAAAACGGCAACACGCTAGGAACTGTAATTTGATAAAATAATTAAAAAATTCTTGACAATTTAGAAAATACCATGTATGATGTAGGAGTTGACGCGGTCAACGAGATGCTGATGTGGCTCAGAGGTAGAGCACTTCCTTGGTAAGGAAGGGGTCACGGGTTCAATTCCCGTCATCAGCTCGCTTCATAAAACGGTGGAATCCTTTGGGGTTCTGCCGTTTTGCAATTTTTCAGATATTTTAAAGGAGGTTTTGCAGATGGAATCAATGAAGGATTATGAAAAGGAGCTGGAACGTTCTTTCCGCACGATTAACGAAGGAGATATTGTCAGTGGAGCTGTGGTAGCAGTAACCGATGAAGAAGTGACACTTGACCTGAATTATTATGCACCGGGAATTATCAAAATTGAAAATCTGAGCAATGATCCGGATTTTCATGCGAAGGAAGAATTACAGCCGGGAGACATCATCGAGGCAACGGTTGTGCGTACAGATGACGGACATGGAAACATCGAATTGTCGAAAAAGGAAGCAAACGAAGTGCTTGCCTGGGATAAACTCCGGGAGATGATGGAGCAGCAGACGGTTGTGACTGTCCGGATCAAAGAGAGTGTGCCGAGTGGTGTGGTTGCATTCTTAGAAGGAATCCGTGCATTCATTCCGGCATCCCAGTTGTCCGCAGATTATGTGGAAGACACGGATGCATGGATCGGAAAAGATGTGCGTGTCGTTGTGATTACCGTAGATCCTGAGAAGAATAAACTGGTATTGTCCGGAAAAGTTGTGGCAAGACAGGAGCGCGAGGAAGAAAGAAATCACCGGATTGCCATGCTTGTGCCTGGATCTGTGGTAGAGGGAACCGTAGAATCCATTATGCCATACGGAGCATTCATCAATATCGGGAATGGCATCAGCGGTCTGGTTCATATTTCACAGATCAGCCAGAAGCGGATCTCTTCCGTTCATGAAGTTTTAAAAGAGGGACAGAAAGTAAAGGCGAAGATTTTAAATACCAACGATGGAAAAGTCAGCCTGAGCATGAAAGCGCTGGAAGATATTATGGAAAAGCCGCAGGAGGAAGAAGAGGCAGAGGCAATCGAGTACAGCTCAAATGAAACGGCCGGAACAAGTCTTGGAGATCTTCTTTCCAGATTCAAATTATAATCAAATTTTCTTTAGACAGTAAAAAACCCGTGAAGATGAACAGCAGACCGTTCATCTTCACGGGTTCTTTTTAGAAATTAAGCGTTGGAATTCTGATAATAACCAAGCACTTTTTTGACATAATTCTGTGTTTCCTTAAACGGTGGAATCCCACCGTACTTGTCGACATTTCCACCACCGGCATTGTATGCGGCAAGCGCAAGGGAAACATCTCCGTTGTATTTCTTTAAGTTCTGCGCCATCAGTTTGGCACCACCCATAATATTTTGCTGTGCATCGTATGCATTTGTGACACCAAGTCCTTTTGCGGTGGACGGCATCAGCTGCATGACACCCATGGCACCGGCAGAGCTGGTTGCGGATGGATTGAAATTGGATTCCTGCCTGGCAATGGCTTTGAGCAGGTTGATATCCACACCGTATGTTTCAGAAGCTTCTTTGAATATTCTTCGAGGTTCTCCGGAGAAGAAACACTGCCGGAGGAGGTGGTACTATTTGTTGCAGAAGAACTGGAAATTGCCGGGGTATCCGTGACCGGAGACGTATCAACCGGTGCATCGGTCTGCGGGGTAAATCCAAGGATCTGCTGTACCGTATCCAGGGAAACGGCACCACTGTTGCTGGCGGCAAGCAGTGCGTCCACTGCCATGGCCTGTACGCTGCGCTCAGCGGAAGCCAGACATTCCTTAAATGTGGTGACGGCTTCATCCGTATTTTTCGGTGTCTGTATATTGGCAGAAGCTGCTTCCTGCAGCCTGGCTGTCTGTGTCTGATCAATATAAGGTAAAACTGTTACACCCATGATGTTCCTCATCTTTCGTTCGCTTAATCTAACATTCGATCATGCATATCATATCATAATCTGTGGAAAAATAAAAGGAAAAGGCGAAAATTGCTTGAATTTGTAAAAGAGTTGTTGTAGCATAACATCAGACGAAAAAGTGTAGATAAAGGAGCCAGATTATGGAGAAAAAGCCGTTTGTAACAAAGAGTCAGGTGGAGGAGATTGTTAAAACATACCCGACACCGTTTCATTTATATGATGAAAAAGGCATTCGTGAGAATGCAAAAAAAAGTAAAGGAAGCTTTTGCATGGAATCCGGGATTCCGCGAGTATTTTGCAGTGAAAGCAACCCCCAACCCATATATTTTAAAAATTTTACAGGAATATGATATGGGATGTGACTGTTCCTCTTACACAGAACTGATGCTTGCAAAGTCCTGTGGATTTGACGGAAAGCATATTATGTTTTCTTCAAATGATACGCCGGCAGAGGAATTTGCCTATGCGGATGAACTCGGGGCAATCATCAATCTGGATGATTTCACCCATATTGATTTCTTAGAAGAAACGATCGGTCATATTCCGGAGACCATCAGCTGCCGTTACAATCCGGGTGGAGTATTTGAACTGAGCAACGGAATCATGGACAACCCTGGAGATTCCAAATACGGCATGACAAAGGATCAGCTCATCAAAGCGTTTAAGATTTTAAAGGATAAGGGAGCAAAGCATTTCGGTGTCCATGCATTTCTTGCCAGCAATACCGTCACAAACGAATACTATCCGAAGCTTGCAGGAGAACTGTTTGAACTGATCGTGGAATTAAAGGAAAAGACCGGATGTGATATCAGATTCGTAAATCTTTCCGGTGGTGTGGGAATCCCTTATACACCGGACAAGGAGCCGAATGATATCGCTGTCATCGGAGAAGGTGTGCACAAAAAGTTCGATGAGATCTTAGTTCCGGCAGGACTTGGGGATGTATCCATTTATACCGAGATGGGACGTTTCATGCTCGGACCTTACGGATGCCTTGTGACGAAGGCCATCCATGAGAAACATATCTACAAAGAGTATATTGGTGTGGATGCATGTGCAGCAAACCTGATGCGTCCGGCAATTTACGGGGCATATCATCACATTACGGTTCTTGGAAAAGAAAATGCACCATGCGATCACGTGTATGATGTGACAGGAAGTCTTTGCGAGAACTGCGATAAGTTCGCGGTTGACCGGAAACTGCCAGAGATCGACATGGGAGATTATCTTGTGATCCACGATACCGGAGCACATGGATTTTCCATGGGATATAATTACAATGGACGTCTTCGTTCTGCAGAATTACTGCTCAAAGAAGACGGAAGTGTGAAGATGATCCGCCGTGCAGAGACACCGGAAGATTACTTTGCAACATTTGACTGTTTTGATGATATCAGGATTACAAAATAAAAGAGTTAGGATGTACAGGTAAAATAATGGAGGACGCAATCCTGGGGGAACGGGATGCGTCCTCTGTTGGTTTAAGAAAACGATGTGCCGCAAAAAGAAAGACCTCAGATTTCCGATTGGAAACCTGAGGTCTTTTATATGCCGGCAGTGGGACTTGAACCCACACGATGTTGCCATCAACAGATTTTGAGTCTGCCTCGTCTGCCAATTCCGACATGCCGGCGCGAACAAATATTATATTAACATATGAAAGACGCATTTGCAAGCCTTTTTATGATTTCGGGAATAGGACTTTTGGTTCATTGACAGAAGTTATCATATATGATAACTTTAGAATACATGAGCACGATTTATAAAGGTGTAAGGGGGCGGATATGCAGGAACATAATCACGCCAGACAGGAAATTGCAGCCCAGCTTCGGCAGGTGCGAAAGGAGCAGGGGATGACACAGGAACGGCTCGCAGAAAAAGTCGGTACCAGAAAGTCAAATATTTCCCGTCTGGAGAGCGGGAGATATAATCCGAGTCTGGACTTTCTGGAAAAAGTTGCAGGAGGACTTGGCAGGGAGATTGAGGTAAAAGTCACGTGAGGAGGAAGATGCAAAAAGCATGACGATGAAACTTGGAAATTATAAGGATAACGACGTGGAACTGTGCCGTACCACCAATTCCAGAGTGAGTACACATACGGCGGAGGCACTGCTTGAACAGCACATTCCATTTACAAAGAACAGTAAAAAGATTCCTTTTTTCAAGAGGGAAATCTACCAGGGGGCAGATACCCTCTGGGTGATCACCATCAATCCACGCAGATACGGGCAGGCACGCCGCGTGATCGATGGTATGGATCGTGCATACCGGGAGCATCTGGTGTTATCCAATTACTAGAATGAAATTATGATAAAAATGTGAAATGCGTTTTAAAAGCAGAATGAGTGTGGTAAAATTCTATTCAGATAAAATCGTATGAAAAGCGATGGAAATGGAAGGAATGGAAGGAGCCATACTCATTTTTATGTTAGGAAACATGGAGCAGACAGTCGCACGTAAGCAGACAAAAAGGGAGAAAAACAACACACAAAAACGGACAGAAGGGTGGAAACAGAAGGGCATATGGCTGTTTTGGTATGCCGTGGTTCCGGTGTTTGCTTTTTACCTGATGGAATGTTATGAACACAATCCATTTGCGGAAGTGCGTGTGGAAGCACAGCTTTTTAATATTTTTTTGTTTGAGCTGATCGGATGGATGTTATATTTTCTGACCGGAAGAATGTGTTTTGCGTCCAGAGTGCTGTACGGACTTGCTGTGGCGTTTGGAATTACCAATCATTATGTGATGAAATTCCGTTCCACACCGTTTGTTCCGTGGGATCTGTTTTCGGCCGGAACAGCAGCCAGTGTGGCTGGAAACTATGATTTTACACCGGACCGGCGCATGGTGATTGTTACACTTGTTTTTATTGCATTATTTGTGCTGACCCGCCTTTTTAAAAAAGGTCCGCGTTTTCCTGGAAAATAAGGCTGGGGAGTATCGTACTGGTGGGACTGGCATTGTGTACATTTGTCAATGCCCTGCAGCAGGAATCGTTTCAGACAAAACATTATCTGTATCCGTTTCTGTTCACACCGGCATATATGACAAAAGTAAACGGCATGGCGGTGACCTTTGCCATGGATCTTGCCTATGTGGCAGTGGAGCGTCCGGCAGGATACGATGCGGATGAAGCAAAAGAGACGCTGGCGAAATACGAAACTAAAACAACAGAAACCGACACACAGGATCTGCCCAACATCATTGTCATCATGGATGAGGCATTTTCGGATTTAAAAGTGCTGGGACCGTTAGAAACCAATGAGGATTACATGCCGTTTATGCACCGGATGCAGCAGGGGGAGAAAAACACGGTCACGGGATATGTCCAGACATCTGTGTGTGGGGGAAACACTGCGGATTCGGAATTTGAATTTCTGACAGGCAATACGATGGCATTCCTTCCGAACGGAAGTATTCCGTATCAGCAGTACATCAAGAGCAGGACACCGTCTTTAGCAGGTTATCTGAAATCCTTAGGATATGCGACCTATGCACAGCATCCGTATCAGGCCAGCGGATGGAACCGGGATAAAGTGTATCCTCTGCTTGGATTTGACAATCTGGATTTTATGGAAGATTACAGGGATGTCTCCTATGTGCGCAATTATATCAGCGATGCATCGGATATGGAGCATATTATAGAAACTTATGAGAAAAACAAAGCCTCCGGCAAACCGGCCTTTATTTTCAATGTGACGATGCAGAATCATGGCGGATATACCGATACCTATATGAATCTGACGAATGATATCCAGTCACAGTATGCCAGCGAACCGCTCAATCAGTACCTGACACTGATCCACAAGACCGATCAGGCACTCGAAAATCTGATTGATTATTTTTCCAAAGTGGATGACAGGACGATCATCGTATTTTTCGGGGATCATCAGCCGAATGATACAGTGGCTTCTGTCGTGGAAAACGGGGCACAGGCAGAGACACAAAAACGTTATCTCGTACCTTATCTGGTGTGGAGTAATTATGGGATCGAGGGAGCGAAAGATAAAAATACGAGTCTGAATTATCTTGCGGCGCAGGTACTTACCGCAGCAGGAGTGCCGACGAATGCATACCAGAATTACCTCTTAAGTCTGAGCAAAACTTACCCGGTGATCTCTGCAGCGGGGCAGACAAAAGGGATCGGAGCCGATGAAAAACAGCTTCAGACTTACAAGAAGCTTCAGTATTATCAGTTGTTTGAAAAAAACAAGGAAAAGGATGAGTAAGAACATGAAAAAAATGATTTCGCGGATGGTGTCGCACCGGTCATTTCCTTATGTGATGGCATTTCTTATGCCATTTATAATCTGTGTGGTCATCTGTATCGGAAACGGGGTATATCCTTTCGGGGATAACTGTATTCTGCATATCGATATGTATCATCAGTACTGTCCGTTTTTTACAGAGTTTCTTCATAAATTAAGAACCGGCGGAAGTCTGCAGTATTCCTGGAACCTGGGACTGGGATCGGATTTTGTTTCCCTGTATGCCTATTATCTGGCGAGTCCGCTTAATTTTTTGATCGTGCTCTGCCCGAAACATTATGTGATCGAGTTTATGACGATACTGGTGCTGGCAAAGATTGCCCTGTGCGGACTGACTTTTTTCTTATTCTTAAAATATCATTTTCATCTGATTGGAAAAGACTCAAAACTCCATAAAAATCAGGTGATTCCGGCACTTGTATTTTCTACGGCATATGCATTGTCCGGATTTGTGGCAGCCTACAGCTGGGATATCATGTGGATGGACTGCATCCTTCTTTTTCCTCTGATCATGGTGGGACTAGAAAAACTGGTACGGGAGCAGAAACCGGGACTGTATTTTGTGACACTTGCATTGTCGGTGTTTGCAAATTATTACATTTCCATCATGATCTGTATCTTTCTGGTGTTTTATTTTATTCTTCTCTTTTTTACGCAGAAAGGAGGAAAACTGAAAGCATTTTTACGGTTCGCATGGTATTCCCTGCTGGCAGGGTCTGTCTCGATGGTACTGCTATTGCCGGAGATCGCCGTGCTTTCTGCTTCCGGGTCTGCTGAAGACAGCTTTCCGAAAACGCTGGAGTGGTATTTTTCTGTTATTGCGGAGCTGGGGCGTGCGGCAGCCGTCACTACAAGTTATACGGGAAATGATCACTGGCCGAATCTGTATGCCGGGGCATTTACCCTGGTACTGGTATGGCTGTATGTGCTGAACCGCAGAATCTCCTGGAAGGAAAAAGTTCCGCGTATGCTGATGCTTGTCTTTTTCCTTGTGAGCTTTGCGGATAATCAGCTGGATTATATCTGGCATGGTATGCATTTTCCGCAGGCGTTGCCGGGCAGACAGTCATTCCTTTACATTTTTGTGCTTCTGGTCATGGGATTTGCAACGATCCGCAAATGGAAAGGAACCAGACGCTGGCATATCATCATAGCAGTGCTTGCAGCACTGACACTGATGGTTCTCTCCGGATATTACGGGGATGAACTGGTGACGGAGTACATGGCTGTAGTTATTACCATGCTGTTTATCCTAGTTTATGGAATCCTGCTTCTTTTGCTTAAAATTGCCCCGAAGAAAATGCGGATAGCCCTGCGGGAAGCTGCCTTTTGTGTTGCCATTGCAGAACTGGCAGTCAATATGGCGGTAACCGGGCTTGGCGTTACCAGCCGCGTGGCATATACGGATAAACAGGGGTACTACGAAGATCTGCTGCAACAGGCAAAAGAGGATAACGGAAATGATGGATTTTACCGGGTGGAGGACAGTGGGCGGAAAACCAAAAACGATGACAGCCTGTACGGATACCGTTCGGCAACCATATTTTCCTCCCTGATGAATCTGGATGTCAGCCATCTCTTCCAGAGCCTGTATATGGAGGGCGGAAAAAATTTCTACTGTTACAATGGTGCTTCCCCGCTTCCGTCAGCCATGTTTTCGGTGAAGTATATGCTTTCCTCTAATCCGGTGGATGAAAGTCCACTGCGGACACTTGTGGGAAGCAGCAATGGAAATTATCTTTATCGGAATAACTACTGCCTGCCACTTGGCTATATGATGAGCGAGAAGGCAATAAAAGGCTGGGAATCTTCCATGCTTGATAGGATCGGTTCCCTGAATTCCCTGGCACAGCAGCTGGGAGCAAAAGGAGACATGCTTTATCCGGCAACCTGTACACAGTCGCAGGCAGCCGGGGATACGACAATTGATATTTCCGAGGATGGATATTATTATGCGGATTATGTGACCTGCAATGCGGATTCCCTGACAGTATCAAGAGATGACGGATGGACGCAGCAGTATGGAAAGACCACCCACCGCTATCTGCTGGATCTGGGAGAGTGCAAAGCCGGAACAAAGGTCCATATTACCAATCTCAATGCAGAAACGATCGAATACCATGTGTACCGCCTGAATTTCAAGGCCATGTGCACTGCGTATGAGACGCTCAGCGAACAGACCATGTCACTCGAAAAAATGACAGATCGCAGGATCGTTGGAAGTATCGATGTCAGGCAGGCGGGAAGACTGATTCTGTCAGTGCCGGCAGATGAGGGCTGGAGTCTGTATGTAGACGGTAAAAAGACGAAAATAAAGCCTTTCGCGGATGCACTCATTGGTGTACACTTAAAAGAAGGAACGCATAAGATCGAGCTGCGTTATACCACACCGGGCGTACAGATCGGAGCTGCCATCAGCATAGCTGCGCTTCTGTTATTCCTGTTTAGTATGTGGATAAGATATAAGATAAGGGGGAAATATGGGGAAAAAATGCATCAGCAATCGTCGTACCGATGTACAATGAGCAGGAATCTCTGCAGATTTTGTACCGGGAATTAAACCGCGTGACACGGGAAATGGGCGATTATGATTTTGAATATTTATTTGTCAATGACGGATCGAAGGATGCAACACTGCAAAAGATCCGGGAACTTGCAGCAGAAGATGAGCGCGTGCACTATCTTTCTTTTTCCCGCAATTTTGGAAAAGAAGCGGCGCTGCTGGCAGGATTGTCCTATGCAAAGGGGGATTATGTGACGACGATGGATGCGGATCTGCAGGATCCGCCCACTCTTTTGCCACAGATGGCTGCGATGTTAGAAGCCGGAGACTGTGACAATGTGGCAACCCGGCGGGTGAACCGGCAGGGAGAGCCGAAGATCCGTTCGTTTTTTGCACGCATGTTTTATAAAGTTATGCGGAAACTTTCCCACATTGAGATTGCAGATGGGGCAAGGGATTACCGTCTGATGAACCGTGCAATGGTAGATTCCATTCTTTCCGTCAGCGAATACAACCGGTTTTCCAAGGGAATCTTTGCCTGGGTCGGATATGATACCAAATGGCTGGAATTTCAAAATGTAGAACGGTCTGCGGGAGAAACCAAGTGGAGTTTCTGGAACTTGTGCGTTATTCGTTTGATGGGATTATCAATTTTTCGGATGTTCCGCTGAAGATTTCCTCGTATCTGGGGCTGGTGCTCACCGTGGTTTCTTTTATTGCAATCATCGCGGAAATCGTACGCGCATTGGTATTCGGGGATCCGGTTGCCGGCTGGCCGTCGCTGGTATGTATCGTGACATGCATTGGCGGAATCCAGCTGTTTTGTATGGGAATTATGGGACAGTATATTGCAAAAACCTATATGGAAGTCAAAAGACGTCCGCATTATATCATAAAGGAGAGTAACTGTACCCGGAACAAAAAGAGCTGACTTGAAAAAGTAAATTCCAGTGCAGGGGTAAATTCCACAACGCTTTAAAATACTTTGATTTTTTAGAATTGTGGGAGGCTAAATCCTTATAAAACTGCTATAATTAGATTAACTTTCCATA
>ENA-OQCE01000314-OQCE01000314.1-human-gut-metagenome-genome-assembly--contig:-NODE-314-length-23681-cov-2.092426_pt1 | contig 23681 bp, 34 predicted proteins | sample MGYA00242495_ERZ504572 | MGnify/ENA primary metagenome ERZ504572 (study PRJEB26092, sample SAMD00036228) | human gut metagenome | host: Homo sapiens | study: EMG produced TPA metagenomics assembly of... | reverse complement strand
GTTTCGGGAAGATAAAGGACGGACAGAGGATTTGCGGATATTGAAAAAAATAACAAAAACAAATAAGGTATCTGTCACAAAAGAAAAGAGGGAAACAAAAGAAGCGCTTCCGATTGAAACAGAATATACCCCTCTTTTTGTTTCTGATCATGTAACACTTTTAAAAGTACACCTAATTACGGGAAAAACACATCAGATCCGTGCACATCTGGCAGCGATCGGTCATCCGATCATAGGAGATTATAAATATGGAGATTTTAAAATAAATGAAGCTATAAGAAAAAATATGGGTTGAAAACACAGCTTCTTCATGCTTATCAGCTTTGTTTTCCGGATGTGGAACTAGTAAAAAATCTGCCAAACAGGCAGATCATTGCGCCTGTTCCCGATTTATTTAAAAAGATCTGTATTGATAAAGGAGTGAACAATAATGGCTGCATGGAATTCAAGAGGTCTTCGGGGTTCGACCTTTGAAGAACTTATCAATCAGACAAATGAACAATATGAACAGATGAACCTTGCCTTAATACAGAAAATACCGACGCTATTACTCCTGTAAAAATTGATCAGGGAAGCAGACATATTACGCTTGCATACTTTGATAAAGTAAGTACAGTTGATTACATAGGAGCAGTACAGGGAATTCCCGTATGTTTTGACGCAAAGGAATGTAAGACAGATACGTTTCCTCTTGCAAATGTCCATGAACATCAGATTGAGTTTATGCAAAAGTTTGAAGAACAGGGAGGAATTGCTTTTCTGTTGATTTATTATACGACAAGGGATGAGTTATACTATATGCGGTACAGGCAAATACAAAAATTTTGGGATCGTGCGAAAAACGGCGGCAGAAAAAGTATTCGATTTGATGAATTGGAGTCAAATTGGTTTATGGAACTGAAAAGAGGATATTTTGTCCCTTATCTGGATTGTATACAAAAAGACCTTGACAGAAGGGATTGACAGATTGAACGAAACTTCGTATAATATCCGAAAGAGTTTAACGAATTAGCATAGTAAAGTGAAGGGGGTTTTATTTGCGATGGAACAAAAATTACATACGCCTGAAGGAGTAAGGGATATTTACAGCAGGGAATGTGAAATAAAACTCACACTACAGAAAAAATTAAATCAAGTTCTCCATTTATATGGATATCGCGATATTCAGACTCCGACGTTTGAATATTACGATGTATTTAGAGAAGAGATCGGTTCTACTTCTACACAGGAGTTATACAAATTTTTCGATCGTGAAGGAAATATATTGGCTCTTCGTCCGGACATTACTCCATCGGTTGCAAGGGCGGCGGCTACACTTTTTGATACTGAAGATTTTCCGCTTCGTTTTTGTTATGTCGGAAACACTTTTATCAATCATACAGCTATCGCGGCAAGTTAAAGGAAAATACACAATTCGGCGCGGAACTAATCGGGCTTGATTCTGTTGAGGCAGATGCGGAGATGATAGCAATGGTTGCAGACGCATTGAAAAAGACGGGACTGGAAGAATTTCAGATTAGTATCGGTCATGTCGATTTTCTCCAAAGTATTTTATCTGCAGCGGAGTTAGACGAGGAAACTGTGAACGTATACGGGAATTGATCGGAAATCGCAACTTTTTCGGAGCAGAAGAGCTTCTTGAAGAAAAGGATGTAAAAAAAGAAATCAAAGAGGCGTTTGCGATCCTCCCGGAATTAATGGGAACAGAGGATGTTCTGGACAAGGCGCAGCAATTTGCAATCAGCGACAAAGCAAAAGCCGCCATTGAACGACTTCGTCAGATCAATCATCTTCTTTGCCTGTATAATGCTTCGGATCATGTAACTTTTGATCTGAGTATGAGCGGAGGTTATGGTTATTACACCGGAATCGTATTTCGGGCATATACATACGGAACAGGTGATGCGGTTGTAAGAGGCGGAAGATACGATCATCTTCTTGAAAAATTCGGAAAAGAGACTCCGTCTATTGGATTTGCGATCATTGTAGATGAATTGATGAACGCTCTTTCAAGACAGAAAATTTCGGTAGACACGATAAGGCGGAACATCATTGTATATAACGAAGAGACTGAAAGCAATGCGATCATCCTTGCCGGTAATTTTCGGGAAAAGGGACGCTGTATCGAATTGATCAGGCAAAAAGAAGGACAGGATAAATCGCTGTATGAATCATATGCAAAAAGAAAAAATGCTGCGGCTTTAATCTATCTTTGCGACGATAAAAAGTTGGAAATGACCAATTTGATTACAGGAGAAAAGAAAACGGCAAACATTGCAGAATAATTGCCGTCAGTATAAAAGGAGCAGAATATGAGATATTTGACATTTGCCCTTACAAAAGGAAGGCTCGCAGGAAAAACGATGAAAATGCTTGAGAGTCTTGGTATTACTTGTGAGGAGATGAAAGAAAAAGATTCACGAAAACTGATTTTTACAAATGAAGAATTAAAACTGAAATTCTTTCTTGCAAAAGGCCCGGACGTACCGACATATGTAGAATACGGAGCGGCTGATATAGGAGTTGTCGGAAGGGATACGATTATTGAAGAAGGACGAAAAGTCCACGAAGTCTTAGATCTCGGTTTCGGAAAATGCAAAATGTGCGTCTGCGGACGTCAGGAGACAAAAGAACTTCTGAATCGTCATGAATTAATCCGGGTTGCGACAAAATACCCTAAAATTGCAAAGGATTATTTTTATAATAAGAAGCATCAGACAGTCGAACTGATCAAAATGAATGGTTCTATCGAACTTGCTCCGATTGTTGGTTTGTCAGAGGTGATTGTTGATATTGTAGAAACAGGAACGACTTTGAACGAGAACGGTCTGGTTGTTCTGGAAGAAGTATGTCCGCTTTCAGCAAGAATGATCGTTAATCCGGTGAGCATGCGTATGGAGAACGATCGGATAAAGAAAATAGTCACAGATTTAAGAGAACTTTTACGAGAGGAGCAATGCGGCCATGCGAATTGAAAAACTGAATCAAACTACGAAAAAAAATCTTTTGGAAGATTTACTCAAAAGAAGTCCGAATAGCTATGAGATGTATGAAGAACAGGTAAAAGCAATCTTAGATAATGTGAAAAAAAGAGGAGATGAAGCCCTTTTTGAATATACAGAAAAATTCGACGGCTTCTGTCTTTGATCAGCAGTCTGTTCTTGTAAAAGAAGAAGAAATTGAAGAAGCTTATACTCAAGTCGACAGAGGATTGATTGAGATAATCAGAAAGGCTTTGAAAAATATTGAGACGTATCATGAAAAACAGAGACAGTACAGTTGGTTTGACAGTAAACCTGACGGAACGATCCTTGGTCAGAAAGTGACGGCTCTCGATCGGGTAGGCGTATATGTGCCGGGAGGGAAAGCTGCATACCCTTCTTCGGTTCTTATGAATATCGTTCCGGCAAAAACAGCGGGAGTAAGAGAAATCATAATGGTTACTCCGCCCGGAAAAGACGGAAAAGTAACTCCCACCACACTTGTTGCGGCAAAAGAAGCCGGAGCGGATAAAATCTATAAAGTCGGAGGCGCGCAGGCGATTGCCGCTCTTGCTTACGGAACGGAAAGCATATCGAAAGTAGATAAGATCGTCGGCCCGGGGAATATTTATGTCGCACTGGCAAAAAAGGCGGTATATGGTCATGTTAGTATTGACTCTATCGCAGGTCCGAGTGAAATACTCGTGCTTGCAGATGAAACGGCGAACCCGCGTTATGTTGCCGCAGATCTTTTGTCTCAGGCGGAACATGATGAAATGGCAAGCGCGATTTTAGTGACAGTAAGTATGGAATTGGCAGAGAAAGTTTCCGAGCAGACAGAACTTTTTATCAGTCAATTATCACGGGGAGAGATTATCAGAAAATCTCTCGATAATTACGGACATATTCTTGTGGCGGATACAATGGATGAGGCGATTGACGCCGCAAATGAAATTGCATCAGAGCACCTTGAAATCATGACTGCATCCCCATTTGAAGTGATGACAAAGATCCGAAATGCAGGCGCTATATTTATCGGGGAAAATTCAAGCGAACCGCTTGGCGATTATTTTGCGGGACCGAATCACGTTCTTCCGACAAACGGAACTGCAAAATTTTTCTCTCCTCTTTCTGTAGATGATTTTATTAAAAAATCAAGTATTATTTCCTACTCAAGGGAAGCACTTGAAAAAATTCATTCGGATATCGAACGGTTTGCCGAAGCTGAACATTTGACAGCTCATGCAAATTCGATAAAGGTTCGTTTTGAATCAGAACGAGGAGAGTAATATTATGAGTGAAAAAAACAAACGTATAGCGGTTTGCACGCGAAAAACAAAAGAGACAGATATCACCTTGTCTGTTAATTTAGACGGTCAGGGGAAAAATAAAATAGATACGGGGATTGCTTTTTTTGATCACATGCTTGACGGATTTGCCAGACATGGACTGTTTGATCTTGAGGTAAAAGTAGACGGAGATCTTGAAGTGGACAGTCATCATACAATAGAAGATGTGGGAATTGTCCTTGGAACAGCAATTAAAAAAGCGCTCGGAGATAAGGCCGGAATTAAAAGATATGGTTATTTTATTCTTCCGATGGATGAAGTGCTTGCTCTTTGTGCAGCAGATCTTTCGGGACGTCCTTATTTTAAGTTTGACGCCGGATTTACAACAGACAAATTAGGGACAATGGATACAGAAATGGTGAAAGAATTTTTCTATGCCGTTTCTTATAGTGCACAGATGAATCTGCATTTGAAAATTTTAGACGGAGGAAATAACCATCATATGGCAGAAGCGCTTTTTAAAGCGTTTGGAAAAGCGCTTGATATGGCAGTGTCTCCGGAGCCTAGAATGACAGAAATATGGTCTACAAAAGGGGCTTTATAACAAACGGCTGACTCAATGCCGTTTCGTACAAATAAAAAATTAGGAGAATAATCATGAGTTATAAAAGACTGACTCCCTGCATTTTTATTGCGGGAGGTAAGGCGGTAAGATGGTTTGACGACCGCACTGTATTGACAGAGGATGTAATTGCGCTTGCTAAGCAATATAATGCAAACGGAGCAGATGAACTGCTTGTATTTGATCTTTCAGATTCTGATGAAGATCATGAAGAATCCATCGATCTGATCAAAAAAATAAACCGGATCATCAGTATTCCGATGGTTGCGGGAGGAAATATACGAAGAGCAGAGGATGTTAAAAAACTTCTTTATGCGGGTGTAAAACGTGCGATGTTGAATTTTTCAAAAAAAGTTTCCATCGATTTAATTAAAGAAGTTTCCTTACGTTTCGGAAAAGAAAAAATAGCAGTATCTTTAAATGATTTTGACACGCTTTTTAAACAACAGCATTTAATAGAACAATATAGTTCTGAGATCGTGTTCATGCACCGTCTTGATCTGAATTCTGTTGTAAATGTAACGGAAATCCCGTGCGTTGTTGTAACAGATACAATGGATGAAAGCGAAATATTGCGGATTTTAAAAAGCAACGGTGTAAAGGGCGTATCCGGAATGTTTATCAGCAGTGTCGATATGGATTTTAACGACTTTAAAGAAGTGTGTATGCGAGCCAGAATTAAAATGACTTCGTTTGAAAGCATGATGGATTTTTCCGAGTTTAAGTTAAATTCTGACGGTCTGATCCCGGTAATCGTACAGGATTACAAGACAAACGAAGTTCTGATGATGGCATATATGAATGAAGAGGCGTTTGATCATACAGTAAAAACAGGTCGTATGACATATTACAGTCGAAGCAGGAATGCACAGTGGGTAAAGGGTGAGAGTCCGGACATTTTCAATATGTGAAGTCATTATCTGTCGATTGTGATAAAGATACTTTACTTGCAAAAGTCGATCAAGTCGGCGCTGCCTGCCATACAGGCAACAGATCCTGCTTTTATACAACGATCGTCGGCACTGATTATGATGCAAAAAACCCTCTTCAAGTATTTGAATCCGTATATAATACGATTGTTGACAGAAAGCAGAATCCAAAAGAGGGTTCCTATACAAATTATCTGTTTGAAAAAGGAATTGATAAAATTTTAAAGAAGGTAGGAGAAGAAGCTACAGAAATCGTTATTGCAGCAAAAAACCCGAATCCCGAAGAAATTAAATATGAAATTTCGGACTTCCTTTATCATGCGATGGTACTCATGGTAGAACGGGGAGTTACGTGGGAAGATATTACAAGTGAACTGGCAGACAGATAAGGCGATTACGTCTTTAGAAACCGGTATAGAAAAGAATCTAAAAGCATAAGATGTTGTAAAAACAATGTCTTATGCTTTTTTGTATGGCGAAAAACCTTGCGTTTCCCGAAATTTTAACAATCGCTTTCAATTCTGGAATGTATCTTTAGGTTTCGGCGGTTTATCTGCTTTGGAATGCAATACAAAAAATCAAAAGAAGAGAGACAGAGGGGAAAAAACAGTATGAATGATGCTCAGTTAAGAAGAAGAGAACTTCTTCGACAAACGAAACAGCTCTATGGTGAACGTGAAACTGTTCCTCCGATTCATCCTCGTTATGGCAATTTATGTAAAGAACAAGACGAAGGCGGTGAAGAAGCAGGCGGAAGCTTTTATATGCGGCTTGTAATCTGTATTCTCTGTTTCATCTTCTTTGTATATATGGATCAAAATCATGCGGAAGTAGCTAATGTAAACAGTACAAAAATCATAAATGAAATTGAACGGGATGTGGAGCTGGAAGCCGTGAAGGAAGTATGGGAAAATTTTGAATGATAACTATTTATTCAGCTGATTTACCTGAAAATTTATATTAAAACGAAAAGAGTTGTATACAATGCTGACTGCGAAATCATATCTTTTACTTTGGAGTTTTTGTCTAAGAACACCAGCACCGATTGATTCCGATTGACGAAAGATATTTGCTTGAAGTTCTTCCCTAAAATGTATATAATGATGTAGATTGGATGATTCAATCACATAGAAGATGTTTCTGTAATGTTGTATCGTCTTGTATAAATACGAAAAACAACATAAAAAATATCGATTTTTCCCTTTGAAAAGTCCAAAATAGGTTCGTAAGAATTTATAAAATATATACAAAAACAGGAAGGAAATATATGAGAAAGCTTGCTTTAGATGATGAAATATTACTAAGTATCGAAAAACCTGCCCGGTATATCGGGAATGAAGTAAACTCGATAATGAAAAATAAAAATGAGGTGGATATCCGTTTCGCCATGTGTTTTCCGGATGTTTACGAGATCGGCATGTCGCATCTCGGCATTCAGATTTTGTATGATATGTTTAACAGAAGAGACGATGTTTGGTGTGAACGCGTCTATTCTCCGTGGACAGATCTTGATACAATTATGCGTAAAGAGGGAATTCCGCTTTTTGCATTAGAGTCACAAGATCCGATCAGAGAATTTGACTTTTTAGGAATTACGATCCAATTTGAAATGTGCTATACAAATATTTTGCAGATTTTAGAGTTGAGCCAAATTCCTCTGCATTCATGTGACCGCGCGGAAAATGATCCGATTGTGATCGGTGGAGGTCCATGTGTCTATAACCCGGAACCTCTTGCGGAATTTTTCGATTTGTTTTATATCGGAGAAGGCGAAACTGTTTATGATGAACTTTTAGATACATATAAAAAATGTCGGGCAGAGGGAAGTACGAGAACAGAGTTTCTTGAACAGGCGGCCCGCATCGAAGGAATCTATGTGCCGTCATTTTATGATGCCGAATACAACGAGGATGGTACACTTCGATCATTTATACCGAATAATATATGTGCCCCTGCAAGTGTGAAAAAGCAGGTTGTTATGGATGTAACAGATACGGTATATCCGATGAAGCCGGTCGTTCCGTTTATAAAAGCAACTCAAGATCGCGTTGTACTTGAGATTCAAAGGGGATGTCACCCGGGGATGCCGTTTTTGCCAGGCGGGAATGATTTATCGTCCCACAAGAGGGCGTAATGTAAAACGTCTGAAAGAGTATGCCAAAACGATGTTGACAAATACAGGACATGAAGAAATCTCACTTAGTTCCTTGAGTTCAAGTGATTATTCTGATTTGAAAGAACTTGTAATGTTTTTGATTGATGAATTCAAAGAAAAAGCAATCAATATTTCATTACCGTCTTTGAGAATCGACGCCTTTTCTTTAGATGTAATGAGTAAGGTTCAGGATATCAGAAAAAGCAGCCTTACATTTTGCGCCCGAAGCCGGATCACAGAGAATGAGAAATGTAATCAATAAAGGACTTACCGAAGAAGATATTATGGGTGGCGCAAGTCAGGCTTTTGAAGGAGGATGGACAAAAGTAAAACTGTATTTCATGCTCGGACTTCCTACGGAAACCGAAGAAGATATGAAGGAGATCGCCCATTTATGTGAAAAGGTTGCCCGCAAATATTATGAAATCCCGAAAGATCAAAGAAACGGAAAATGTCAGATTACTGCAAGTTCCTCATTTTTTGTTCCGAAACCGTTTACTCCGTTTCAGTGGGCGCCAATGTGTACCGCTGAAGAATATACGAGACGTGCTCACCTTGTCAATGATGAATTTAAAGCGCAGTTAAATCGGAAAAGCTTAAAATATAATTGGCATGATGCAAATGTAACTGTTTTGGAAGGTATTATGGCAAGAGGTGACAGAAGAATCGGAAAAGTGATTGAAGAAGCTTACAGACTCGGATGCTTATTTGACTCATGGACCGAAAGTTTTCGAGATGATTTATGGGAGAAAGCTTTTTTGAACACGGGAATCGAAAAAGAGTTTTATACGCTTCGTACAAGAGATAAAAACGAACTTTTCCCATGGGATTTTATCGATACCGGGGTCAGTCGAAAATTTCTCAGAAAGGAATGGGAACGGGCAATGAATGCTGAGGTGACACCGAATTGTCGGGAACACTGTTCAGGATGCGGCGCATCAAAATTCGGAGGAGGTGTCTGTTATGAAGGCAAGAATTAAATTCAGAAAATACGGAGCGCTTCGTTTTATCGGACATCTTGATGTAATGCGCTTCTTCCAAAAAGTAATGCGCAGGGCTGAAATACCGATCGCCTTTACAGGAGGGTACAGTCCGCATATGATCATGTCGTTTGCGAGTCCTCTTGGAATCGGTCTCACAAGTGACGGGGAATATTTTGATATTGAACTGACTGAAGCGATCGACAGTAAAACGGCTGTAAAACGTATGAATGAAGTCAGTATAGAAGGAATTGAAATAATTAGTTTCAGAAAAATTCCGGATGATAAAAAACAGACGGGAATGACGATCCTTGCAGGGGCAGATTATCTCGTCTCTGTCAGAAAAGGAGCACTGCCTTCTGACTGGAAAGAACAGTTTTCCAAGTTTATGTCTCAACCGGAAATTCAAGTTATCAAACAGACGAAAAGAAGCGAGAGAATGGTTGACATACGTGCCCTTATCGATTCATGGGAGATTCGTGATGAACAGATCTATCTTCTTCTTGCAGCGGGAAGTTCGGAAAATTTAAAACCGGATCTTGTGATGGAAACATTTTTAAAATATGCAAATATTTCAGATGATGTACGATTTTTTATCATCGCCTTGAGATGTATGCAGATGAAAGCGGCAACGGAGAAAGGAAGCTCATTCCTCTTGAAAATCTCGGAGAAGAAATCTGTATGAATTCAAAGACAGACCTGTAGTAAATCTGTAATGACATGGGAAGGATTTTGGTTTGAAACGAAAAATACTAATAGAAAAAAGCAAAAATAAAATACGGACATACCTTATTGAAGATGATGATATTGTTGAAATACATACCAGTATCAATGAAGAGCAAGTACCTCCGGGGAAACTAGGGGATATTTACATCGGGAAAGTGCAGAATATTGTCCAAAATATCGGTGCGGCATTTATAGAAATTACAAAAGGAGTAAACTGTTATTTTGATTTGAAAGATGCAGAAAACGCATATTTTACCCATAAATCCGGGAAAAAACCACTTTGTATCGGCGATGAACTTGTCGTACAGATCAGCGGGAAGCGGTAAAAACGAAAGCGCCTACTGTAACTTCTCATTTAAGCTTCACGGGAAGATATGCCGTCTTAACTCATGGAAACACCCGGATCGGCGTATCTTCAAAAATTCCACGGGCGCTTCGGGATGAATTCAAAGACCGCCTGTCACGTATGAAAAATGAACAGTTCGGCATCATTATACGGACAAATGCAAAAGGCGTACCGTTTCAGGAGGTCGAAGACGAAATTGAACGTCTGAAAGAAGAATATAAAAAGTTGTTAAATACAGCATTGTCAAGAGTTGCTTTTTCACGTTTGAAATCGGCTCCTCCGACGTATATATCAGACTTAAAAAACGTATACATGGAAGGAATGGAAGAAATCGTCATAGAAGGAAAAGACTTGTATACGGAAATACAAGAATACTTTCTTACAGAATTTCCTGAAAAAGTAAAACTTCTCAGACTTTATGAGAATCCTGATTTTCCACTTTGCAAATTGTATTCTACAGAAACCGCATTGGAAAAGGCGTTGAAAGAGTTTGTATGGTTGAAAAACGGCGGATATCTTATTATCCAGCCAACGGAAGCTTTGACAGTCATTGACGTAAATTCCGGGAAGATGGCAGTAAAATCGAAAAACAGCGCCGGAGCGATGAAAGTAAACATGGAGGCTGCTCAAGAAGCGGCGAAGCAGATTCGTCTGCGTAATCTGTCAGGAATCATTATTGTAGATTTTGTAAATCTTGAATCAAAAGAAGATACCGGGATATTATTAAAAGAATTCCGAAACTTTTTGTCGAAAGATCCGATTCCGACTACTTTGGTTGACATGACGATGCTCGGACTTGTAGAAATCACAAGAAAAAAAAGTAAGAAAACCGCTTTATGAACAGGAAAATTATTTACAAGCAGAGATCGAGGCGTTATAATATTTTACCGAAAGCGCGCTGAAAATTGCGCTTACAAAAATTTTTCTCATTATTCATGAGAAGAGAAATGGATCGATAAATAAAAGCAGCGAAAAAGCGCTGCGTGAGTTCTACATTTGGAGGAAAGAAGATTGAAAAAAGTAGTAAAATTCGGGGGAAGTTCTCTGGCAAATGCAGATCAGTTCAAAAAGGTCGGAGCGATCATTACAGCAGATGATACAAGACGGTATGTTGTTCCGTCTGCGCCGGGAAAACGATTTCCAAAAGATACAAAAGTAACAGATATGCTCTATGCCTGTTATGAAAGTGCAGCCAACGGAGAAGATTTTTCAGAACAGCTTGATAATATTCACGCAAGATATCAGGAGATTATTGATGGATTGAATCTCGATTTTTCTCTTGATCTTGATTTTGTACAAATTAAAGAAAATTTCAGTAACAAGGCGGGAGCTGACTATGCCGCTTCCAGAGGAGAATGTTTAAACGGAAAGATCATGGCTGCTTACCTCGGCTTTGAGTTTGTGGATGCTGCCGAAGTTGTCTGTTTTAATGATGACGGTTCTTTCAATGATGAAGTTACGAATACTCTTTTATCCGAGCGGCTTCAGGATTGTAAAACAGCTGTAATTCCGGGATTTTACGGAGCAAAAAAAGATGGAACGATCGTAACTTTTTCAAGAGGCGGATCAGATATTACGGGATCTCTTGTAGCTTTGGCAGTACAGGCGGATCTGTATGAAAACTGGACGGATGTTTCCGGATTTTTGATCGCGGATCCCCGCATTGTAAAAAATCCGAAATCAATCGAAACAATTACTTATAAAGAACTTCGTGAACTTTCATATATGGGAGCGAGCGTGCTCCACGAGGATGCGATCTTTCCTGTAAGAAAAGCGGGGATTCCGATCAATATCCGGAACACAAATGCACCGCAGGATAAAGGAACATTAATTGTTGAAGGAACATGTCGTCAGCCGAAATATACGATTACCGGAATTGCAGGAACAGATGGATTTGTAGCAATCACAGTCGAAAAAGCAATGATGAATTCGGAAGTCGGATTTTGTCGGAAAGTTCTGCAGGTATTTGAAGATAACGGAGTTCTATCGAACATATGCCATCGGGTATTGATACAATGTCGATTTTCGTAAACAAAGATGTCTTTGAGGAAAAAGAACAGAAAATCTTAGCGGATATCCATAAAGCGGTAAATCCGGATCATATCGAACTGGAGTCTAATCTTGCGCTTATTGCCGTAGTAGGACGCGGTATGAAATCAACAAGAGGAACTGCCGGCCGCATTTTCTCCGCACTTGCCCACGCACATATCAATGTCAAAATGATCGATCAGGGATCAAGTGAATTGAATATCATTATCGGAGTCAGACATGATGATTTTAAAAATGCGATCCGTGCGTTATATGAAATTTTTGTCCTTACCCAGATATAAAAATCTATATCCGTTTGTTTTTATTGGATTACCATTATAGGAAGAATATATCAAGAAAAAATTTGTTAAAAAACCGCATAAGATCTATACTCAATAAACGCATCATTTTGATGCGTTTATGTGTGGAAAGGGAAATATACAATGAATATCTTATTCTTTTTAAAACCAAAAAGCGAAGTGGCTTATGTTCACGACTATGGCACTTTAAGACAGGTTCTTGAGACAATGGAGTATCATAAATATGCATCTATCCCAATGCTGAATAAATCGGGCGAATATGTCGGAACAATTACGGAAGGAGATCTTCTTTGGGGAATCAAAAGATATACGAATCTGAATTTGAAAGAGGCGGAAAATATATTTATACAAGATTTTCCACGAAAAGTAGATTATGTAGCCGTATCAATTAATTCAGATATGGAAGATCTTCTGCAAAAAGCAATGAATCAGAATTTTGTTCCTGTCGTAGACGACCAGAAGAAATTTATCGGAATTGTTACAAGAAAGAGTATTATGGAATATTGTTACGAAAAATTAAAAAATTTACCGGAAGACTATTGACTTGTTCCAGAATGATATGTTATATTCTAACAGTATGCCGCACAATGAGGTTCAAGTTCTGTAAAACAGACACCGTAATTGGCGAGTAATGATAATAGGAGGTGCTATATGTACGCGATTATAGCAACAGGTGGTAAACAGTACAAAGTAGCTGAAGGCGATATCATTAAAGTAGAAAAACTTGGTGTTGAGGCCAGAGAAACTTATACATTCGACCAGGTGCTCGCAGTAAACAGCGATAAGCTTGTCGTAGGTAATCCTACAGTAGAAGGAGCTACAGTTACAGCATCCGTAATCGGTGACGGAAAAGCGAAAAAAGTTGTTGTTTACAAGTATAAGAGAAAAACAGGATACCACAAGAAAAACGGACATAGACAGCAGTATACAGCTGTTAAGATCGACAAGATCAACGCATAATAACTTTTGTTATGATTGAGGTAACCGTTTATAAGACCATGCGGCATGAATATGCAGGGTTTGATATGTCCGGACATGCTGGATATGACGATATCGGAAAAGATATCGTATGCGCAGCGGTTTCGGTACTTGTCATTAATACACTGAATTCAATCGAGCGTTTTACGGATGATAAGACAAGTTGTGTTTCTGATGAAAACAGCGGAACTGTTGAATTTCGTTTCAAAGATCATCCATCGCATGACGCCGCACTATTGCTGGATTCCATGATTCTTGGTCTGGAAGATATAGAAGACAGTGAAGAGTATGAATCATACATTGACATTATTTTCAAGGAGGTGTAAGTACCATGATGAAAATGAATCTTCAGTTTTTTGCTCATAAAAAAGGAGTAGGTTCTACAAAGAACGGACGTGATTCCGAGTCTAAGAGACTGGGCGCCAAAAGAGCAGACGGACAGTTTGTAAAAGCTGGAAACATCCTTTACAGACAGCGTGGAACTAAGATCCATCCGGGTCTGAACGTAGGACGCGGAGGAGATGACACTTTGTTCGCTCTCGTAGACGGTGTAGTAAGATATGAAAGAAAAGGAAGAGATAAGAAACAGGTTTCTATCTATCCGGTAGCTGAATAATCGGACTTGACGAAAAGTCTTGCCGGAACTTTTCACTCGTATAACAGGCAGTATAAGCCCCAGACTTTTTGTCTGGGGCTTTTGTTTCTATACATGAGATAAACTTTTAATGAAGTTTTTCGGTAACAATTATCATTTGATTCTTCCTGATATACAAAGCAGGAAAGATAAAGGAGAAATTATGTTTGCAGACAGAGCGAAAATATATATCCGTTCCGGCAAGGGCGGAGACGGACATTGCAGTTTCAGAAGAGAACTCTATGTACCGAACGGCGGACCCGACGGCGGAGACGGAGGACGCGGAGGAGATTTAATCTTTGCAATCGATGAAGGATTAAATACGCTTGTAGATTACCGCCATAAACGAAAATATGCGGCAGGAGACGGAGAACCGGGCGGAAAACGGCGATGCCACGGAAAAGACGGGAAAGATCTTATCCTTTATGTTCCGGAGGGAACAGTGATCAAAGAAGCTGTGACAGGGAAAGTTATTGCCGATATGTCCGGCGATAACCGCAGACAGATTGTATTAAAAGGCGGAAAAGGAGGACTTGGAAACCAACATTTCGCCACATCGACAATGCAGGTTCCGAAATATGCACAGCCGGGACAACCTGCAAGGGAATTGGAAGTAAAACTTGAATTGAAAGTAATCGCAGATGTGGGACTGATCGGATTCCCGAATGTAGGAAAGTCTACTTTACTTTCCCGTGTGACAAACGCGGAACCCAAAATTGCCAATTACCATTTTACAACATTAAGTCCGAATCTGGGTGTAGTAGATCTTGAAGGTGCAAAAGGTTTTGTGATGGCAGACATTCCGGGACTGATCGAAGGAGCGTCTGAAGGCGTCGGATTAGGTCATGAGTTTTTACGTCACATCGAAAGAACAAAATTGATGATCCATGTTGTTGATGCCGCAGGCACAGAAGGCAGAGATCCGATTGATGACATTTATAAGATTAATGCGGAATTGGAAGCGTATAATCCCGAAATCGCAAAACGTCCTCAAGTGATCGCCGCAAATAAGACTGATCTTATTTTTGAGGCTGATGAAGATCCTACAGAACGTTTGAAAAAGGAATTTGAGCCGAAGGGCATCAAAGTTTTTCCTATTTCGGGAGTTACGGGAAAAGGTATCTCCGAACTGCTTTATTATGTCAGCGCTCAGTTAGAAACGATGGATCGCAAGACTGTTGTTTTTGAGCAGGAATATTTCCCTGAAGACGAACTTATCTACGAGGAACTTCCGTATACTGTAGAACTGGAAGACGGTATGTATATAGTCGAAGGTCCCAAAATCGAAAAAATGCTTGGATATACAAATCTTGATTCTGAAAAAGGATTTGCTTTCTTCCAGAAGTTTTTGAAAGAAACGGGAATCCTTGATGAGTTAGAAGCAAAAGGAATACAAGAAGGTGATACGGTGAAAATGTATGGTCTTCAATTTGATTATTACAAATGATTTTTTTTTAAACAAGAGTGTTCACGAAAAAATATTCTTAAAAGGAAGGAGATAAATATGACTACAAAACAAAGAGCTTATCTGAAAAGTCTCGCGATGAAAATCGAACCTATTTTTCAGATTGGAAAATCAAGTATGAGTCCGGGACTGACAGAGGCTGTTTCAGAAGCTTTAGAAGCGCGTGAACTCATTAAGATCAGCGTGCTTAATAACTGCGGGGATGATCCGAGAGAATTGGCTGAGATCATCGCAGGAAGAACACGTTCTCAAGTTGTACAGGTGATCGGTAAAAAAATCGTTTTATACCGTGAAGGAAAAGATGATAAGAAAAAGATCATCCTGCCATTATGAGAATAGGAGTCATGGGCGGAACATTTGATCCGATTCATATCGGACACTTGCTTCTCGCAGAGTTTGCTTATGAAGATTTTAAGTTAGATGAAATCTGGTTTCTTCCGAATGGAAATCCGCCCCACAAGAAAACGGACGAAAGTAAAAAAGCTCTTGCACATCGAATTAAAATGATCGAACTTGCGATCAGTGATATGCCTCATTTTAAAATAGATCTTTCCGAAGCCGAAACAGATGTACATTCGTATACTTACAGTACTATGCAGAAATTTAATCGCATGTATCCCGAATGTGAATTCTATTTTATTTTGGGCGCAGATTCACTCTTTGCAATCGAAGAGTGGAGATATTTTAAGGAGATTTTTCCGACATGTACAATTCTTGCCGCTATGAGAGATGATAAGGATGTTCGTACAATGCAGGAACAGATCTCTTATCTCAAAGAGCGCTATGGCGCAAAAATCGAATTGCTCAGAGCGCCTCTTTTGGAAATCTCATCAACGACTATAAGAAAGCGAGCGGCAATGAGACGCGGCATACGTTATATCGTTCCCGATTCTGTTTCAAATTATATAAAAGAACATGAACTTTATCAAACAAACGAATTCTTATAACGGATATATCTGTATCCCTCCTCAATCGAATACAGATAAGCAGTACGCATAATAAGAAGGGGTAGGAATAAAAATGAAAGAAGAACTGCTTCATATAAAAAAGGAATTATCAAAAAAGTTAAAAAAAGAACGTTTCGAGCATACAGTCGGCGTTATGTATACATCTGCTTCGCTAGCTATGCGTTACGGGGCAAACATCGAAAAGGCAATGACTGCCGGACTGCTTCATGATTGCGGAAAATATTGTTCCGCAAAAGAGCAGTTAAAATTGTGTGAAAAATATAAAATAACGCTGACTGATTTAGAACACTCCATGCCTGCGCTGATCCATGCAAAACTGGGCGCTTATCTGGCTGAAAATGAATATGGCATTAAAGATAGGGAAGTGCTCGATGCTATCACTTATCATACGACCGGAAGACCGGAAATGACAATGTTGGAAAAAATTCTTTATATTGCAGATTATATTGAACCCAATCGGAGGGAAATTCCGGGACTTTCTAAAATTCGACAAATAGTATTTCAAAATATCGATCAGGCAATCTGTTTGTCTTCCGAACGAACTATACGTTATCTGGAAGATAACGGGAATAAAATTGATCCTATGACAATAAAAACTTATGAGTTTTACGGAGGAAAGTTATGACTCAGTCAAAAAAAATGGCACGTATCGCCTATGATGCATTGAATGAAAAAAAAAGGTGAAGATATTAAAATCATAGATATTGCAGAAGTATCTACTCTTGGCGATTACTTTGTAATTGCTAACGGAAACAGCTCAAGTCAGGTGACAGCTCTTGTCGACAACGTGGAAGAAGAAATGCATAAAGCAGGATTCTCTCTTCGTCAGAGAGAAGGGCGCGCATCGGGAAGTTGGATACTGCTTGATTTCGGAGATGTGATCATTCACGTGTTTGATAAAGAAAGCAGAGATTTTTATAACATTGAACGTGCATGGAAAGACGGAAAAGAAATCACGGTAAAAGATCTCGATTAATTCAGCAGATTTCTGAAAATCTTAAAATGAAATCCTAAATACGCAGATTTTCTTGACAAGTAAACTTGGTATGATATAATTAAATCAACAAGTAAACTTGGCAAGATGGGAGGTATTATTATGGATAAAGAATCTGTTTTACAAAAAAGAAATCGTGCAGAGCACAGTTCGCTTCTCATCGTTTCAGCCGGGTTTTTGCTTTTGTGCACTTGTGAAGTGTTCGGAATTATTACCGGCAAACTCTGGATCGGACAAAGGGAAATTGTTTTTGGCGGAACACTCTTTTTCATCATGTTTTTAAGTCAGTTTGCTTTGAATTTAAAGTATTATTTGATTGATAAAAAGAAATGGCGGATTGCCGAGGGGATTTTACTGATCTTTTGTATCGGACTTACGATTTTCAGAATTTTGAATCCCGGACACTATCTTATGGAATTTCTTTAAGGTGAATTATGGAAAATGAATTAGTTTTAAAAAATAACTTAAAAGAGGCGCGTGCCAAGAAACAGATTTCACAAAGAGAGCTTGCAGAAATGGTAGGAGTATCCCGCAATACGATCAGCTCGATTGAAACAGGACAGTTTAATCCGACTGCAAAACTGGCGCTGATTATATGTATTGCATTGGATAAAAAATTTGAAGAATTATTTTATTTCTGATTGTTTTCAGATAAGAGTCGATTTCTTTTGGAAACCGGCTCTTTTTGTAACGGTGATAAACAGAAGTCCGGGTGACGGATCCGCAACTTCGATGACCGCTTACAATCCCGGAATGCGCCTTTGAACACTTCCGGTGACGTATTGATACAATTAATCATATAGCAATAATGGAGGTAAAAGATGCTAAGAATCAGTCAGCTAAAGCTCCCTGTGGAGCATACAGAAGCACAATTAAAAAAGAAACTTCTGAAAACAGCTCATATAAAAGAGCAGGATCTGAAGCAGTTTTTTATTAGAAAACGATCTGTTGACGGCCGGAAAAAACCGGAACTTTACTACGTATACACAGTTGATCTTATCGTTGCAAATGAAGAGCATGTAAAAAAAATTTCCAAAGGGAAATTACAAACTGTTCAGGAAAAAAACTATCATATTCCCGAACACGGCGCCAAAAAGCTCCGGAAAAGACCTGTTGTTATAGGAAGTGGACCGGCGGGCCTGTTTTGCGCGTATTTACTTGCCTTTGAAGGATACGAACCTCTTGTGATCGAGCGGGGCGCGCCTGTGAGAGAACGCCAAAAGGTTGTAGAACAATTTTGGAAAGACGGCATATTAAATACTGCCTCAAACGTACAGTTTGGAGAGGGTGGTGCAGGCACTTTTTCAGACGGGAAATTAAATACTCTTGTCAAAGATAAATTCGGACGAAATCGTTTCGTACTAGAAACATTTGTAAAATTCGGAGCCCCGGAAGAAATTTTATGGGAAAGCAAGCCTCATATAGGAACAGATATTTTAATCGAAGTGGTAGAAAGAATGCGAGAAGAAATTATCCGACTCGGTGGGGAATTCCTTTTTCATTCGCAGGTAACAGATATCCTTCCTAAAGAAAACTGTCTGATCGTAAACGGATGCCATCGGATAGAAACCGACGCTGCTGTCTTTGCCGTCGGACACAGTGCAAGAGATACATTTCAAATGCTTTTTGACCGGAATGTTGCAATGAAATCTAAATCATTTGCCATAGGTGTCCGCGCGGAACACAGACAGGATATGATAGATGAGGCGATGTATGGCAGAAAAGAAAGAGGCCCGCTTGGTGCCGCAGCATATAAACTGACAGCACAGCTTGAAAACGGAAGAGGAGTATACACGTTTTGTATGTGTCCCGGCGGATATGTTGTCAATGCGTCGTCCGAGCAAGGACGTCTAGCCGTTAACGGCATGAGTTATCATGACAGAGCCGGAGAAAATGCAAACAGCGCTGTGATCGTTACCGTAACAAAAGACGATTATGGATCTGATCATCCTCTTGCCGGGATGGAATTTCAAAGACGGCTCGAAAAAAAGGCATGGGAAGAAGGCGGCGGCAATGTTCCGATACAACGATTTGCCGATTTCTGCACAGGGACAATATCAGTAAAGACAGGAAATGTTACTCCGAACATAAAAGGGAAATATGTATTTGGCAATGTGCGCAATATATTTCCTCCGGAACTTGCAGAATCGATTGAATCGGGGATTCGTGCGATGGGGAAAAAGATCAAAGACTTCGATCATGATGACGTCATACTTTCCGGTGTAGAAAGCAGAACATCTTCACCTGTAAAAATATTCAGAAAAGAAGACTTTACTTCTTCTTTTCCCTGGATTTACCCGTGCGGTGAAGGAGCCGGATATGCAGGCGGCATTACTTCTGCGGCTATGGACGGCATGAAAGTTGCGGAAGCGATTATAAAAACCTTCTCTGCTCCCGATAGTGTCTGAATCTTCACAGAATTTTAAGGAACAATCTCTATACACATTTTTTAAATTGTGCTAAAATATATCGTTGTATTGTATCATCGCACTGATTATAAAGTGAGAAAATGGAAAAAATCAATACGATCAAAGAAATGTACAAAGAAGATCGTCCCTATGAAAAATGTGAAAAATTCGGAGCAGAGAATCTGACAGACACAGAACTTCTCGCAATTTTGATACGCACAGGGACAAAAGGGGAAAATTCATTAGAACTTTCACGAAAGCTTCTCTACAAAAACGGCTTTCATAATGGACTGGCAGGGATACACAAATGGTCTCTCGACGAATTGATACAGATTAAGGGGATCGGGAAAGTAAAAGCAATCCAGCTTGTATGTCTGTCAGAACTTTCAAAACGGCTGGCACGTACAAGCACAGTCGGAAAACTTGATTTTTCATCCCCGCGCACGATCGCCGATTATTACATGGAAGATATGCGTCACAGGACGAGAGAAATATTAAAATTAATCTTTTTAAATACACGCTGCAGATTAATAGGGGAGTGTAATGTTTCGGAAGGAACGATAGACAGTGCACTTGTATCTCCGAGGGAATTGTTTATCGAAGCATTCAAAAGAAACGCCTACGGAATCATACTGCTTCATAATCATCCCGGCGGAGATCCCACTCCGAGCAGAGAAGATGTAATGATAACAAGAAGAATTTATGAAGCCGGGGAACTGCTTGGCATCCGCCTTTTCGATCATATCGTTATCGGTGATAACTGTTTTGTAAGTATGAAAGAAAAAGGGTTTTTCGGAAAATAGCATACTGCGCAATATAAGATTGAAGTATACAGTTTTTATTAAGGGAGAGTATTTTATTTAAAGTAAGGGTTGGTTAATATGTTTGGAAATATATACGGACTTGATCTCGGCACATATGAGATCAAAGTATTTGATAAAAAGCAGGATAAGATTTGTCGGGAGAGAGACGTTATTGCAATTAAAATAAAAAAAATATTTTGCGATCGGTGACAAAGCATATGAAATGTACGAGAAGGCTCCTGATGATATCGAAGTTGTCTTTCCGATGAAAAGCGGTGTGATCGCCCGTTTTGATAATATGCAGACATTGCTCGGTACTTTGTTAAGAACAAAAAAACGTTCAGTCTGGGGATCGGAATACGTTGTTGCCGTTCCTACAGATGTTACGGAAGTTGAAAAAAAAGCTTTTTGCGACTTGGTTCTGCATTCAGAGGCAAAAGCAAAATCAGTCCGTATTGTCGAAAGAGGACTGGCTGATGCAGTCGGTTTAGGCATTGATATTTTTAGAGAAAAGGGAATTTTTATTGCAAACTTCGGTGGCGGTATTACAGAATTATCAGTTCTTTCATCCGGCGGACTTGTCTTAAACCGTCTTTTAAAAATAGGCGGTGATGATTTCGATTCTGCGATCACAGGACTTGTACGTCATAATAAAGAATTTCTCATAGGAAAGACAACTGCTGAAATGCTTCGTAAAAAATTCGGGGTTTTTGAGCAAAGCACAAACAGTACGATTACCGTGTCAGGAAGAGATCTTGTGACCGGTGTTCCTTCGCAGACCGATGTATCTATAGGAATTGTCCGCGCTGCAATAAAAGACCCCCTTGATGAATGCGTCCGTGCGATTAAACTAATGTTAGATAGAACGCCTCCGGATGTAAGAAGGCAATCGAAGAAAAAGGAATTTATCTTACCGGAGGACTGACAAATTTAAAAGGACTTCCTACATACATAAGAGAACGTGTCGGTCTTCCTGTTACAACTGTTGACGAACCCGAATTATGTGCTGTGAAAGGACTTCAAAAGATCATTTTGGACAAGGAGTATTATAAAAAGCTCACTTATTCGATGTTAGACGAAGATTATAGGTGGTTAAGGTAATGAAAAAGAAAAATCAAATGTCTCATACAAACAGATATATCCTGCTTGGGCTTTCCATATTTTGTGTGCTTATGATGGTGCTTTCCTCTTTCTCTGACAAAGTCGGCGGTCCGTTTAAGACGGTTGCAAATGTTACGGTAATCCCACTCCAACAAGGGATGAATCAGATCGGTGGCTGGATGGGAGATATGAAAGACAATTTCTCAACGATGAAACAACTAAAATCAGAAAATAAAAAACTGAGGGAACAAGTTGATGCTTTGACAACAGAAAATAACTATTTACAGGAAGAGCGTTATGAATTTGAACGTCTTCAGGAATTATATAAACTGGATCAGAATTATGCCGAATATGAGAAAACAGCCGCCCATGTGATCGGGAAAGACGCCGGAAACTGGTTCGGTACATTTACAATAGACAAAGGAAGTAAAGACGGTATTGAAGTCAACATGAATGTCCTTGCAGGAAGCGGACTTGTCGGGATCGTAACAGATGTAGGTCCTACCTGGGCAAAAGTACGCTCGATCATCGACGATTCTTCCAATATAAGCGCAATGGCGATTTCTACTTCGGATACATGTATCGTAAGCGGAGATATGGCGCTTATGGGAACAGGTCAGATCGCTTTTTCCCAGATGGAAAACAATGACAATGTAGTCGCTGTAGGCGATCAGATTGTGACGTCTTATATCAGCGATAAGTATCTTCAAGGTATTTTGATCGGTTCGGTCAGTGAAGTAAATGTAGACTCAAATAATCTGACGCGTTCGGGATACATTACACCGGCAGTCGATTTTTAAAAATATTCAGGAAGTGCTTGTTATTACGACAACAAAAGCAGAACTTACAGGTGAAAAACAAGACAGAATGAGTTTCTTTACAGACGGACATATAAAGAAAGGAATGAAGATTAAAATATGAAAAGAATGAAGGTCAAACGCATTTTTATAACGGCGCTTGTCATTCTCGTGGCATATGTACTTCAGTGTACGGTATTTCCGGTACTTGATATTGCCGGAATCAACCGAATCTTCTATTAATCGTCACTGCGTCATTTGGATTTATGAGAGGTTCAAAAATCCGGAATGCTCGTCGGATTTTTATCGGGACTTTTGATTGATATACAATTTGGAAAGATGATCGGATTTTACGCTTTGATCTATCTTGTAGTTGGTTTCCTAAATGGCTTGTTTGAGCAGATGTTCTATGACGAAGATATTAAACTTCCCCTGTTTCTTATAGCGGTCAGTGACTTCCTTTATGGAATCACTATATATTTCTTCACATTTCTGCTAAACAGCGATTTTCGTTTTACCTACTATTTAAACCGGATCATCGTTCCTGAGATGATTTACACGATTGTAATAACGCTTGGAGTTTATCCGCTTCTTTTGTTTATCAATCATAAACTTGAAGCCGAAGAAAAAAGGAGTGCAAGTAAATTTGTTTAGAAGAATTATAGATCGAATAAAAGAAGCTGTTGAATATTTGATGAGTTCAAGGTTGATCGTTCTCATTATTGTCTTTTGCCTTACATCTTCGATATTGATCGGACGACTTTTTTATCTTCAGATCGTGCGCGGAGAAGATTACTTGGAAAATTATGAGCTGCAAATAAGAAAGACAAGAACTGTACCCGGAACCAGAGGCAATATTTTTGATCGTAACGGAGAAGTGATTGCTTACAATGAATTGGCTTATTCCGTGACGATCGAGGATATCATCCCTACAGACACTAAAACCGAAGATAAAAACAAAATATTAAATGATACGCTTGACAGTGTGCTTTCGATCGTTGAAGAAAACGGAGACAGTGTGATCGACAATTTCGGAATCATTCTTGATTCATCGGGTAGTTATCAATTCGCCGAGACAAACGAAACATCCAGACTTCGTTTTGTGGCGGATGTGCATGGAAAAAGTTTTATTGATGATCTTACAAGAAAAAGAAAAA
>ENA-OQCE01000312-OQCE01000312.1-human-gut-metagenome-genome-assembly--contig:-NODE-312-length-23709-cov-3.389450_pt1 | contig 23709 bp, 29 predicted proteins | sample MGYA00242495_ERZ504572 | MGnify/ENA primary metagenome ERZ504572 (study PRJEB26092, sample SAMD00036228) | human gut metagenome | host: Homo sapiens | study: EMG produced TPA metagenomics assembly of... | reverse complement strand
GCTTAATGAAATTATCAATGTGATAAAAACAACGGAGGCTCCATATACAATGATTTTCCGGTTGTTTTAAACGATGATGGTACATACAGCTTTACATTCACATCTGAAAACCTCCAAAAAGAGATTTCTGTCAGATGTGTTCGGAAAGAAATATGATAAGCTCGAATACAATAAAGCACTTGGATTTGACGAGGCAAATGCCAGCGCCCAGAATATTATTGATTTTCTAAGCTCTGATCAGAATGAATGCTTTGATATAAGCAGCAAGTATGATACACAGGACACTTATGATATTGTAGTGATGAGATATGCCATAAAACAGAACCGATTCACTAAATACAAAACCACCACTATTGCAAAGGATGTAAATGATTCGATAGTAGCATATGTCAATGAGCATTCAGATACTCTTACCGGCATATCAATTGAAGAGGATACCATCCGCAAGTATAACTATCCTGAATATATTTCATCGCTCATAGGATATACAGGCAAGATATCTACCGACGAGTATAATGAGCTGTCAAAGGATGATGACTCATATACACAAAATGATATGGTAGGTAAGTCAGGCTTAGAGCAGTACTATGAGAGCTATCTGCGAGGCAAAAACGGTGAAAAACAGGTCTATCTAAACAATGTCGGTAAGATAAACGAGGTAATAAGTCAGAAGAATCCTGTTTCCGGAAATGATGTCTACTTAAGTATTGACATCAAGCTGCAGGAGGCCACATACAAGCTGTTAGAGCAGGAGATAGCCGGAATTGTTTACTCCAAAATAAAATCCGGTGAAATACCTATAAGTGATGTTTACTTTGCACTGATCAACAACAATGTAGTTGACCTGACACATTTCAATGCATCAGATGCATCAGCAACTGAGCAGGCTATATACAATTCCTTCAGCGGTCAGCTGCAGGATGCATTATCCACTATTGACAGAGAGCTTGAAAGTGGTACCTCAGGCACTGCCTCCATGTCGGAGCAGACACTTGATTATTTTACATGTGTTATGTCAGTGCTAAACGATGATGGACTGCTGTTGAGCAAACAGATAGATACCTCTGATTCCACATATGCCTCATGGAAGGCTGGCACACTCTCACCGCGTGATTATCTCAAATACTGCATTTCAAAGCAGTGGATAGACATCACAAAGCTTGATGTGGACCAGAAGTATGCTGATTCAAGCGAGATTTACACAGCACTCTGCTCGTATATCAGGGATGCCATGACTGACAATAAAGACTTTGCCAAAATTATATACAAATATATGGTAAATTCCGGAGCGGTCACTGGACAGCAGCTGTGCCTTCTGCTTTTTGACCAGGGTGTACTCGATTATGACGATGCAACAGTAAGCAACATTGCCAATGGCTCCATCAGTCCATATGCATTTCTTATGGACAAAATAAACAATATAGAGATAACACCTGCACAGCTTGCCCTTGACCCATGTACAGGCTCCTGTGTCATAACTGATGTAAAGACAGGACAGCTAAAGGCTTTAGTCAGCTATCCGGGCTATGACAACAACAAGCTTGCAAACACTGTAGATGCTGATTACTACCAGTCTCTCAGAGAGGACAAGTCTAATCCGCTATGGAATTATGCAACCCAGGAGCAGACTGCACCGGGATCTACCTTCAAGATGGTATCAAGCACCGCAGGTCTTGCCGAGGGAGTCATTGATACTTCGTCAAAGATTAATTGTACCGGAATATTTACAGAAATCAGCAATCAGCCAAAATGCTGGATTTATCCTGGAGCACATGGTATGGACAATGTATCTGAAGCTTTAAGAGATTCATGTAACGTATTCTTCTACACAACAGGCTTCAGGCTTGCAAGCAAGGACACCGGTTCATATGACGATGAAAACGGTATGAAATACATACAAAAATATGCATCTATATACGGACTGGACCAGAAATCAGGTGTTGAGATAGTAGAAAAGACGCCGTCCATTGCCACACAGTATCCTGTTATGGCAGCCATCGGACAGAGTAATAACAACTTTACGACTATTTCTCTTTCAAGATATGTGACAGCAGTTGCTTCCGGAAAGCTTTATGACTATAAGCTGATGAACAAAATTGTTGATGCAGACGGCAAAACAGTCAAGCAGTATGATTCAAAATCAACCGATATATCAGGCACACTCACTCAAAGCCAGTGGATGCCATCCATCAGGGAATGCGTATGGTGGTCGAAGACCTGCACGATGTATTTGGCGGCTTTACAGGCGTTGAGGTGTCCGGTAAGACAGGAACAGCACAGCAGGTTGAGACAAGACCAAACCATGCACTGTTTGTAGGATACGCTCCATCAAGCGATCCTGAAATTACAATAGCTACACGTATATCATATGGATACAGCTCACACAATGCTGCAGCTGCATCCAGATATATAATTTCATATTATTATAATCTGGAGTCACTTGACAATTTACTCGCAGTCAAGGCTGAGGGTGTAAACTCATCAGGCTCAAGTGCCAGAACAGACTAGGAGGTTTATTTTTGTGAGTGAAGCAATAGTTTTCACTTCAGGAAAAGGCGGTGTTGGAAAAACTACGGTTATTTCCAATATCGGAGTTGAACTTTCACAATTAGATAAAAAAGTCATCATGCTCGATACAGACATGGGACTTCGCAATCTAGACCTGGTAATGGGAATAGAGACAAGGTCAATTACAATATCCTCGACATCTTAAACCGCTCCTGCCGTATCAGACAGGCAATCATACGCAATAAAAAGTATCCCAATCTATATGTAATTCCTGCAGCACCTTCCATGGATACGCTATGCAGCTATGAGGCACGCTTCAAGATACTTATAGAGGAGCTTAAAGCAAGCTTTGATTATTGTCTGATAGATTCTCCGGCGGGTATCGACAGCGGCTTTTGGTTTTCAGTCTCACCTGCAGACCGTGCGATAGTAGTTACCACACCGCATGTATCTGCCATACACGATGCAAGGCGATGCATAAGCCTGCTCGACAGCGCACATCTTGACGATATATCAGTCATTGTTAATGCATATGACAAGCATATGGTAAGAAGACATCAGATGATATCCGATAATGATATTACAGCACTTCTTTCTACCAGGATTATCGGCACTATTCCCTATGACAAAAGTGTTATCATTTGCCAGAACAGAGGAATACCTGTCCGTGAGGCCAAAAGCAGGCTTGCTCCTGTATTTGCCCATATATCCGGTCAGATAATCCATTCCTCTGACGATATGAGAGGTGCCGCTGTATGATGCATAAATTTTCCAAAACAGGAGAATACGCCAAGAAAAGGCTTAAAATAGCACTTGCAGAAGATAGGAGCACAATATCTGCTTCTGACAATATGGCGCAGATTAAAAAAGAAATAAAAAGCGTGATACAAAGACATATGAATATAAGCGATGAAGCTTACGAAGTCCGGATTATCATGCGCGACAAAAAATCAATTAATAACCTTTAACAAAATGCCTTTTGACCATCATGTCATTAGTATTAGAATTAAGATTACAGAGATAACAGATAGGAAGTAACAAAATGCTCAAACAGTACAGACTAAAGAATTATCACTTTCAATTAGTAGTATACATAATAGCTTTGTCGATTATAGGCATCCTGCTGATAGGCAGTGCCAAGCACTCCGTACAAAGCAAGCAGATAATAGGCTTTGTAATGGGACTGACTATTATGATAGTGCTTTCCCTTATAGATTACACATTTCTGCTCAAATTCGTGTGGATATACTATGCCGGAATGATTGTGCTGTTGTTACTTGTTCTATTTGCAGGTGATGATGCAAAGGGTGCACAGCGCTGGTTTGAGATCGCAGGTATCAGATTCCAGCCGTCAGAGATTGCGAAAATTATACTTATTTTGTTTTTTGCTTATTTCTTTTCCAGGTTTGAGGATAGTATAAACACAGTAAGGACTCTGGTATTATCTGTAATTTTTGCCGGTATCCCTTTATTCCTTATCTTAAAGCAGCCGGACAACTCAACGACAATTCTTACTGCATTAATTTTCGCTACACTCTTGTTTATTAGCGGATTAAGTTATAAAATAATAATGCCGGTACTTGGAGTTTCAGTACCGATAGTTTTGATAGTGATAAGCTATATATATACACATGCCGATGCACTCATCAAAAAAGGCTTTTACCCTGCTACACGTATAATGTCGTGGCTTGACCCAACAAATTACGCTGATACAGCAGCACAGCAAAGAAACTCTATCTGGCTATAGGCTCAGGACAGTTGTTTGGCAAGGGACTTAACAACTCTGTTGTAACCTCTATGAAGAACACCAACTACATCATAGAGCCTCAAACAGATTTTATATTTGCTGTTGCCGGAGAGGAGCTTGGCTTTATTGGTACAATCAGTATAATAATTCTTTTGCTTCTTATCGTAATTGAGTGTATACTTATAGCAAGGAAGGCAAAGGACACAAGCGGAAAGCTCATATGCTGTGGCATGGGAGCACTTATAGGCTTTCAGGCTTTTATCAATTTATGCGTAGCCACAGGTCTTATGCCCAATACCGGTATGACTCTTCCATTTGTCAGTTATGGACTTACGTCACTTGTTTCACTGTACATGGGAATGGGAATTGTCCTGAATGTTGGATTACAGCCGAAGAAATATTCATAGGGAGGTTAGCAATGAACATAGGATTAGTTGCACATGATTCAAAGAAAAAACTGATGCAGAACTTCTGCATAGCATACCGAGGTATCTTAAGCAAAAATAATTTGTACGCCACAGGCACCACAGGACGTCTTATAGAGGAGGTTGCAAACCTCTCAGTACACAAATATCTTGCAGGACACTTAGGAGGCATCCAGCAGCTTGGAGCACAGATTGAGCACAATGACATAGATCTTGTCATCTTTCTGCGTGATCCATTAAAGCCTAAGCCACACGAGCCTGAGGTAAACAGTATTTTCCGTATTTGTGATGAGCATAATATACCACTTGCCACCAATCTGGCTACAGCAGAGCTGCTCATTTTATCATTGGACAGAGGAGATCTTGACTGGCGTGAGATGTACAAGTAAACAAAGAATTAAACGACTGCTATGTCTGACATGCATAGCAGCGGTTTTTATGACCGGCTGTGGTACAAAGATTGAGAATGCATATGATACTTATTCCACAGATTATATAAATGGATACAACGGAAGTAATTATTTTGCGTCCAACCTTTGCGTCACAAATGATGTCAATTTTGGTCAGGACAATATGCAGTTTGCAAAAACCGCAGAGGGAGCCGGAGCCTTTAATATAGACACTCATCAGGTGCTGTATAGCCAGAATCTGTTTGAAAAACTCTATCCTGCAAGCACTACAAAGATTTTAACTGCATACATAATTCTTAAAAACTGTGATTTAAATGCGACAGTCACAGTAAGCCATGCCGCTGCAAATCCGGGTCATTCATCATCGGTATGTGCCTAAAGGAGGGCGATGTCATTACAGTGCAGGACTTATTGTATGGGCTCTTACTTGAGAGTGGCAATGATGCGGCAATAGCACTGGCAGAGTACTGCAGTGGTTCTGTAGAAGAATTTGCCAAGCTGATGAACAGCACTGCAAAAAGTTTTGGTGCCACAAACAGCAATTTTGTCAACCCAAGTGGTCTTCCTGATGAAAATCATTACACTACCATATATGACATGTACCTCATTTTTTCCAATGCCATATCCTTAGAGAGCTTTGTTGCAATCATCAGTTCACAGACCCATGATGTGGCATATACAAATGCCCAGGGCGCGGCTGTTTCACAGACCTTTAAGAATACCTGCGGCTATCTGACCGGAGCATATACAGCTCCTGAAAACGTCACAGTGACAGGAGGAAAGACAGGCACTACGGGGGAAGCCGGCCATTGCTCGTACTGCTAAGCCAGAATGCTAAAAATGAGCGCATCATAAGCATAGTTTACAAGGCAGATGGTAAAAAGGATCTTTATAGCTTCATGAATGAAATACTTAGTGGATTTGCTAATTAAAATATTGAGTTTTTATGGTTATTTTATACTATAATAATATAAAAATACAATTATTTTTTATTAATAATCACAATATTTATCCATAGGAGGAATGAGCCATGATAGAAATTATTTGTGGAGACAAAGGCAAGGGCAAGACAAAAGAGCTGTTAGACAAGGTAAATTCATCAATTAAGGGAAATGAAGGTTCCATAGTTTTTCTTGATAAGAGCCAGAAGCACATGTATGAGCTTAATAATCAGGTTCGACTAATCAATGTTATGGACTATCCTATTGACAATTGTGATGAATTTTTAGGATTTATATGCGGAATCATATCGCAGGATCATGATCTGGAGGAGATGTATTTAGACAGCTTCCTTACAATTGCATCACTTGATGATGAGGGGGATATCACCAAGGCAATCGAAAAGCTTGATATAATCAGCGAGAAGTTTAAGGTGAAGTTCATCTTAAGTGTTTCAAGGAATATTGACAAGTTGCCTGAATGTGCCAAGGCAAAGGTTATCATTTCTTTATAAATGATTAATTATGGGGATGTGTATTTCACATCCCTTTTTTAAGGAGTAAAATTGTGTCCCGAAAGAATAAAAAAGTACTGAAATATCACACCGGCTTCAATCTGAATATCGGTTTTATAGTGTTTTTTGTAATAATAATCTATGTGATTTTTCACATATTTACGTATTTCACTTCAAACCCGGTATCTGAATACGAGGTACAACAGGGTACTATAGCAACCAACAACATATATAAGGGCATGATAATCCGCGAGGAAAGTGTAGTGTATGCTGAGGAATCAGGAAACCTCAACTACTTTGTGTCAAACGGCTCAAAGGTTGCAACAAGTGATGTTGTCTACTCTGTTGATACAGACGGCTCCATTGCAACCCAGATTACCGGTGCTCAAAATGATGCTTCCGCCATCACTGACGAGGCTGCCGGGCAGATTATCACTGACATAAACAGCTTTTCATCCGGCTACAACAGACGATACTTTTCAAAGGTTTATACATTCAAAAACGATCTGTCTGCACAGCTGACACAGGTTCTCAGTCAAAATGCACTGACAAGCCTGGCAGATACTATCAGTACTGCTGAGGCTAACAACACCTTCTATACATATAAGCCTACAGCTCCCGGAATAGTCTATTACGGAATAGACGGCTATGAGGATGTCACTACAGACAGCTTCACTCTGGATCAGTACAACAACACTAATTATGAAGAGACTGATTTAACCGACAACAGCACCATCAATCAGCTGGATCCTGTTTATAAGCTGATTACAAGTGAGAACTGGAATATACTCATAAATGTTCCTGACAATGTTGCCAAGAGCCTGAATGACAAGTCAGTCATAAAAATCAGATTCTGCGATGATGACTATACAACCACGGTATCGTTCAGCCTTTTGAAGAAGGATGATGCTTTTTTCCTGAAGCTGAATATGAAAACTCGCTCATCCGCTATATAAATGAGCGTTTTACCAATATAGAGCTCGTGCTTGGAACAGACACAGGCTTAAAATACCTAATTCAGCTATAACCAAAAAGGAATTTTTCACTATTCCTAAGGATTATTTCACTGCAAGCGGCGATTCCGATGATTCGTCACTCATGATAAAGGATAAAAGCAGTGGCTCAGTTAATATAGTCAATCCAACAATATTCAGCCAGAATGATGACTTTTATTTCGTAGATGATGAATATCTTAAGGACGGCGATATCATTGTCAAGCCTGATTCTTCGTCAACCTACAGGGTTGGAACAGATAAGGACAAGCTCACAGGTGTCTACAATATCAACAAAGGATACGCTGTGTTTAAGCAGATAAAGGTACTTGCATCAAACGATGACTACACAATTGTAGAAGCCAAAACGCCATATGGCATTTCGCTTTATGACCATATAGCCTTGGATGGCAAATCCGTGAAGGAAAACCAGACCATAACCAAATAATTATTGTGATAGATATTTTTGAAAATATACAGAAAGGACAGATTTTATGTTAAAAGACAACTTACATCAGGTTCAGCAAAATATAAAGGCCGCATGTGACAGAGCTCACAGGAACTATAGTGATGTCACACTAATTGCAGTCAGCAAAACCAAACCTGTTGAGATGCTCAGTGAGATATACGATGAGGGCATCCGTGAGTTCGGCGAGAATAAGGTACAGGAAATGTGTGAAAAGATGGAGGTTATGCCAAAAGATATTCACTGGCACATGATTGGGCATCTTCAGACCAACAAGGTGAAGTATATAGTTGGAAAAACATCGCTTATTCACTCTGTAGATTCACTGCATCTGGCAAAGGAGATACAAAAGCAGGCCATAAAGCATGACTGTAGCTGCGACATACTGGTTGAGGTCAATATAGCAGGAGAGGCATCTAAGTTCGGCACATCACGAGATGAGGCTATCTCTTTAGTTGAAGAAATTGCTAAACTGGACCATATCCATATTAAAGGACTTATGACTATAGCACCATTTGTAGATGATCCTGAGGATAACAGACAATACTTTAGAGATATTAAGCAATTATCAGTTGACATAGCACAGAAAAACATAGATAATGTCAGTATGAATGTTCTGTCCATGGGTATGACAGGAGATTACACAGTAGCAATAGAAGAGGGCGCAACAATGGTACGTGTCGGTACCGGAATATTTGGAGAGCGCGACTACAGCAAGGCTAACTGATACTTTGCATATGCTATACACAAAATAAAAATAGAAAAGGAATATAGAAATGAGTTTCATAGATAAGATTCTTGACAAAATGAGTTTGAATTCTGAGGACGATGAGGAGTTCGATAACGAGGATTATTACCTCGATGATGAGGAAGAAGAAGAGCTTCCAAGAAATCCTTTCCGTAGAAAAAAAGAGGCTGTTGAAGAGGAAACGGCCATAAAAAGCACAAGGCGTGATACAACACCAAAGGAGAAGCCTGTTAAGACTACATCCAAGATTACACCAATATCAAAATCATCCAGAAAGCAGGTAGCATCAGACATGGAAGTTTGCGTAATAAAACCAAGTTCAATTGAAGACGAAATAGAAATAACAGACACATTACTTAACGGACGTACAGTCGTCATCAACATGGAGGGACTTAATGTCGATGTGGCACAGCGCATCATAGATTTCACATCAGGCTCAGCATATGCCCTGCACGGTAATCTGCAGAAGATATCCAACTTTATCTTCATCGCCACACCACACGGAGTAGATATCTCAGGAGATATCCAGAGTCTCATGGATTCATTTGATCTCCCGGGTTCATCTTATTAAGCGGAGTCTCTAATCAGCTATGAAGAAAAATAAAACAAAAAAAACAGATGTGTACAGCAGGCATCATTGCATTGATTCTTGTAGCAATTGACCAGCTTACAAAGTATCTGGCTGTTATAAACCTAAAGCCATCATCCACGGGTGTGTTTGTTCTCATTCCGGGAGTTTTCGAGTTCAGATACCTGGAAAACCAGAGTGCTGCATTTGGTGTTGATCTGCTTTCAATAATACAGAATATCTTTCATTTTACATATTGGTCTGAGAATCCATTGGCATTTTTGCGTGCCAAAATGATTTTTTTCTCAGTGATTACTATTGCAGTTGTTATACTTTTGTGTGTATGGTATCGCAAAATACCTGTCTCAAAACGTTTTAGACTGCTGAATGTTGTTGTAATACTGTTTATTGCAGGTGCACTCGGCAATCTGATAGACCGTATTGTAAATAACTATGTGGTTGATTTCTTTTATTTTAGCCTGATTAATTTTCCGATATTCAATGTAGCTGATATATATGTCACTGTAGCGGCATTTATGTTTATCATACTCGGGCTGTTTTACTACAAGGAGGAGGATTTTTCCTTAATCTTCCCCGACAAAAAGCATGAAAATAGATAAAGAAAATAAAAAAAAGAGAAAGCTTCACTATGAATAGAGATACATTTGAAGTCCAGAGTGAACAGGAGGGAGAACGTCTGGATAAATACCTAAGCAGCATTTATCCGGATATTTCTCGCTCCTTTTTTCAACGGATACTAAAAGAAAATCAAATACTGGTCAATGATAAGCCCCAGAAAGCGAATTACAGACTAAAGACTGATGACATAGTAGATGTCACAATTCCTGCTGCCGTACAGACACCTATCCTGCCACAGGATATTCCGCTTGACATACTCTATGAGGATGATGACGTACTGGTAGTCAACAAGCCAAAGGGCATGGTTGTACACCCATCAGCCGGGCATTACAGCGTACTCTTGTAAATGCCATAATGTACCACTGCAAGGACTCTTTAAGTGGCATAAACGGCGAAATACGGCCCGGTATAGTGCATCGCATAGACATGGACACCACCGGCTCCCTTATTGTCTGCAAGAACGATGAAAGCCATATAAAGATATCGGAACAGATTAAGGACCATAGCTGCAACCGTATATACGTGGGCATTGTCTGTGGCAATGTAAAGGATGACGAGGGCACCATAGAGGGTGCCATAGGCAGAAATCCCAATGACCGCAAGAAAATGGCGATCAATGAGAAAAATGGAAAGCGGCTGTCACACATTATAAGGTGCTTGAACGCTTTGGCGACTACACATATATGCAGTTTAAGCTTGAGACCGGCAGAACACACCAGATACGCGTGCATATGGCAAGTATTAATCATCCCTTGCTTGGAGATATGCTGTATTCCAGCTATTCCCCTACCAAAAACCGGTTTAAATGCCTGGAAGGACAGTGCCTGCATGCTAAAACTATAGGGTTTGTTCATCCAAAAACCGGCGAATACATGGAATTTGATGCACCTTTACCAAAATACTTTGCCAATTTGCTTGAAGTGTTATATAATATAAATAACAAATAAATTGAATTATCACATAGTGATATAGTATTAATTATTTATATAAGGGGGTCTGAATTATGGGATCAAACGAAATTTACACAATAGGAAGAGAATTTGGAAGCCTCGGAAAACAGGTCGGACAAGATTTAGCTAAAAGACTTGGAATTAAATTTTATGATAAAGAGCTCTTACAGAAGGCAGCTAAGGAATCAGGACTTTGCGAGGAAATATTTGAGTCGCATGACGAAAAGCCTACAAACAGCTTTTTATATTCGCTGGTCATGGACACCTACACAGGTGGCTCTTATTCCACAGCACCGTTTCTTGATATGCCTCTGAATCACAAGGTATTTTTAGCACAGTTTGATGCTATTAAAAAGATTGCGGCAAATGAATCCTGTGTTATTGTAGGCCGCTGTGCAGATTATGCTTTAGCAGACGAGCCACATTGTCTCAATATCTTCATACGTTCCAACATGGACGACAGAATTAAAAGAATAAGTGAAAGACTCAATGTCCCGGAGAACAAGGCTAAAGACATAATTAAGAAAAAAGATAAAGAGCGCTCAAGCTATTACAATTACTACACCAGTAAAAAATGGGGAGATGCAAGAAGCTATGATTTGTGCCTGAACACAAGCCAGATATCAGTTGAGGACTCAATCGAGCTTATACTTAAATACAGGGAATGCATGAGAAGTCACAATAAATAATTGCATAATAAATAATTGTATTGTTGTATAGAAAAACTATAGATATAAAGCCATCGGAGCTGATACAAATAGAGGTTTCGGTGGCTTATTCTTGTATTATTATAAAAGGTATCATCGAAGCATGCATCAATGATACCTTTTGTGACCCTTTAATCATAATATTGTTGTGCGTATCGAAATTGCAGGTATTATGCAAAAAATAAGCAGATGTATGTTTTTATTGTAGTACCTTAGTACTTTTATAAGGTCATTTATTCGTTAAACTTGTGTTTAGCGAATAAATGTGTACCGCTAAAAATTAGTACCGCTCCGCTTGCAGTACCTTAGTATGCTTCAACACAAGCTTTGAAATTTTATAAAAAGACGGTTGAAAAATCAGCCGTCTTTTATATTTGGAATTTATGATTTTATTATGAAATAGATAACACATCCTCCACAACCTGCTCTGCAGTCAGATGATTATCCTTAAGCACAGCATCCACATCATACCTGTCAAGAAATTCCTTCTTCAATCCATAATTCATCACTTTCATATTGCTTGCACCATAGAATCGTGCGATTTTTTCACCAAAGCCGCCATCTAAAATACCATCCTCTAAAGTAATAACAGTATCATGATTTTGCTTAAGCTTAGTCAAAAGCGCCTCATCCAATCCGGTGATGTAATACGGATTGATTACAGTTGCGTTGATTCCGGCTTCTTCTTTAAGAAGCTTCGCAGCCTCCTTTGCCAGTTCAAAGAAGGTTCCCAGACCGATAATCGCAATCTTTTCTCCTGTCTGAGCCACCTCATATCTGTTGAGTCTTCCAAAATCCTTAGTCACCCTTGAACCATCTGAAATCATCGGTCCGCCCGGCAGCTTTATTGCAACCGGATAAGATGTCTGCTCCATACTCCAGTCGAGCATGGCCAGATACTCTTCCTTTGTTGCCGGTGCCAGATATACCAGATTTGGAATATTTGAAAGCATCGGAATATCCTGAAAGCCTAAGTGTGTAACGTCATTCATTCCATATACGGAACCCTGATATATTACCATTGTAATCGGGCTGTTATTGATGCAGACATCCTGTGATACCTGGTCAAAGGTTCTCTGTACAAACGAACTGTATACACCATAAAATGGTTTACCACCATTTACTGCGACACCTGATGCCAGTGCCACTGCAGTCTCCTCTGCAATACCTACATCGACAAACTGACTGCCAGCTTCTTTTCTCTTATCCTCTGTAAAGCCCATAACAGTCGGCGTACCGGAAGTAATTGCAACAACAGAAGAATCATTTTTCATCTTTTCAAGCAGATATTCACAGGTCACAGAAGAATAATCCTCTTCCACATTGTCAAATAGCGGCTTTCCTGTTTCTATATCGAATGGGCCGCTGTAATGCCACTGCTCCTTGCATTTTTCTGCAGGGGCATAACCCTTGCCCTTAAGTGTGTTTATATGCACTACAACCGGTTTAGTGCTGTCCTTGACCTCTTTAAATGCCTTAATAAGAGCTGCAACATCGTTGCCCCTGTCCACATACACATAGTCAAGTCCCATAGCCTTAAACAGATTGCATTCTGCCTGACCGTCAGTCTTTCGAAGCAGAGCAAGATTCTGATAGAGACCTCCATGATTTTCAGCAATCGACATATCGTTGTCATTTACTATAATAATAAAATTGCTTTGAAGCTCAGCAGCAAAATCAAGTCCCTCAAGTGCTTCTCCTCCGCTTAATGAGCCGTCTCCGATGACAGCAATCACATTGCCGTTTTCACCCTTTAAGTCTCTTGCCTTTGCAAGACCTGCAGCCAGACTGACCGACGTTGATGTATGTCCGACTGTAAAAAAATCATGCTCGCTCTCGTTTGGATTTGTATAGCCTGACACATCATCATAGTGCTGTTCAGACAAATACGCTTCCTTACGCCCCGTAAGCATCTTATGAGGATAACTCTGGTGCGATACATCATAAACAATCTTGTCCTTAGGTGATTCAAATACATAATGTAAAGCGATTGTCGCCTCTACCATTCCAAAATTCGGCCCAAAATGTCCGCCATGCTTACTTGCTCTTACCAAAAGGGCATCTCTTATCTCATGCGCCAGCACCGGCAGTTCATCTATCTTAATTTTCTTTACATCTTCTGGTCCGTTAATTTTCTCAAGATACATATTATATTTTGTCCTCCTATTTGTCCCAGGTCAATTCACCTGTCTTTATCGCATTCTCATATTTAGAAATTTTATACTGTAAGCGTTCCATCGTGTTTTCAATCTGTTTTTTCTGCTCATCAAGCTGCTCGTATTGCTCCTTGAGAAGCTGACACCTTGCTTCAAATGTGGCATCTCCCATCTGAAAAAGCCTGATATATTCTATAAGCGCCTCAATCGGAACTCCGGCATTGCGCATACATATAGTGTGCTCCACCCAGCTGATATCTGATTCGGTATAATCGCGTATACCTCCTGCAGTCCGTGCAATCTGTGGAATCGGACCTATGCGTTCATAATACCTGAGTGTATCAGTAGACACACCAAAACGCTCACTCACTTCCTTGATAGTCACTCACATCGCCTCCTTTTTGATTGTTACAATGAAACTATATCACTTGGAGTCCACTCCAAGTCAAGAGCTTTTCATCTGTTTTGTATACATTAAAAAATTATCGTGTTATAATCTCAATAATAAAATTTAAAAAGATTTACACTTGGAGGAAAAATATGAACTATACAGAATGTATCGAAAATGCCAGACCACGTCTTGGAAAATACTGCAAGGCCTGTCCTGAATGCAACGGCCGCGCATGCAAAAACCAGATGCCCGGTCCCGGCTCAAAGGGTATCGGCGACACAGCCATACGCAACTACGACAAATGGAAACAAATCCGTGTAAACATGGATACTATTGCCGAAAATAAGCCTGTAGACACCTCTCTCTCCCTCTTCGGCCGTACTTTTAAATATCCGGTATTTGCAGGTCCTGTCGGTGCGGTACAGCTACACTACGGAGACTGTCTGGATGATGTAACATACAACGATATCCTTGTGTCAGCCTGTGCCGAGAACGGCATCGCAGCTTTCACAGGCGACGGAACTGACCCAAATGTCATGGTTGCAGCCACCAAGGCTATCAAAAATGCAGAGGGTGCAGGAATACCTACCGTAAAGCCATGGAACATTGAGACCATACGTGAGAAAATGAAGCTGGTACATGAATCAGGCGCATTTGCAGTAGCTATGGATATCGATGCAGCCGGTCTTCCATTCCTCAAAAATCTTGATCCGCCAGCCGGAAGCAAAACAGTTTCAGAGCTTTGCGATATCATACAGATGGCCGGAACCCCATTTATTGTAAAGGGGATTATGACCGTAAAGGGTGCGCTTAAAGCAAAAGAGGCAGGCGCAAGCGCTATTATTGTATCAAATCACGGTGGACGTGTGCTGGATCAGTGTCCTGCCACTGCTGAGGTTCTTGAAAGCATCGTAAAGGCTCTTGAAGGCTCAGGCATTAAGATTCTTGTAGATGGTGGCATCAGAAGCGGCACAGACGTCTTTAAAGCCCTTGCACTGGGTGCAGACGGAGTTCTTATCGCAAGACCGTTTGTAACGGCTGTATACGGCGGTAAGGCCGATGGTGTACGTGCATACATAGACAAAATCGGTACAGAGCTTGAAGACACCATGAAGATGTGTGGTGTATCTTCGCTTGATGAAATCACAAGGGACTGTGTGATGACCTTCTAGTTTAAAAACATGCTTCATGACTTTTCGTTTTTATATAAATTCTTCATACAAAAGCACCATAACCGGCATCGTCACTACAGCACAAAGCGTTGTCACTACATTTATTGCGCTGGCATACCTTGAATCATTGCCATACACCTGACACATCTGTGTAACAGTCGATGCCGAAGCGTAATAACCGCCAAGAAAACAATAAGCATAATCTTTGGCGCATCTGCAGAAAGATATGCCATATGGCTGATTTTAATAAGAATAAGTGATATCAACGGAACCAGAAGCATCCTGAGAAAGGTAACAAAATACACCCTTCTGTTGGCAAAAACCTTCTTCAAATCCATCCCTGCAAAAAGCATGCCTGTCACAATCATGCTGGCAGGTCCAATCATACTGCCGACAGAACCGATTGTGTCATTGATAAGCTGCGGCAGATGAATCCTTGTAAAGAAAAGCACCACTCCTATTACTATGGAAATCATATTGATATTAAGGACAATCTTTCGCCAGTCATAGGAGCTTTCACGGCTTATAATCTTTTTGCAGTGTGTCCACAAAAATACCAGCTGCACACTCATGAAAGCACAGCCGTAAAGCACCCACTCCTGCCCCAGTATAAATGTCACAATCGGAACAATCAGATTGCCTGAATTTGAATAATAACTGATGCGACCTCCACCTCATTCATATGGAAAAGCCTGCCCATAGCAGAAATGATAAACAGCAAAACTAACTGCAAAATCACCGATGCCGCAAATGCAATCAAAAGACCTCTCACTGTTTTTGAAGTGTAATCCACCTGAAAGGCATTGATAATAACACACGGTATAATCAGATACAGCACAATCTTTGATAAAACCTTGCTGTCCTCATCCTTCACAATACCTGCTTTCACGATAATAAAACCCATTAAAATCATGATAAAAAGCTCTATTATCTGTTCCATTAAAAGTATACTGATATGCATAAAAATCATCTCCTGCTCTAAATATCTATGTCTTAAAAGGCATGCATATCTAATTCATAATTTATAAATCTATAATCTCGTAGTCCACTTTGAACAATCCCACACATCCGTCGCAAGCCCATCATAGAAATCCGGCTCATGGCATACCATCAGTATGCTGCCCTTATATTCCTTCAAGCACGCTTCAGCTCATCCTTAGCATCCACATCCAGATGGTTGGTAGGCTCATCCAGAAGCAGAATATTTGTCTCTCTGTTTATCAGCTTGCACAGGCGTACCTTTGCCTGTTCACCACCGCTTAACACACGCACCTGGCTTTCAATATGCTTCGTGGTCAGGCCACACTTGGCAAGCGCGCTTCGCACCTCGTACTGCGAAAATGCAGGAAACTCGTTCCATATCTCCTCAATACATGTGGTTGTAACCGACTGATCCATCTCCTGCTCAAAATACCCAATTTCCAGATAATCTCCAAGTGTAACACTTCCTGAAAGCGGCTTTATCAACCAAGAATACTCTTAAGCAGGGTTGTCTTTCCGATGCCGTTTGCACCGGTAAGAACAATCTTTTGTCCTCTCTCCATCTCAAGGTCGAGAGCAGATGAAAGAGGATCATCATAGCCGATGACCAAGCCATTTGTCTGAAAAATATAACGCCCCGGAGTACGCGCAATCTTGAAATTAAACTCCGGCTTTGGTTTTTCTGCAGCAAGCTCAATAACATCCATCTTGTCAAGCTTCTTCTGACGTGACATCGCCATATTCCTTGTAGCTACACGCGCCTTATTTCTCGCCACAAAATCCTTCAGCTCTTTAATCTCCTGCTGCTGTTTGTTGTACGCAGCCTCAAGCTGGGCTTTCTTCATCTCATAGACTTCCATAAATTTGTCATAATCCCCGACATATCTGTCGAGCTTCTTATTATCCATGTGATAGATGAGATTTACCACGCTGTTCAGAAACGGTATATCGTGCGAAATAAGAATAAACGCATTCTCATAATCGTTCAGATATCGCTTAAGCCACTCAATATGCTCCACATCCAGATAGTTTGTAGGCTCATCCAAAAGCAGAATATCCGGCTTCTCCAAAAGGAGCTTTCCCATAAGCACTTTGGTTCTCTGACCACCGCTTAAATCGGTGACATCCTTATCCAGCCCCAGGTCTAAAAGTCCAAGAGCCCTTGCAACCTCCTCAACCTTTGCATCAATCATATAGAAATCATGCATGGTAAGCATGTCCTGAATCGTGCCGGCTTCCTCCATCAGCTTATTCATCTCGTCCTCGTCCACATCGCCAAGACGCGCATATATGTCGTTCATCTCATTTTCCATATCATAAAGAAAATCAAATGCAGATGAAAGAACTGAGCCGATAGTCATGCCCTTTTCAAGCGCTGTATGCTGGTCGAGATAACCTACACGCACCTTCTTGGCCCATTCTATTTTGCCCTCATCAGGCATAAGCCTGCCTGTGATAATATTCATAAAAGTCGATTTTCCCTCACCGTTTGCACCGACAAGCCCTATGTGCTCGCCCTTCAACAGTCTGAAGGAAACATCCTCAAAAATAGCACGGTCGCCAAAACCATGGCTTAGGTGCTCTACGTTTAAAATACTCATGTATACCTCTCTTCAAGATTTTATTTCCCCAATATGGCACTTTCTTCAAGATTTAGTCAGCAAGCTCATATTGTTTTTCCAGTCTGTTAAGCTCATCATGAACCTCTTTCACCAGATTCTCCGGACCTATTATCTTAAAATTATCCCCCATTGCCATAATCCAATGAATAAAAAGCTTATTATCAGCTACCTTAACAAAAACACGCGAATGAGCTTCATCCTTCTTTAAGATTGTCACATCGGTTCCGAACCTGTCAATCAGGACACCTATAGCGCTGTTTTTGCACAGTATCTCAGCCTTAATCTCTTCTCCATTGTACATACCAAACTTCGATTTGCCATAAGAAGCAATATCGAGTTTTTTAAGCTTCTCCCTGCCCTCACGAACTTTATTTTCAATCAGGATATTCTTCATCTTATCTACACGGTAATGACGAATATCCTTTACCTGTGTATCATGGTCATATCCAATCAGATAGTAATTGCCATCATTCCACAGCAATCCCCATGGACTGACATGATATCTTGCGCCGTCATGCTTCACCTCAAGCTCTTTTTTCGTATTCCACCGGCAATATTGAAAAGAAAGGCTTGAATTATTTGCAATTGCATTATGTATGGCATCGACATTTTTCATGATGTCGCTGTTCATGGTTTTCACTCTTCCGGCAACATATACCTGACGCTGCAGAGTGGCAGCCTCCTGTCTGCTTGTAAGACTCTCCAGCTTCTTAATAAGCTCATTGGATTTCTCCTCAGTGATAAACTTGGCAGCCGCGACAGAATCCACTAAAAGCTTAAGCTCCGCCAGCTCAAATTCCCTGCCTATCACCTTATAATGGACAGTCCTGCCATACTGCGTCTTTTGGGTTTTGATACCAAAATCATTCAGCTGTGCTATATCATCATACAGACTTTTTCTCGCAGCCGTGACATCATATGCATGCAGCTTATTTAAAATCTCATCAAGCGTAATATCATGATTGACATCAGTATTATCCAAAAGAATTTTGCCAGATACAAAAGCTTTAGCTTTTGATTGCTCCTAGGTTCCTTAGATTGCTTCCCGGCAGTCAGCTCATTGTTTTCCGTTTCACTCATATACACTTATCTCCCCATCAATTTGTATTGTAACTATTCAGAAACACACGCACATTCGCAAAACCGCACGATACTCGTCACTTGATTTATTGCAGCAAGTTTTTCACCACACATCACACCGAGTATACATCCTAAACAGCTCAACAACACATATCCGCACCCAAGCAGGCAGTGATTATGTTCAAACAGATTATAGGATTCCAGCGAAAATGTAGAAAACGTGGTAAAGCCACCGCATACGCCGGTCTTCCAAAACAAAACCATATTCTTGGATACTCCATCCCTGCCACTTGTGATTCCGACAATAAACCCAATCAGAATTGCACCGATTACATTGGTGATTAAAGTCAAAAAAGGAAATTCAGTTTTTAAAGGTATAAGGCTGATGGCATATCGGGCCATTGCACCTACGGCTCCCCCCCAGTGCTACAAATAAAAAATTCATGTTGATTATCTCCTATATGTAAAATACGCGATTCTCTTTTCTTGGAATCACGTCAGGATAATCTCCATCAACATATCCAAGGGCACAATGTCCGATTCCCTCATACTCATCCTCAATACCGAGTGATTTGAGAAGCTCCCTGCCCCAGTCTGACTCAAACTCTTCCTTCGCACGATGAATCCAGCAGCTTCCAATACCAAGATCATGAGCTGCAAGCATCAGGTTTCCCATCACAAGACTGCCATCATAGACATGTGTAGGCCAGTCCTTCTTTCCAAGAACGATAAGAATAACCGGCGCACCGTAAAATGGATCAGTATTACTTCCCATTATGTCAGCATTTCTCTTAGCAATTTCATCCCTTATTTCCTTATTTGTCACCTGAATAATGATGGTGTTCTGTGCGCCTCTGCCGTTTGCCGCAAAGGTTCCGGCCTCGATTATCCGGTCAAGGATGTCCTGCGGAATCATATCCGGCTTGAATTTGCGAATACTTCTTCTGGTTTTCATTTCTTCTAATACTTTGCTCATGATTTTGTCCTCCCATTAATTCAAATGATATATACTGCTTCCAGATTGTCGACACAATGTGCCGATAATCTGGGAACTGTGAAAACTTGACTTCATATTCTTATATATTACTTTAATGAATCAGATTCGTCTAGTTTAATTTTTAATAAAACCAACCTCAATTTATTGCTGAACGTATTATATCATATCGTAATGGAAATGAAAATTCGGGAATCTTGCTTACAAACCGGGACTTTCATTTACAAACCGGGAATCTCGGTTACAAAACAGGACTTTCATTTACAAATGGGGAGTCTTGGGTTACAAATGGGATTCTCAGTTTACTATTTACCAAAACATAATAATCTTTTTCACATAACGTTATATATTTATTATTTTTTGTAATATATACTTTACATTTAGTTCGATATATCATATAATGCATATAGAAAGGAGGAGGTTGTATAAATGAAAAATATGCGTCTTAAATTAGCACGCGTTGAGATGAATCTTTCTCAAGAAGAACTGGCTGCCAAAGTTAATGTTACACGCCCTACTATCAACTTACTAGAAGGCGGAAGTTTAATCCCAGTCTTCAGCTTTGTATTCGGATATGTAAAGTACTTAACAAAACATTAAACGATTTATTTTGGGAGGAGGACAACTTATGAAAACCACCATTCACTGTGATGAAAGGATCACAAATATTCGGCACACAATTTATGTTAAACTTTTTTGGGGTATAATTATAGCAAATGAACTTACTTATCTACTAGATTATTTTTTTAAAACAAGCTTAAACGGTTGGGTTATTCCATTAGCGCCTGATGTGTTAATCATTTGGATGTCAATAAAAGGAGTTCTTTTTAATGGAACCCAACATTTTCCACTCTGGTGTTGGCTATTTGCACTATGCTATTCTAGTTTAAATACTATTATCGTTTTTGTTGAGAGTTTCCAAATTGATACTGTTTTCTATCTTGAACAGATTAATCAAAGAATTATTGTCTCCTTAATATTTCTAACTGTTTATTTCCTTGGAGTATTGTTATTTTTTTTACATTTCTTATCGTATTGCTATAAGAAAAATTAAAAAACTTTCTACTGACATCTAATTATGTAAAATTAAATGATTATCAATCCCACATTCTTCTTTTAATAAAGCAATAAGGTTTCCCCTTATCGCTTTACATTGAAATCAGAACATACACTCCTTCCCATTTATAAATAATATAATCTCTTTTCACATCTTGAGAAATTCTTTATTTCCGTTCTTCTGAAAATGCATAATTACGACGACTACACATTTTGTATATTTCTTTACAATCTCTTTACTGTATTTTGGATTTGCATCATCTTCCTTAACCTGAAGGTTATGAATACACTCAACTCTTTCCTTTGTATAAGTTCCAGCAGCAATCATACCTTTCAAGGCACTTTCCCTGAACACATGCAGACGTTCTGCATCATTATATTTTGGAATACGATGAGTGTAATTCTAATCACCTCTTCTATAGAAATGTCCAACCATCTTCTGTCGGTATATAATTTACCGGAATCTCATTGTTCAGTAATTCACCGATCCAATCTGCCGCATACTTCATTCCTAATTCTTCCATGTTAAAATGCCCGATATTGAAACATGCTTTGTGTTTTCCCATATACGCAGCGTCCCTGATATAAGAAAGAATTGTCCATTCAATGATTTCTCCCGGAATGATAGCATCAATATTCTCTGTTTCCATATATTTCATAATTTCCATGTCATAACTATGGTAATATCCATCTTCTTTTATTTCGTCTACCATGGCACTATTAGGATACAAATGTGCCACAATCGCTACTCTTTTCATCTTATCTTCCGGATTTCCAACAATACGTACTCCATTCATGCCTATTTTTTCTTTTAATTCTTCTCCAAGTTCAGACACGGTACATTCCGGAATATCAAAAACATAAAAAAACGGCATCATTCCACTAATTTCTGTGTTAAAATATGACTCCCATCCCAGATACTTTATTACGCCTGTAAAAATAGAATCCGGCTGATGCGTATGCATATGATCATGGTCTCTCCAAACCGTAAGCCGATGTTCCCGAATATAAGCTTCCTTTTCTTTTTGTACACTATTTTCAAAGTCACCCTTCCAGTCTGGGAAATCCGGTGTCTGATCTGTTCCGGCGTTGGACATAATTTAGAAGGCGGTGTCAAAATATATGTTGCCATAAAATTGGCCATAAAGTATTCTGCCACTAAGAATATAACCACTAAACTGATCACTGCTATTCCTACTATTTGCACTCCTGTCATCTTTTCCTCATTCCTCACTTATCAATAACTATACTAATTATCTTCTCTAAAAATCAGTTGAGCAAAATCATATAAGCAGCGTCTCCATACCTTCCATTCATGATCACCTTTATATATTTTTCTCTCACATTTTATTTTAGACTTTTCAAGAAATTCATCGTCTGACTTAAAGAAATCAATAAATCTGTCTTCAGCTCCAATCCCTCTAAAAAATAACTTATTGTTTCCTCGAAAGCTTTCTTTATTTTTTTCAGTCAAATGACTCTGATTCTGTGTAAGGATATCTTGTACAAATCCACTGAATACTCCCACATATGAAAACAGTTCAGAATGTTCAAATGCCGTAATAGAAGTCTGTAAACTTCCCATAGACAATCCAGCCATTGCCCTGTGTTCTTTATCTCCGTAGGTTCGGTATTTATTTTCTACATAAGGAATTAATTCCTCCTTTACAAATGCTGACATATCACGATACTTTAATTCTCTTTTGTCTCCACTCTCCTCATATATCATTCCATTTGCCATCACAACAATAGCAGGAACTGCTTTTCTTTGATGTACCAGATTATCATATATAAAATTCATTTTCCCCTGGCTTACCCAGCATGTTTCGTTTTCGCCATGTCCATGCTGCAAATACAGAACCGGATATTTCTTCTCTGTATTTTGCATATATTCTGGTGGAAGATAAATCATAATTCTCTCTAGTTGTCCGGTTATTTTACTTTCAAAAAAATCACTAAGAACACTTCCATGATTTTCTCCTAATAGCTCAATTGGATGATCCTGTTCAGGAACGTCTATATAGTTTATCGCTTTGTTTCCTCCATATCCTATCGGAAAAAACTCTGATAGAATACTTGTGCCATCAACTTTGAGAAATATTGCAATGAATCCTTCCCCCATATCAAATTCTCCGCACCAATAATCTCCATTTTTTTCAAGTTTATATTCTTTTAAATAATCCCACATTTCTACTTTTCTTGCATTCGGATAATATAGTTTAAATCGAATTTTTCTCTCATGGGTAATCACATATGGCTCCGGCAAAATTTCTGTCTTGGGTCTGTCAATCACTACATCACTGTCCACCGTAGGTGCTAATCTTTTTTGAAAAGAAAGCAAATCGGAAGTATAAATTTGATTCATTATGTTCTCCTTTTCATCACAACTTTTGTTTTCTTATTTCTTGTTCAAATGCTACTTTATAACAAGCCAATATTCAAGTCTTTTATGAATTCTGCACAAAAAAATAGCAGAACGCCTTGTTTTAACGTTCTGCATTATAAATTATATACAAATATTTTATGGAACGATATTATGTCGTTCCACCTATTCGGATTTTAACAGGAACAAAATATCTGTCTTCTGTATCCAATCCGCTGATTCTTTTATTAGTACATCTACACATGTTTCTGCTAATTTTTT
>ENA-OQCE01000311-OQCE01000311.1-human-gut-metagenome-genome-assembly--contig:-NODE-311-length-23750-cov-1.901029_pt1 | contig 23750 bp, 34 predicted proteins | sample MGYA00242495_ERZ504572 | MGnify/ENA primary metagenome ERZ504572 (study PRJEB26092, sample SAMD00036228) | human gut metagenome | host: Homo sapiens | study: EMG produced TPA metagenomics assembly of... | reverse complement strand
GGAAAATCTTGACAGCATCCATGGATTGTATAATAATGAACTATATTTAAAAATAAGAAAAAGGGGAGCTTTCAAAAAGAAGGCTGAGAGTAAGCTGTATTGCTTTGACCTATAACCTGATTTGGATAATGCCAACGTAGGGAAAATGAAAGTTACCACACACGTATAAGCATTATACGTGTGTTTTTTATTTTATACAAGGAAGGGAGAAACCAATGAGAGAATACAAAACGCAGATGGAAGCTGCAAGAAAAGGAATCGTAACAGAAGAATTAAAGAAAGTTGCACAGAAGGAAACACTTGCGTGTGGAAGAGTTGATGCCTCTGGTGGCAGCCGGAAAGGTTGCCATCTGCGCAAATAAAAACCATAAATGTCTGGACCCGCAGGGTGTGGGCTCCATGCTCCGGACCAAAATCAATGTCAATCTTGGAGTATCCAGGGACTGGAAAGATTATGATATTGAAATGCAGAAAGTTATGGCAGCGGTGGATATGGGAGCGGACGCAATCATGGATCTGTCTTCCCATGGAGATACTACAGGATTCCGGAGAAAACTGACTTCGGAATGTCCGGCGATGATTGGAACTGTACCGGTATACGATTCTGTGATACACTATCAGAGAGACCTGGCAACACTCACGGCAAAAGATTTTATTGATGTTGTACGTCTGCATGCAGAGGATGGTGTGGATTTTGTTACTCTGCACTGTGGCATTACCAGAAAAACCATCGATCAGATCAAAAACCACAAGCGGAAGATGAACATTGTATCCCGTGGCGGTTCTTTAGTATTTGCGTGGATGACAATGACCGGGGAAGAAAATCCGTTTTATGAATATTATGATGAAATTCTTGACATCTGCCGGGAATATGATGTGACAATCTCACTGGGAGATGCCTGTCGTCCGGGATGTCTTGCAGATGCTTCGGATGTCTGTCAGATTGAGGAACTTGTCCGTCTGGGAGAACTGACAAAACGTGCCTGGGAAAAGGATGTCCAGGTTATGGTAGAAGGCCGGGACATATGCCGATGGATCAGATTGCTGCAAATATGAAGATCCAGCAGACCATCTGCATGGGTGCACCGTTTTATGTACTGGGGCCTCTGGTGACCGATATTGCGCCGGGATATGATCATATCACTTCTGCCATCGGTGGTGCGATCGCTGCTGCCAACGGTGCGGCATTCCTCTGCTATGTGACACCAGCTGAGCATCTGGCACTTCCGAATGTGGACGATGTAAAGCAGGGAATTATGGCATCAAAGATTGCAGCGCACGCGGCAGATATCGCAAAGCATGTACCGGGAGCCATGGAGATGGACAATAAGATGGCGGATGCCAGAAGAGTACTGGACTGGGAAGCACAGTGGGCATGTGCCATGGACCCGGAGACCGCCAAAGCCATTCGTGCGGACCGGGCACCGGAACAGGAGGATACCTGTTCCATGTGCGGTAAATTCTGCGCTGTCCGCAGCATGAATAAAGCATTAAACGGAGAGTATATTGACATCTTATAGGAGGATGCTTTATGACCTTACAGCAGTTGAAATATGTTACGACCGTTGCACAGACCGGGACGATCAGTGATGCGGCAAAGAAATTATTTATTTCCCAGCCGAGTCTGACAAAGGCAGTCAGGGAACTGGAAAAAGAGATGGGGATTACCATTTTTGAACGGACAAACCGCGGAATTGTCATATCCAAAGAGGGGGAGACTTTTTTAGGGTATGCCAGACAGGTTCTGGAACAGGCGGCACTGCTGGAGGAAACATACAAGAAAAAAGCTGGGCGGAAACAGGAATTTAGTGTTTCCACCCAGCATTATTCGTTTGCAGTCAATGCATTTGTGGAACTGATCGAGCGGTATGGAAGCGAAAAGTATGATTTCTGTCTGCGGGAAACCCAGACGTATGAATCATAGAGGATGTCGCGCAGATGAAAAGCGAGATCGGAATTCTTTATCTGAACGATTTTAACCGTACCGTACTTGAGAAACTGCTCAAGGAACATGACCTTGTGTTTACCGAGCTTTTTGTGGCAAAACCGCATATTTTTGTGAGCACGAAAAATCCGCTTGCGGGCAAAAAGTCTGTGACAATCGAAGAACTGGAGCCGTATCCGTATCTTTCTTTTGAACAGGGAGAACACAATTCTTTTTACTTCTCCGAGGAGATATTCAGTACCGTGGACCGGCCGAAAAACATCCGTGTCAGAGACAGGGCAACCCTGTTTAATCTGCTGATTGGTCTGAATGGTTATACAGTCTGCAGCGGGGTGATTGACGAGGAATTAAACGGAGAGAATATTGTCTCGGTTCCGCTGCAGGCGCAGGGAGATATGCATATTGGCATGGTGACCCATAAAAAAGTTCTGCCAACCGTCTGGGGGCGATTTATCGGGAGGCATTTGGTACGGTATACGCAACAGAAAATATAATTGATAAAAAATATCACAACAGGCTCTTGACGAGAGCCTGTTTTTTCGTGTATTCTTTTCTTAAGTTAGATATAACTAACTTTAGGGAGGGGTGACGGACTTGAGCAGCGAAACATGGAGATCATACGGAAACTGCGTGGCGATGAAATCGAACTTCAGATAGCATTTCAGTGTGCACCGCTGATCACCGGACTGAAAGAATCGAATCTGTTGAATATCGAAAAACAGGATTACCAGCGGATGAAAGATATTTTTAAAGAAAGTGAACTGACGATTTATCCGCTGGGAATTCATGCGGGGAAGATTACAGTGTTTTTGTATCATCCGGATCGTCTGGAAGCATTTTTTTCCAAAGAAAGTGTGCAGGCATTGTTGCATGAGATTGGCTATACTGACACAAACTTAAAACAGGTATTACCGGTGTTTCGTGCACATTACCAGCAGTATCTGAGGGAAAAGAAAGTTTTTCCGCATGAGATGGGACTGTTGCTTGGATATCCGCCGGAGGATGTAAAAGGATTCATCCGCAATCAGGGGAAAAACTATTTGTATTCGGGGTACTGGAAAGTATACGACAGACCACATGAAAAAATCCGGCTGTTTAAAAAATATGAACATTCCAGGGAAAAACTGATCCAGCTTTTGTCATATGGAATGCGCATTGAAGAGATTATTGCGATTTGCAGCAATACGGAAATCTGGCAGCTGGTTGATTGTGACTGTCAATATGCATCATAACATTATAAAAAGAAAAGGAGAATTTAAAATGAGTAAGATTTCAGTTGTATTTTGGACACAGGGTGGAAACACAGAGAGCATGGCAAATGCCATCGTGGAAGGAATCAAAGAGGCAGGCAAAGAGGCGGAAGCTGTATTTGTCAGCGATATGAACATTGACGAGTTAAAGGGAGAGGGTGTATTTGCATTAGGATGTCCTGCCATGGGAGCAGAAGTACTCGAAGAGAGTGAGATGGAGCCGTTTGTTGCAGACGTGGAAGGATTTGCTTCCGGAAAGAAGATTGGACTGTTTGGTTCCTACGGATGGGGGGACGGACAGTGGATGCGTGACTGGGAAGCACGTATGAGCGGAGCCGGTGCAACGATCGTAGGAGGGGAAGGTGTCATCTGTCAGGAGGCTCCGGATGCAGATGCAATGGAACAGTGCAAGGCACTTGGGAAAGCACTTGCAAACGCTTAATAACGGAGAAATTTTGTGTGCTGGTACCTGATTATTTAAGAAAAAAATGTCGGATAAGCTGAAAAAATATTATTTTGTTATTGACAACTTATGCCGTTAGCATATACTAACTGACGTAAGAGATGGAAATGATTCTCAATAAAGTCGCTTGCACGCGGCGGAAAGCAGGAGGATGTTTTTATGATGCCTTTAACAATGTGCAAAGCAGGAGAAGAGAATGAGATCAAAAAGATCGGTGGAAAAGAAGAAACAAGACGCCATCTTGAGAATCTTGGTTTTGTTGTCGGGGGAAAAGTGGCTGTGATATCTGAAACGGATGGAAACATGATTGTGAATGTGAAAGAAGCGCGTGTTGCTATCGGTAAGGATATGGCAAATAAAATAATGATTTAGAAAGGGAACAGCGATGAAGACATTAAAAGATGCAAAAGTTGGCGAGACTGTCAAAGCTACAAAACTGACAGGCGAAGGACCTGTAAAACGTCGTATCATGGACATGGGAATTACCAAGGGCGTAGAGATTTATGTCCGTAAAGTAGCCCCACTCGGAGATCCGGTGGAAGTTACGGTCAGAGGTTATGAACTGTCCCTGCGTAAAGCAGATGCTGAAATGATCCAGGTAGAGTAATTTTTTTTTACCATAAGGTTAGTAATGGCTTACAAAAACTAGCAGGTGCTTACAGAAACTAGCGATTTCAAATTTTAGCAAGGTTGATAAAACAAAGGTGCGCCAGCACAGAAAAGAGGAGAATTATGGCAGTGAAAATTGCATTGGCAGGAAATCCAAACTGCGGAAAAACGACATTGTTCAATGCATTGACCGGTTCCAATCAGTTTGTTGGTAACTGGCCGGGTGTAACAGTAGAAAAAAAAGGAAGGACGTCTGAAGGGTCATAAAGATGTTACCATCATGGATCTTCCGGGTATTTATTCTCTTTCCCCATACACCCTGGAGGAAGTGGTGGCAAGAAATTATCTTGTTGCAGACAGACCGGATGCAATCATCAATATTGTGGACGGTACAAATATTGAGCGTAACTTATATCTTTCTACACAGATCATGGAACTTGGTATCCCGGTAATCATGGCAGTAAACATGATGGATATCGTTGCCAAGAATGGTGATGTGATACATATCGATAAGCTGAGCCAGAAACTGGGCTGCGAAGTTGTTGAGATTTCCGCTCTGAAAGGAACAGGAATTACAAAGGCAGCAGAAAAGGCCGTTGCTCTCGCACAGCAGAAGAAGAAAATCACACCTGCACATGCGTTCGCATCAGAGGTTGAGGATATCATTGCAAAGGTAGAGGATAAGATCAGCTCGGATATTCCACAGGAACAGAAGCGGTTTTTCGCAATCAAACTTCTGGAAAAAGACGATAAGATTTCTGAACTCTTAAGTCTGATGCCAGATGTATCTGCAGAGATCAAGGAACTTGAGGATCATTTTGATGATGATACCGAGTCAATCATTACCAATGAGCGTTATGTATACATTTCTTCCATCATTGGAGAGTGTCTTACAAAAGCAAAGAAGGGTGAGAAACTTTCCACTTCGGATAAGATTGACCGTTTTGTTACGAACCGTTTTTTTGCACTTCCGATTTTTGCATTGGTTATGTTTATCGTATATTATGTATCTATCACAACAGTTGGTGGATTCCTTACCGATTGGACAAATGATACATTGTTTGCTGAGTGGATTGTTCCGGGAGCAAGAACCTTACTTGAGAACATTCACTGTGCCGGCTGGCTGACAGGACTTGTCGTAGATGGTATCATCTCCGGTGTGGGTGCTGTACTTGGATTCGTACCACAGATGCTGGTACTGTTCATTTTCCTGGCATTCCTTGAGTCCTGTGGATATATGTCACGTATCGCATTTATCATGGACCGTATTTTCCGTAAATTCGGATTATCCGGAAAATCATTCATCCCAATGCTGATTGGTAGTGGATGCGGTGTTCCTGGTGTTATGGCTTCCCGTACGATCGAGAACGACCGTGACCGCAAGATGACAATCATGACAACAACATTCGTACCTTGTGGAGCAAAGCTTCCGATTATGCTTTGATCGCAGGTGCATTCTTCCATAATTCCGGATGGGTTGCATGGAGTGCTTACTTTGTAGGTGTTGCAGCAATTATCTGTTCCGGTATTATCTTAAAGAAAACAAAGATGTTCGCAGGAGAACCTGCACCATTCGTTATGGAGCTTCCTGCATATCACTGGCCAACCGTTGGAAACGTACTCCGCAGCATGTGGGAGCGTGGATGGTCTTTCATCAAGAAAGCAGGTACAATTATCCTGTTATCAACAATTGTTTTATGGTTCTTAATGAACTTCGGATGGAGCAACGGAACCTTTGGGATGCTTGATTTCGACGGATTAGAGGGTGCTGCTCTTGAGGCTGCCCAGGCAGAATGTGTTCTTGCAAAAGTTGGTTCTGCAATCGCATGGATCTTCGCACCACTTGGCTGGACCAAGGCTGGTAACGGCTGGAAGATGGCAGTTGCTGCTGTATCCGGTCTGATCGCAAAAGAGAACGTTGTAGCTACGTTCGGACAGTTATTCGGTTTCGCAGAAGTTGCAGAAGATGGTTCCGAAATCTGGAAGTCACTGTCTTTGGTTATGACTCCGGTTGCCGCTTATGGTTTTCTGGTATTCAACCTGTTATGTGCACCATGTTTCGCAGCTATGGGTGCGATCAAGCGTGAGATGAACAACGTGAAGTGGTTCTGGTTTGCGATCGGATATCAGTGTATCTTAGCTTACATTGTTTCCCTGTGTATCTACCAGATCGGTACACTGATCACAGTTGGTACATTCGGTGTTGGTACCGTTGTAGCATTCTTACTGATCATCGGATTTATTTATCTGCTGTTCCGTCCTTATAAGGAGAGTAACACATTAAACTTTGACGCAAAGAAAACTGTGTCAGCAAAATAGAAAAAGAAGAGATGCCAAATGATGCAGAGAGAAATGATTATTCAAAAACTGAAGGAATCAGGCTGTAGGATTACCAAGCAGCGGCTGATGCTGCTGGATATTATCCTTGAGGAAGATTGTTCCTGCTGTAAGGAAATCTATTTCAAGGCATCAAAGGTAGATCCAAAAATCGGCGTTGCAACCGTTTACCGCATGGTAAACGCAATGGAAGATATTGGAGCCATTAAGTGTATGCGCGGATTTCAATTGGCGGGTTCTGAATAGTTGAAAAAGGCGGTTTGTCGGAAGATAGGCCGCTTTTTTTCGTTCATAAGAAATAAAAAGTATACAGGCTTGCAGTTTAAAGCTTCCCATAATATAATGTATTGCGATAGGGAAAATAGGATAAAAGGAGTTCATATATGTTAACACAGTTTTCTAGAACGGAATTACTGCTCGGAAAAGAGGCGATGGACCGGCTGAAAAATGCCCGTGTGGCAGTGTTTGGAATCGGTGGTGTGGGCGGATACGTCTGTGAGGCACTGGTCCGGACAGGCGTAGGATATTTTGATCTGATCGATGATGACAAGGTATGTCTGACAAATCTGAACCGTCAGATTATTGCGACAAGAAAGACGGTTGGGAAATATAAAACAGAAGTTATGAAAGAGCGCATGCTCGAAATCAATCCCGATGTGAAGGTGGAGATCCATGACTGTTTTTTTCTGCCGGAAAATGCAAAGGACTTTCCTTTTGAAGAATATGATTATATTGTGGACGCGGTAGATACGGTCACTGCAAAAATTGCGCTGGTGATGAAAGCAAAAGAGATGAACATTCCGATTATCAGCAGTATGGGGGCTGGAAATAAGTTAGATGCAAGCAAATTTGAAGTGGCAGATATTTACAAGACCAGTGTATGTCCATTAGCAAAAGTTATGCGCAGAGAGTTAAAGAAACGGGGCGTAAAGAAATTAAAGGTTGTGTATTCTAAGGAAGAACCGATCAAACCGGTAGAGGATATGGCAATTAGCTGCCGCTCAAACTGCATCTGTCCGCCGGGAGCAAAGCACAAGTGTACGGAGCGCCGGGCGATTCCGGGAAGTGTGGCATTTGTGCCGTCGGTGGTAGGACTGATTATTGCGGGAGAAGTGGTTAAAGATCTCGTCAAAGACTGTTAAAATAGGAAGAAAGAACGACTTGTACTTTTCCTTTTCGTATGTGATACTATAATAGTTGCGTAATATATAGATAGAAAGGGAAAGAATTATGAAAACAAATGGAACCAGAAGAATTGTAACTTTTATGCTGGCACTGGTGCTGGTGTTCACAACGGTATGTGTTGGCACAACAGAAGTTGAGGCAGCAGAGAAGTTTACTACAATTGTTGCACCTACACAGACAGAACAGGCGACAGCAGGAACAGAAGTAAAGACACCGTTTTCTCTGACCAAAAGTTATGGATTTGTTGCACAGATCGTGACAGAAGCACCTGTCGATATGACAATTACGGTATACGACAGTGTGGGAAATAAAGCACAGTGGCGGATAATCCTTATCAGGTATCATCATCTTCTACCAGCTGGGAGTATGAAGAAGGTGTGTATTATTTTGTAGATACTGTTCCAAATGTGGATGCCGGGGATTACTATTACGGAATTACATTTTCACAGAGTACAAAATATCTTTTATACCTGTATCAGTACAATGGTGGTGCAAAGATCAGCAATGCCAATGCGGTTGTTACCAAAGGATACACCAAGAAGCTTTCTGTTACCGGAGCAAAGGTAAAAGCATGGAAGTCTAAAGATTCCAAAATTGCCAAAGTAGATAAGAATGGTAAAGTAACCGGCGTCAAAGCTGGAAAAACAACGGTCTATGCTGTGACAGAAGATGGAGAGAATCTGATTTGTAAGGTAACCGTAAAGGAAAATAAATTTTCATCCGTAAAGTTAAGCAGTAGCGATGTGGATTACAATAAATGTGTGATGGAAGTTTATAAAGCTTCTTTTGATAAGTCTGGAAATCTTGTTATGACAGCTAGAATTGTCAATAATACGACAGACTATATTACTGCATTGAAGGATGTCAACATTGTTGTGAAAGATGCCAGTGGAAAAACGATTGGTACGTATAAAACGAGCAGATACAATATTACCGTTTCTTCTTATTCGACAAAAGATGTTAAGTTCACATTGAAAAAGTCTTCTTTGAAGAAAAAGAAATTTGATTTGCGTAATGCTACGATCACCAGAAAGGGCGGCGCGTATTACTATCGTTAATCATTGAAAAAGAAAAGGCGTCCGGAAAAAACGGACGCCTTTCTCATAGAAAAAGCAGATGACGGGAATCGAACCCGCCTCCCCAGCTTGGGAAGCTGGTATTCTACCGATGAACTACATCTGCGTTTCGTATTTTATTATAGCACATTTTTGAAAAAAGTCATCAGGGGAAAAGGAAAAATCAAAAAAATCAAAAATAGGTAAAATTGGTTTGCTTTTGTAATTAAATAGTGTTAAACTGAAAGCATAAAAGCCAAAGACGGCGTACCTCAGTGAGGTGCGTCGTTTTATTTCATAGGAAATGTCGTTTGGTGTTAAATTCCTATGAAATAAAAAATTATAGGAGAAACACAAATGAAAACATTAGAAACCAACGATTGGATTATTTTAAACACAATCATTTATAAAGTCTATACGATGGAAGATTTTGATGAAATGCGAAAAGAACTGTTAGAACAGTTAAAACTGCTGGTGGATTTTGACAGTGCTGATTTTTATCTGGCATCCGTGGAGGATGAAAAGAAACTGGACCGGCCGGTGATGTATAATTGCGATAGTAATCTATCGGAAGAATATGAGGAACTGGATTACAGCAGAGGGATTATGCTCAGCGGGAAATCGCTGATTTATCGGGAGACGGATATTATCAGTGATGAGTCGCGTGTGGAAATGGAATATTATAAGAAGGTATATAAGCCCAATAACTGGCATTATTCGCTGCAGGTTGTGATCGCAAAAGATCATCATTTCCTCGGTACAATTACGTTTTATCGCACCATTGGAAAGGAAAATTTTAAATACGATGACATTTTTGTTCTCGATATGCTCAAAGACCATCTGGCCTATCGGATGGAAAAGCATCAAAGACGGGCAGGGGAGGAAGGAGAAAAGCTTACGGTAACGCAGGCCGTGGAACAATATGGACTGACGCGGCGGAGGATACGATCCTTCGAAATCTGATGCAGGGAAAGGAAAATCCGGTGATCTGCGAGGAACTGACCATCAGCACCAATACGCTCAAAAAACATATTTTAAACATATACCGGAAACTGGGAATACGCAATCGTGTACAACTGTTTAAAATGATCCGGGAGCATGATGAAGCCGAATAGAAGTTATAGGAATTGAGACTTGTTCGGGGCAGGTACAATGCTATAATGAGGAATGGATTTTATGGAACAATTCAGAATTGGAGAAAAGGCATGTACCGAAAAACAGTAGATGAGCTGCAAAATGACCAGAGAGAAAAACTGGTGATTGATATAAGAAGTGAGGAAGATTATACAAAGGAAACCTATCCGGGGGCGAAGCATATTTTCTGGGAAATATTTATGGATCATATCGGGGAGATACCGAAGGATCAGCCGGTGTATCTGTTCTGTTATACCGGACAGAGAAGTGATGAAATCGCGGAAGAGTTATCGGACAAAGGATATGAGATATACAGCATAGAGGGCGGATACCGTTCCTATCTGCGCAAAAAACTGGCAGACTTTATGAAAGAGGATGACGGGACTGCAGAGCGCCTGGCAGACAAGGCGGCGGATGCGGAGCGCAGTATCATTAAAAAATTCAAAAAGACGGTCTGGAGACCTTTTACCAAGGCAATCAATGCGTATGAAATGATACAGGATGGAGATAAGATCGCTGTGTGCATTTCCGGCGGAAAAGATTCCATGCTCATGGCAAAATTATTTCAGGAGCTGGAACGACACGGAAAGAAAAATTTTGAAGTTGTTTTTCTGGTTATGAATCCGGGATATAATGAGGTGAATTACCAGACAATATTAAATAATGCGAAAATGCTCAATATTCCGATTACGGTGTTTCGGACAGAAATTTTTGATACCGTTGTGGATATTACGGATTCCCCATGTTATCTTTGTGCACGGATGCGCAGAGGGTATCTGTACAGCAAAGCACGGGAACTGGGATGTAATAAGATCGCACTGGGGCATCACTTTGATGATGTCATCGAGACCATTGTGATGGGAATGTTGTACGGTGCGCAGATTCAGACGATGATGCCGAAGCTGCACAGTACAAATTTTGAGGGAATGGAACTGATCCGCCCGCTGTATCTTGTGAGGGAAGCGGATATCATTCATTGGGCACAGTACAATGACCTGCATTTCATTCAGTGTGCCTGTCGTTTTACCGAAGGGTGTGCATCCTGTGGAGGAACAGAAAAAGGGTCAAAGAGAGCAGATGTGAAGCGTCTGATCCATAGTCTTGAACAGGAGAATCCTTATGTAGCCAAAAATATTTTCCGCAGTGTGGAGAATGTAAATTTAAATACCGTGATTGGATATAAAAAAGATGGAGTGAGACATCATTTCCTGGATACCTATGAGGATGCCGGAAAAACGAAAGAGGAATAAAAAACCGGATACCGCTGCTGGTGATAAACAAAAGCGGTATCCGGTTCTTTTTATGTATTTACAAGATCCCCGGCGGGACAGATTATTCTGCGTCTCTTGACAGATGAAGATGTTTTTTGATGGCAGCAAAGCTTTCTGCGCTGATCACATGCTCGATACGGCATGCATCTTCTGTAGCTACTTTTGGATCGACACCCAATGCGACCAGTCCTTTGGAAAGCAGCTCATGCCGCTCGTAGATCATTTCTGCGATGGCACGACCTTCGTCTGTCAGATATATAAATCCGGCGTCTGTGACCGTGATCTGATTTTTTTCACGGAGATTTTTCATGGCGATACTGACACTTGATTTTTTAAAGCCAAGTTCGTTGGCAATGTCAACGGAACGCACCACCGGAAGTTTTTTACTTAATATTAAAATAGTCTCTAAATAATTCTCGGATGATTCCGTACTATGCATGATTGATTCCTCCCAATGTTACCTTTTGTTTCATTAAGTAGGATTATAACATAATCTGCGTAAATGGTCTAGCAAAAAAAATTAACAAAAGTTGTTGACAACTAATGAGAGTTAGTATATACTAACATTGAATCAGAAAAAACGTATGGATCGTCCTCTTTGTTTGATGGAAGGAGTGGTAGTAATGGGTACCGCAATTGTATTAATCATCTTGTTAGTAGTGGTTTCTCTTGTGATTAGAAGCATCATCAAAGACAAAAAAAATGGAAAATCCATAACCTGTGGTGGTGACTGCAAGAACTGTCATGGGTGCCATTAATTAAATGTTCAACATACTTTATTGCAAAGAGACTGGCTTGTGCCGGTCTTTTTGTCGTTGCCTGGTTCCGGGAGAGGACGGGTAAAGCTGTTGAATCCCCTGGGTGTGAGTGTTATAATGGTTCAGGCAAATAAATATAAAGGAAAAGGGATTATGAGAAAATTACCGATTTATCTGAACGAATACCGCAAAGAATGTATTCTGGCGCCGCTGTTTAAGCTGTTTAGAAGCATCTTTTGACTGATTGTTCCGCTTGTTGTGGCAGCGATTATTGATCATGGAATTGCGGCATCAAACAAGTCTTATATTTTTAAGATTGGGAGGCGTTATGGTGCTGCTTGCACTGATCGGACTGGCATGTTCGATTACGGCACAGTACTTTGCGGCGAAAGCGGCGGTAGGGTTTTCTACCAAAGTCCGCTATGCACTGTTTTCCCATATTCAGAAACTGTCTTTTTCGGAAATGGATACCATTGGGACTTCTACGCTGATCACACGTATGACCAGCGATATCAACCAGACGCAGTCGGGCGTCAATATGGTACTCCGGCTGTTTTTAAGGTCTCCGTTTATTGTATTTGGTGCCATGATCATGCATTTACCGTGGATGTAAAGGCAGCGCTGATTTTCGTCGTTACAATTCCACTTTTGTCGGTTGTTGTTTTTTCCGTGATGCTTGTCAGTATTCCGCTGTTTAAGAAGGTACAGCGCGGGCTTGATGAGGTTCTCGGACACACGCGGGAAATTTAGACGGTGCCCGTGTCATCCGTGCCTTTAACAAGCAGGAAGAGGAAACGAAGGATTTTAATGAGAGCAACGCTTATCTGACAAAGATTCAGATGCTGGTAGGAAGAATTTCCACATTGATGAACCCTCTGACTTATGTGATTATTAATTTCGCAATTATTGCGGTGATCTGGGTCGGAGGCCGGCAGGTTGACATCGGACGGATCAGTCAGGGTGAGGTGATTGCACTGGTAAACTATATGTCACAGATACTGGTGGAGCTGGTAAAACTTGCAAATCTGATCATTACCATCAATAAGGCGATTGCCTGTGGAAACCGTATTCAGGAGGTGCTTGAGGTAGTACCGACGATTACGGATTCTGTCACAGAGACAAAGAAAAGCGCATCCAGTGAACTGGAGGTGGAATTTTCCCATGTTTCTATGAAATATGCGGGAAATGCGCAGGATTCTCTTACAGATATTAATCTGAAAGTGAAAAAAGGACAGACAATCGGAATTATCGGTGAACCGGTTCCGGTAAAAGTTCGGTGGTCAACCTGATCCCGCGTTTTTACGATGTATCCCAGGGAAGTATAAAAGTTGCGGGAACCGATGTGCGTGAGTATCCGCTTGCGGATCTGCGGCAGCGCATTGGTGTTGTCATGCAGAAAGCCGTATTGTTTCAAGGAACGATTGCACAGAATCTGCGCTGGGGAAATCCGGATGCGACAGAGGAACAGTTGTGGCATGCGATTGAAGTGGCTCAGGCAGCGGATGTGGTAAAGGGAAAAGAAGGCGGTCTGGATTATGTGATTGAACAGGGCGGACGAAATCTCTCCGGCGGACAAAAGCAGCGTCTGACGATTGCCCGTGCCGTTGTAAAAGATCCGGAGATTCTGATTCTCGATGACAGTGCATCGGCACTGGATTTTGCCACCGATGCGCGCCTGAGGGCCGCACTGCGTAATCTGCAGGGAAATAAAACCATATTTATTGTTTCCCAGAGAACTTCCTCCATCCAGTTTGCAGACCAGATACTGGTGATGGATGACGGACAGGCAGTGGGACTGGGAACGCATGAGGAGTTGCTTGAAAACTGTGAAATTTATCGTGAGATTTATGAATCTCAGTTTAAGAAAGAAGATCTGAGAAAGAACGGAGGTGCAGGAAATGTCTAAGCAGAAGAACATGACCGGACAGATTGCAACACTGAAAAAAGTGATGCATTATCTGAAACACTATATTCCCATACTGATTCTGTCTGTTGTGCTGGCAACGGTGACAGTGGCACTGACACTGTATTTCCCGATTCTGACCGGACGGGCGATTGACCTGATTCTGGACAAAGGAAATGTGGATTTTCCGGGGATTCTTGCAATTGCAAAAGAAGGCGTAATTGTAATTGGCATCACGGCTGCGGCACAGTGGATTATGAATATGTGCAATAATCGTATGACATACAATATTGTCCGTGATATCCGAAGGGATGCGTTTGAGAGGATCGAGCATCTGCCGTTGTCTTATATTGACAGTCATTCCCATGGGACATGGTCAGCCGTATCATTGCGGATGTGGACACGTTTGCGGATGGTCTGCTGATGGGATTCACACAGCTGTTTACCGGTCTGGCAACGATCATCGGTACTTTGCTGTTTATGCTCTTTGTCAATGTTAAGATTACGGTAGTGGTTGTGCTTCTGACACCGATTTCTTTGTTTGTGGCTGGCTTTATTGCAAAAAAGACGTATTCCATGTTTCAGCTGCAGACGCAGACGAGAGGAGAACAGACAGCGCTGATTGAAGAGATGGTCGGAAATCAGAAGGTCGTACAGGCATTTTGCCATGAAAAGGAAGCACTCGGACAGTTTGCGGATGTAAATGACCGTCTGCAGAAATATTCGCTGCGAGCAACCTTTTTTTTCGAGTCTGGTGAACCCGAGTACACGTTTTGTTAACAGTCTGGTATATGCAGCTGTGGGAATTACGGGAGCACTTGCCGTTATTCTGACAGGCGGAGCATTTTCTGTCGGAAATCTTTCCTGTTTTTTGTCTTATGCAAATCAGTATACCAAGCCGTTTAATGAGATTTCGGGGGTTGTGACAGAATTGCAGAATGCCCTGGCATGTGCGGCGCGTTTCTTTGAACTGATTGAGGCAAAAGAAGAAGAGCCGGATGCAGCAGATGCGTATCAGTTAAAACAGGCAGACGGAACGGTAGACATTGACCATGTGTATTTTTCCTATGTGCCGGAGCAGAAGCTGATCGAGGATTTTAATCTGCATGTACAGCCGGGACAGAGGATTGCCATTGTCGGCCCAACCGGATGTGGAAAAACGACACTGATTAATCTTTTGATGCGTTTTTATGATGCTGATTCCGGGCATATCCAGGTGAGCGGACATGATGTGATGCACATGACCAGACACAGCCTGCGGAAAAATTATGGAATGGTATTACAGGAAACGTGGCTGAAAAAGGGAACCATCCGGGAGAATATCTGTATGGGAAAACCGGATGCAACCGAGGAAGAAATGATTGCAGCGGCAAAAGCAAGCCATGCACACAGCTTTATCCGCAGACTGTCGAAAGGGTATGATACTGAGATTACAGAAGATGGGGGCAATCTGTCACAGGGACAAAAGCAGCTTCTTTGTATTACCCGTGTCATGTTATGCCTTCCGCCGATGCTGATTCTTGACGAGGCTACTTCCTCTATTGATACAAGAACGGAAATCCGTATACAGAAGGCATTTCTGACGATGATGAAGGGACGTACAAGTTTCATTGTGGCGCATCGTCTTTCCACGATCCGGGAGGCAGACAGTATTCTGGTCATGAAAGACGGAAAGATTATCGAACAGGGAAATCATGATACCCTGCTGGCACAGAACGGCTTTTATGCAACGCTGTATAACAGTCAGTTTGATCAGGGTTAAAGCCCGGTTTCGGCTTTATAAGAGTATGCATTGGAGATGCGTGTGTTTTCTGCCGTCAGCGTAACCGGTTCCCGGTAATAGGCAATTACCGGAGTGCCGACCTGTAGAGTCTGAAACAGTTTTTTTGCCTTTTTCGGAGGCACATTGATACAGCCGTGAGAACCGGAAGTTTTGTAGATCTCTTTGCCAAATGTGCTGCGCCAGCTTGCATCGTGGATGCCGACATTGTAGGCAAACGGCATGAAATATCTGACATCGGACGCATAATTTTTCGCCGACAAGTGTGGCATCTTTCTGTTTGTATGCAATCTTAAAGATGCCATCCGGTGAGCCGTTTCCGCGGCTGATGTTTCCCGAAACAATGCCGGTGTCTGTGACAAGTGATCCGTCCTTGTAATACCAGAGATGCTGGCTGGTATAGTCAATTTCCACATAAGTATTGCCGATATCATCCAGTCCGCTCTGCATGGCGCGCTGCTCATAGACAGGTTCCCGTTTTACAGGTTTTCCACCTTTTAAGTCTTTTAAGAGCTCTTTTTTTTCTTTGGATTTGTCAATTACCCAGCCGTAATCGCCACCGCCGATTTTTACGGTGTCCCCTTTGCTTGTCTTGAATTTCCGTACATCCCCATAGGTGTTGTAAGTACTTGCCAGATGCTGGACATAGGAAGTCAGCCGGGTATCATTGATGGAAACCGAGCCGTCTTTTTTGAGGTCAAGTAAAGACAGGATACCGGCTTTATCCAGCCTTCGTCAGCTCCTTTGATTTCGTAGGTGACGGTTGCGGCCATATACCGGTCAAGCTGTGAAACCGTATCTGCAATCTGCTGGTCATCTGCCGTTACGGACGGTTTTTCGTAGCAGGCATCGGAAAGCGTGAGTGTAGTTTCCTGATCGTCTATGGCTTTTTGGATTTCCTTTATGATCTCATCGCGGATGGGGGTATTTCCTGGTGTCTCATTTACGATGGTATAATCATCATCCGTAATACGCAGATATGCATTCTCCGGTGCTTCGATATAGGAGGATCAAAGATAGCCAGCGCATCGGTCAGCTGGTTTAATGCAGTTTCATCGTAGTGAAAAGAACGGTTCAGATCTATTTGGTGTTTTTGAAACAGGGCAACCGGCCACAACAGGATTTTCTGCTGTTTTACAAGCGATTGTTCTTCACCGGAACGTTTGTAAGTATAGGAAAAGTCACTTCCGGAAAGTGTGTATTTGTTCCCTTTGCGATCCGTTATGTGCAGCTGATAATTTTGCGCGGAAGCAATGTTTTTTTGCTTCCAGATCATCCGCAGTCTGGTTGCCACAGGAAATCCCACCGATGGTTGTATGGGGGAAATAATGCCCGTGGTAATAAACACAAAAACCTGCATAGACGCCGATGACAGCTGCACCTGTACCGCAGAGAATGCCGCGGAGTACCCTCAAAGAGGTTGTTCGTTTTGCCATAAAACTCTCCTTTTTATGAGATGTGATCTGGTTTTAAATGAGGAACCGGCATATACACCGGTACACCGTTTTGATAGGTGAGAGAAACCTCTCCCTGGATTAACGGGTAAAGATAGTTGTAAAGCTCCTGACGGATATCGTTTCCGTGTGCATTGATCCATTCACGCGGGATGGATTTTGCCTCATTGGCAATGCCGCGGATCGGGGCATGGTCATAGGCTACCGCATAGGGGGTATTCGAGGTGCGCGTCAGGGTTACCATGGAGGCGGTTACACCTTCCTCAGCGAGCAAAACAGCATGTTCTCCAAGTGCAAATGCCTCTGACTGATCGGTAGCAGATGCCAGATGGGAGGCACAGCGCTGCAATACATTGATTTCTATGGAACGGACTTTGACGCCGATGTTTTCCTTGACCAGAAATTCAAGTGCTTTTCCGGCTCCGGAGAGCTGCTGGTGTCCGAACTGGTCAGCCACTGCTTTGGAAGCTGTGATGTAGTCTCCGTTTTTGTCACGGATTCCCTCGGATACGGCAACAATCACATTGTTTAATGTTTTTAATTTGTTCCGGATATCGGTCAGAAACTGCTCTTTGTCAAATGCAACTTCCGGGAGATAAATAAAATGCGGGGCGGTGTTGTAGTCATTTCGCGCCAGGGCACTGGCAGCAGTGAGCCATCCGGCATCGCGCCCCATAATTTCTACGATAGTGACGCTTTTTACCGCGTAAATAAACGTATCGTGTGCAATTTCCAGCATTGTGGATGCAATGTATTTGGCGGCAGAACCGAATCCGGGTGTGTGGTCGATCATGCATAGATCGTTGTCAATGGTCTTTGGAACTCCGATAATCCGGATGTCGCTCTTGATTTTGGCGGCATAATCGGATAATTTAAGTACAGTATCCATGGAGTCATTGCCACCGATATAGAAAAAGGCTTTGATGTTTAACTTTGCAAACTGGTTGAAGATGAATACATAAGCAGAGTCGTCATCTTTGTAGTCCGGAAGTTTGTGCCGGCAGGAACCTAAATACATGGCCGGTGTAACTTTTAACCGGTTAAGGGTTTTTTCATCCGGGATCATCTGGGAAAGATTCAGATAACGCTCATTTAAAATACCGAGGATTCCATTGATTGCCCCGTAGCAGGTGTCGTACTTGCCGGACTTTTTTATTCCGGAGATGACTCCGGCGAGACTGGCGTTGATTGCTGCGGTTGGGCCGCCTGACTGTGCGACCATACAGTTTGACTGATTCATATGTAGCTCCTTAAAATGATATAATGTATGTGTACTTCATTGTAGAGGTTTTGGAAAGGAATCGCAAGTGAAACAAATGAAAAATCATAATTTCTATGACAATTGCATGCTGTGTCCGCGCACATGCGGGGCGCAGCGCAGTAAGGGAAAAACTGGAATCTGTGGGGTGACAGAGACATTAAAGGTAGCACGGGCGGCTCTGCATTTCTGGGAAGAACCGTGTATCAGCGGAACAAAAGGTTCGGGAGCCGTCTTTTTTTCCGGCTGTGCCCTGCACTGTGTGTTTTGTCAGAATGAGCCGATTGCACAGGGGACTGCGGGAAAAGAAATCACACCGGAACGGCTGGTGGAGATTTTTCTGGAACTGCAGGAACAGGGGGCGAACAATATCAATCTGGTTACACCGGGGCAGTATGTGCCGCATATCATCCGGGCGGTAGAACAGGCGAGACGGCAGGGACTTGCGTTCCTATTGTATACAATACGGGAAGCTATGAGAATGTGGATACCATCAAGGCACTGGAAGGAATCGTGGATATTTATCTTCCGGATTTTAAGTATATGGACCCGTTTCTTGCGGCAAAATATTCCCATGCACCAGATTATCCGCAGACAGCAAAGGCTGCAATTGCAGAGATGGTGCGTCAGCAGCCCCGGCCGGTGTTTGCGTGGGAAGAAAAAAGAGGCGAAGACGTGCCAGAGGAAGCCTGCGAGAAAGCTGTGATGAAGAGGGGTGTGATTGTGCGCCAGCTGCTTTTGCCCGGATGTCTGAAAGATGCCAGAAACATTGTCCGGTATTTATATGAAACATACCAGAATAAAATCTATGTGAGTCTGATGAGTCAGTATACGCCGCTAGAACATGTCAGAGATTATCCGGAACTTGCGCACCGGGTGAGCCGGCGCACATATGACCGCTATGTGGACGCTGCGATTGCGCTTGGAATTACCCAGCTTTCATTCAGGAGCCGGGGGTGGCAAAAGAAAGTTTTATTCCGGATTTTTCAAATGCAGAAGGCGTGTGAAATAATTGGAAAAATGTGTAAAATTGACTGGTTTTTTGACAGATATTGTAGTACCATAGATACATATAAGAGGAGTAATCAGGGAGGTATATGATATGGCAGAAAAGCCGGCAGGACATATTCTGATCGAATGCCCGAATACCATTTTTCATCTGTATGCCCGTGATGAGGGAGAGTTATCAAAAATTGAGACCTTTCTGCGCAATATCCGCGGAATCAAGCGGCTTGGGCTGAATGATATTTATATATGGTGCAATCGTCAGGGAATTTTATATGTTACAAAATTTCATTATCGCAAGGATTTTTCCCTGTGGTTTAATATGAAATCCTACTATCTGTATTTTTTACAGAAATTCCGTTATCAGTTTGCGCAGTATGCGGGATAAATATTTGTTGTTACTGTGTATGAGAGACCGTCAGTGGATTGCACTGCGGTCTTTTTTCTTATATAATGAGGAAACAGGAAAAGCCTGAAACGAAAAAGGAGAGTGAATATGAGATTTCCGGAATTTTTAAAAGAACATGGAACGATCGGATTTGTTGCGCCGTCATTCGGCTGTGCGACAGAACCTTATTATACAGCATTTGCACATGCAAGAGAACGGTTTGGGCAGATGGGATATCATACACAGATGGGGCCGAATTGCCTGGTGGATAAGGGAATCGGGATCAGCAACGACCCGGCATTATGTGGCAAAGAACTGAATGAAAGCTATTGCGGAACCGAAAATGACGTCATTATTTCCTGCGGTGGCGGGGAGCTGATGTGTGAAGTTGTTCCGTATATTGATTTCGCAGGGATTGCGCAGGCGAAGCCAAAGTGGTATATGGGGTTTTCCGATAATACCAATTTTACGTTCTTATCTGCAACGATTGCGGATACGGCAGCTGTTTACGGACCGTGCGCAGCCGCGTTTGGAATGGAACCGTGGCATCCGGCCGTGCAGGACGCACTAGATCTGCTCTGCGGAAAGATTACCCGTGTGCATAATTATGATCTGTGGGAGAAAGAATCTGTCAAAGATGAAGAACATCCGCTGGCGCCGTATCATGTGACGGAGCCGGTGGAACTGAAAGTATTTCCACAGGGAGCCGAAAATGTTACAATGGAGGGAAGACTGATCGGCGGATGTATGGATTGTCTGGTAAACCTTCTCGGTACGCGCTTTGATCACGTAAAAGAATTTCAGGAGCGGTATAAAGAGGATGGATTTCTCTGGTTTCTGGAAGCCTGTGATCTGCATGTGATGTCCATCCGCCGTGCCATCTGGCAGATGAAAGAGGCCGGATGGTTTTCGCATGTGAAGGGATTTCTGATCGGACGGCCGGTGTGTTTCGGAGAAGAAGCATTCGGGATTGATCATTACCGGGCAGTAACTGATCTGCTGGCAGAGTATCAGGTTCCGGTGATCATGGATCTGGACATCGGACACATGGCTCCTATGATGCCGGTTGTTACCGGAGCCATGGCAAAAGCACATGTGCAGGGAAATACATTTGTTCTGGATTATGAATGGAGGTAAAAATGAAAGGTTTGAAAAAATATATGGCAGGTATTCTTGTGGCAGGCATGGTTCTTGGAAGTGCAGCAGTTCCGGCACCGGTGTATGCGACAGAGGCAGAGGATGCACAGGAAGATAACGGGGATGATGTGGAAATTACACTGGACGACAAGCCATATCTGGCGCTCGGAGCGGATCTGACTGCAGACCAGCAGCATACCGTGTTATCATATATGGGGATCGAAGCGGCGGATTTTGATAAATATGATGTGGTTTATGTGAGCAATGCAGAAGAACATCAGTATCTGGATTCTTATGTTCCGAAAAAACAGATCGGAACGAAAGCGCTTTCTTCCGTGCTGGTTTCCCTGGCAGATTCCGGTAACGGGCTGAAGGTATCCACATACAACATTAACTACTGTACGGCGGGCATGTACAAGAACGCACTTGCCACTGCAGGGGTGGAAGATGCCAATGTGATTGTTGCGGGACCGTTTCCGCTTTCCGGGACGGCAGCACTGGTCGGAACGTTTGAGGCATATGAAAAACTGACCGGAAAGGAACTAGATGAATCGGTTGTGGATGCTGCAATGGATGAACTTGTCACAACCGGAGATCTTGAGCAGAGCATTGACGGCGATTCCAATGATGTGGAGGCGATGATTGCAGATCTGAAAGGCAGATTGCCAGTGGAAAGATCAAAACGCCGGAGGAGATGGAACAGGCGATTGAAAAACTTGCGGATAAATATGATCTGAAATTATCGGACGATGACAAGCAGAAACTTCTTGGTTTGATGAAAAAACTGCAGGGACTGGACCTGAACTGGGATTCCATTAAAAATCAGGCATCTGCATGGGCTTCCCAGCTGCAGAATCAGCTTGCGGACAAGAATATCGGACAGAAGATAGCAGCCTTTTTTGAAAAGCTGTTTGATATGATCCGGAGTCTGTTTCAAAAATAAAAACATAAAATTTGAGTAAAGTGATTGTAAAAACCATGAGAAGTGTTTTATAATAAATCGAAGCATGTAAAAAAAAGAAGAACAAGAAAAGGAAACAGATATGAATGGCATAATGATTGTCCTGACACTTCTGAGTGGTGTTGCACTATTTCTTTATGGAATGTCTCTGATGGGAGACGGACTCAAACGTGTGGCAGGAAACCAACTGGAGCTTGTATTGTATAAGCTCACAAATACACCGATCAAAGGTGTACTTCTTGGAACGATAGTTACAGCGATTATTCAGTCATCTTCCGCAACGACCGTCATGGTTGTCGGATTCGTAAATTCGGGAATGATGAAAGTCGCACAGGCGATTGGAATTATCATGGGAGCAAATATCGGTACGAGTGTTACCGGATGGATTCTTTGTCTTTCCTATATTGATGGGTCCAGCGGTATCGCACAGTTGTTGTCCACGGCAACCATTTCTGCCGTTGTTGCGATTATCGGTATTATTTTTAAGATGTTTGTCAAAAAGGCAAACTACAAAAATGTGGGAGATATCATGCTTGGTTTTGCAATCCTCATGGTAGGAATGCAGACGATGAGCGGGGCAGTTTCCCCATTGAAAGATAACCCGCATTTCGTCAATCTTCTCACAAAGTTTGAAAATCCGTTTATGGGAATTATTGTGGGAATTGCGTTTACTGCAGTTTTACAGAGTGCTTCCGCATCCGTTGGTATTCTGCAGGCATTGTCCGTGACCGGAAGTATCAGTTTTGCGGCAGCACTTCCGATTACGATGGGAATTGGAGTAGGAGCGGCCTGCCCGGTACTGCTTTCTTCCATCGGTACAAATAAAAACGGAAAACGTACAGCCCTGATTTATCTGCTGAACGATCTGTTCGGTATGATTTTCTGGTCGATTGTCTTTTACAGTGTCAATGCTTTTGTACACTTTAAGTTTTTGAATATGACGATGAGCCCGATCAAGATCGCCATGATGAACTCTATTTTCCGTCTGGCAACAATCATGATTCTGCTTCCATGCATTAATCTGATTGAGAAACTGGTATTCCGTCTGATCAAAGACGATCCGGAGGATCTGGAAGAGCAGGCAGATTTCGATCTTCTCGAAGAACGATTTCTGGCGTATCCGCACTTGCCATCGGACAGAGCCATACGGCGGTCAACGGCATGGCAAAGAAGGCACGTAAGAATATCAACCGTGCACTTTCACTGTTGGGCGATTATTCCCAGGATAAGTACAATAAAGTACAGGAAAAAGAAAACCTGATTGACAAATACGAGGACAAGCTCGGCACATATCTTATGCAGCTGACCGGACAGGAGATGTCTACCGTCCAGATGCAGCAGGTGTCCAAATTCCTGCACACGATCAGCGATTTTGAACGTCTGGGGGATCATGCGGTCAATATTTCTAAAGTTGCAAATGAAATTTCGGAAAAGAAGATTACGTTTTCCGAGTCGGCACAGAAGGAACTTTCCGTGCTGGAGGCAGCAGTCAGGGAGATTGTCGATCTGACAGTTGATGCTTTCTGCGAGATGATCTGGAGATGGCTGCAAAAATCGAGCCTTTGCGGGAACTGATCGGAATTTTGTGCAATGATCTCAAAAACCGGCATGTAACCAGACTGCGGGAAGGAAAATGTGAATTCCGGCAGGGATTTGCGTTTAATGATCTGCTGACGAATCTGGAAAGAATCGCAGCGCACTGTTCCAATGTTGCGGTAGCAATGATTGAGACGGAGACTTCGGAATTTGATACCCATGAGTATTTAAAGAGCGTCCGTCACATGAAAGACGATGCTTATCTGGAGTGCTTTGATTCGTATGCACGCAAATACAGTATTCCACCGAACAAAAAAAGAA
>ENA-OQCE01000310-OQCE01000310.1-human-gut-metagenome-genome-assembly--contig:-NODE-310-length-23788-cov-2.267106_pt1 | contig 23788 bp, 26 predicted proteins | sample MGYA00242495_ERZ504572 | MGnify/ENA primary metagenome ERZ504572 (study PRJEB26092, sample SAMD00036228) | human gut metagenome | host: Homo sapiens | study: EMG produced TPA metagenomics assembly of... | reverse complement strand
CCTCTAACAGAAGAAAGAGGAACCAGTAATTATATTTAATGAGAAAGTTTAATAAATTCCGCATTACCGCATCAAGAATGAGAAGCGGTCAACGTTCTTCAATGCCACGCCCGTACCTTTGGCAACGGCATGCAAGGGGTCTTCCGCAATGTGGAACGGTATGTTTATTTTATCAGTCAAACGCTTATCCAGTCCACGAAGCAATGCACCGCCACCGGCAAGGTAGATGCCGTTGTGAACAATGTCGGCATACAATTCGGGAGGCGTATTTTCCAATGCACTCAAGATGCTGTCTCAATCTTAGAGATAGACTTCTCCAGGCAGTGCGCCACTTCCTGATAGCATACCGGCACTTCCATGGGCAATGCCGTGATGCGGTTCGGACCATGAACGATATAGTCTTCAGGAGCATCCTCACCGAGTTCCGTCAAGGCAGCACCCACATTAATCTTAATACGCTCAGCCATACGCTCGCTGACCTTCACGTTGTGCTGGCGGCTCATGTATTCCTGAATATCGGCAGTCAAGTCGTCACCGGCAATGCGGATGGAGTTGTTACTTACGATACCTCCCAAAGAGATTACGGCAATTTCCGTAGAACCACCACCTATGTCAACAATCATGTTGCCTTCGGGAGCCTCTACATCGATACCGATACCGATGGCAGCAGCCATCGGCTCGAAAATCAAATAAACGTCGCGCCCGCCGGCATGCTCGGCAGAGTCGCGCACGGCACGCAGCTCCACTTCGGTACTGCCCGAAGGAACACCAATCACCATGCGGAGTGACGGAGAGAAAAGACGGTTACGGTTGTTCACCATCTTGATAAGTCCGCGTATCATCTGCTCGCAAGCATAGAAGTCAGCAATCACACCGTCGCGCAACGGACGGATGGTACGTATGTTTTCGTGGGTCTTTTCGTGCATCATCTTTGCCTTGTCACCCACGGCAATCATCTTATCGGTACGACGATCCAAAGCCACCACCGAAGGCTCATCCACCACAATCTTACCATTCGTGGTGATGATGGTATTGGCTGTGCCAAGGTCCATCGCTATTTCTTGTGTAAAAGAGAATAATCCCATCTATTGATTTACTATTAAATGATTTACTATTTACTATTTGGCAGATCTGCTATCTGACGACCTCCACCTACAATGACACCTCCCGGCAAATAGTAAATAGTAAATCGTCAAATAGTAAATGACCTTAATGTTTAAAGTGACGGAACCCAGTAGTTACCATGGCAATGCCATGCTCGTTGCAATATTCAAACGAGAGTTCATCCTTGATGCTCCCACCCGGCTGGATGACGGCTGTTACACCTTCATTGCCGGCAATTTCCACGCAGTCGGGGAAGGGGAAGAATGCGTCACTTGCCATTACAGCGCCATTCAAGTCGAAACCGAAGTTTTTGGCTTTCTCGATAGCCTGCTTCAAAGCATCCACACGGCTGGTCTGGCCTACACCACTTGCCAACAACTGCTTTCCTTTTGCCAACACAATGGCATTCGACTTACTGTTCTTCACAATCTTGTTTGCAAAGAGCATATCCTCAATTTCCTGTGCAGTGGGAGCCTTCGTAGTTACAGTCTTCAATTCTTCAGGAATTTCCACCTTAAGGTCGCGGTCCTGAACCAATACGCCATTCAGCAAAGAACGGAACTGCTTCTTAGGCAGAGCTGCCGGCTTGCGAACCAGGATAATACGGTTCTTCTTCTGACCGAGGATTTCCAACGCATCCACATCATAATCGGGAGCGATAATTACCTCAAAGAAAATTTTATTGATTTCTTCGGCAGCAGCTTGTCAATCACGGCATTTGTAATGAGCACACCACCAAAAGCGGATACCGGGTCACCGGCAAGCGCATCGTTCCATGCTTCGAGCACAGTGGACGTGAAGCCAGTCCACAAGCATTATTATGTTTCAGGATAGCGAAGTAGTATCCTTGAATTCGTCAATCAAATCAACGGCAGCATTGATGTCGAGCAGGTTGTTATAAGAGATTTCCTTACCGTGAATCTGGTCGAACATAGCATCCAGATTGCCATAGAAATAACCTTTCTGGTGCGGATTCTCGCCATAGCGTAAAGTCTTCTGGCTATTGGCAGAGCAACGGAAAGCGGAACCTTCCTCACCGTCAAAATAGTTGAAGATGGCAGAATCATAGTGTGAAGACACTCCGAACGCCTCTTTGGCAAACCAACGGCGTTCTTCGATGGTAGTAGTGGCTCCGTGTTCCATCAGCATGTCACGGAACGGCTGGTATTGTGCTTGCGAAGCGATGATAACCACGTCGTTGTAATTCTTGGCAGCGGCACGAATCAGGGAGATACCGCCTATGTCAATCTTTTCGATGATGGCAGGTTCTTCGGCACCACTGGCAACTGTAGCCTCAAACGGATAGAGGTCAACGATGACGAGGTCTATTTCGGGAATTTCATATTTTTCAATCTGTTGCATGTCTTGCTCCAATCCGCGGCGGCAAAGGATACCTCCAAAAACCTTCGGATGCAAAGTCTTTACGCGTCCGCCCAGGATGGAAGGGTATGTAGTGAGGTCTTCCACTGCCTTGCAGGGATAGCCCAGAGATTCTATAAACTGACGTGTTCCACCGGTTGAGAGGAACTCTACACCTTCTTCATGCAGTTTGGTAATGATTTCGTCCAAACCTTCCTTATGGTAAACAGATACCAGAGCTGTTTTGATTCTTTTTGTTTCAGACATGGATTTGCGTATTAAAGTATGCGTATATTAGTATTTGATGCGCAAAGTTACAAATTTTGTTTATTCATACATACATTCATACACAATAAATTAGGTATAATTAAAAAAGGCGGCATCTGTTTCCAGTCTGCCGCCTTTTTTTAAGGGTTATTTTGTTGGTTTACCAAATAGATACACGTTTTTCTACCGGCAAGAACATCGGGTCTTTTTCTGTCACGTTAAATGCCTCATACCAAGCACCGATTTGCGGCAATGCACCGTTTACACGCCATTCGCCCAATGAATGCACATCGCTCTTCGTGCGGTTCAGCACTTCTTCGGGACGAATATCATTGGCCCATACACCTGCGTATGCCAGGAAGAAACGTTGTTCGGGAGTAAGACCATCCAACACCGGCAACGGATTGGCAGCCGTAGCTTTCTTGAATGCCTGATAAGAAACCTGCAGACCACCGTGGTCGGCAATATTCTCACCCAATGTCATGCGTCCGTTGGCATATACGCCCGGAGCAACCTCGATGCTATCGAAGAAGTTCACCATCACCTGGGCACGCTCGTCAAAGTTCTTGGCATCTTCAGCAGTCCACCAGTCTTTCAGGTTACCGTCCTTGTCGTACTGGCGACCCTGGTCGTCGAATCCGTGAGTCATTTCATGACCGATTACCACACCGATGGCACCGTAGTTGAAGGCGTCATCCGCATTCATATCGAAGAAGGATATTGCAGGATACCGGCGGGGAAACAGATTTCGTTCGTAGTCGGGTTATAGTATGCGTTGACGGTCTGCGGAGTCATCAGCCATTCATCCTTATCCACCGGCTTGCCGGCTTTGGCTATCATTTCGGCATGGCTCCACTCGTTGGCACGTTCCATGTTTGCCAGTAAGAGTCGTTTTTGATTTCCAGTGTGGAGTAGTCTTTCCAAGTGTCGGGATAACCAATCTTCACATGGAAGGTAGCCAGTTTCTCCAGAGCTTTCACCTTAGTGGAATCACCCATCCAGGCAAGATTCTTGATACGTTCGCCCAGGCTTTCCTGCAAGTTCTTCACCAAAGTAACCATACGCTCCTTGGCAGCAGCAGGGAAATATTTCTCCACGTACATCTGACCTACAGCTTCGCCCAGCGCGCTGCTTACAGTGCTTACCGCTCTCTTCCAGCGGGGCTGCATCTCTTGTGTACCGCTCATAGTGCGGCTGTAGAAGTCGAAGTTCTGTTCTGCCATAGCATCGTTCAGCAAGCTTGCGGCAGAATCAATCAATTTCCATTGCAAATAAAGGCTCTGCTGTTCAATGGGCAGCGTATCCAGGATATCGGCAGCAGCTTTCAGTGAAGCGGGCTGGCCTACGATGATTTCCTTCACATCCTTCAAGTCCATGGCAGACAAATAAGCATCCCAATCGAAAGTAGGATAATTCTTCTTCAACTCTTCCATGCTCATCTTGTTATAATTGGCATGTGGGTCACGCAACTCCGTACGAGAGCGGAAAGCCTTGGCAAGACGTGTTTCCACATCCATCACCACCTCCATACCTTTCTTGGCAGTAGCCTCGTCGAAACCAGCCAACTGGTACATCTTCTGTACATGTGTACGGAAAGCATCACGAATTTTGGCAGTAGCCTCATCATTCTCCAGATAGTATTCACGTTCGCCCATGCTCAGCCCGGTCTGATAGGTCTGTACGGCATTCATGCTACTGTTCATTTCGTCAGCGCCAACATACAGCACGTTGTAGACGATGATACCTTTCTTCTGCATATCGCCCAGCAAGGCATAAAGCTCTTTCTTGTCCTTCAAAGCAGCCAGCTGGTCGAGTTCAGCCTTGATGGGGGCCACACCGTCCTTGTTCAGCTTCACGCTGTCCATTACGATTTTGTACAAGTCACCGATTTTTTGTGCCACGCTGCCGGCTTCGTGCTGGGTGGCGGCAAGTTCTTCAATCAGTCCTTGAATCTGCTTGCGGTTGTTTTCTGCAAGGATAGTAAAAGAACCGTACTGTGAGTATTCAGCAGGAATCGGATTGTTCTTCATCCAACCGCCACATGCGTATTGGTAAAAGTCAGTTCCGGGTAGAGCCGTTGTGTCAAGATTGGCGAGCCGGATGCCTGCTGTAAGTTCAGCCTGCTGCTTGCCGGTGTTGCAGGATGCCGTCATCAGACAGAATGCTGCAATGGGTAACAAATGATTTGCTTTCATAAATATATAAAATATAATAGTTAGTGATTCTCCAACTCTACAGTAGCCGCGTCCCACTCTTCCATCACGCGGTCAAGCTGCTCTTTCAGTTTTTGGTGCTGCTCATAAAGCGACATGTCCGAAGCACCTTCCGGTGTGGCCATCCTGGCTCAAGAATGGCAATGGCAGCCTCCGTCTGCTCTATCTCCGCTTCACAATCGGCAACGCGACGTTCCAGTTTCTTGAGCTTCTTATTAAGCTCCTTCTGCTCCTCATAAGAGAGTTTGGCTGCCGAGGGTTGAACCGGTTCTGCACCAGCATTTCCCGATGCCGCCTTACCGGCAGTGGGCGAAGCGGAAAGTGAAGGGGATTTCTGTAACTCATTCAGGCTCTCTATCTGCTTCTTTTGCAGGAAATCATAAATTCCTCCCAGATGTTCCTTCACCAGTCCACCACCAAACTCGTACACTTTAGTCGCAAGTCCGTCCAGAAAATCACGGTCATGGCTGACTATTATCACCGTTCCGTCAAAATCGCGGATAGCCTCCTTCAACACATCTTTGGAACGCATGTCAAGATGATTCGTAGGTTCGTCGAGAATCAGGAAATTCACCGGCTCCAACAGCAGTTTTATCATGCAAGCCGGGTACGCTCTCCACCGCTGAGCACCTTCACCTTTTTATCCGAAGCCTCACCGCCGAACATGAAAGCACCTAGAATATCACGGATTTTGAGGCGGATATCCCCTACGGCCACGCGGTCAATCGTATCGAATACAGTCAGGCTCTCATCCAAAAGCTGTGCCTGGTTCTGGGCAAAATATCCAATCTGCACATTATGTCCCAGTGTAAGCTTACCGGTATAATCCGTAATCTCACCCATAATACACTTTACAAGCGTAGACTTACCTTCGCCGTTCTTACCGACAAAAGCAACCTTCTCTCCTCGGTTGATAGTCAAATTCACATCGTGGAAAACAACGTGCCCACCGTAGGATTTCTCCATATCCTCGCAGATAACGGGATAATTACCGCTACGGCTACTGCAAACAAACTTCAGGCGCAAAGAGGAGTTGTCTTCCTCATCCACTTCGATGCGCTCTATCTTTTCGAGCTGCTTGATGCGGCTCTGCACTTGCACAGCCTTGGTAGCTTTGTACCGGAAACGTTCGATGAAATCTTCCGTATCTTGTATCTGCTTCTGCTGATTCTCGTAAGCACGTAGTTGCTGCTCCCGGCGCTCCTTGCGAAGCACCACGAACTCATCGTATTTCACTTTATAGTCGTAAATGCGTCCACAAGTTATTTCGATGGTACGCGTAGTGACATTGTTCAAAAAGGCGCGGTCGTGGCTGACAAGCACCACCGCATTGGCACGGGTGGAAAGGAAGTTCTCCAACCACTGGATACTCTCGATGTCAAGGTGGTTGGTAGGCTCGTCGAGCAGCAACACATCCGGACGGCGAAGCAACAGCTTGGCAAGCTCTATACGCATACGCCAACCACCGGAAAACTCGCTTGTAGAGCGGTCAAAGTCCTCGCGGCTGAAGCCCAGCCCTTGGAGCGTGCGCTCTATTTCGGCACGGTAGTTGGTGCCGCCCATCATCAGAAAACGTTCGTTTTCGTGAGTGAAGCGGTCAATCAGTTTCTGGTAATCCTCGCTGTCGTAATCGGTACGTTCGGCAAGTTGCCGATTCATGCGTTCGATGCCCGCCTGCATCTCAAAAATATGCTCGAAGGCAAGTTCAGCCTCCTGCATTACGGTGCGCTTGTCACTGAGTATCATCACTTGGGGCAAATACCCGATAGTACATTCGCGAGGAACGGCAACAATGCCGGCAGTGGGCTGCTGAATGCCAGCCAATATCTTGAGCATGGTGGACTTACCGGCACCATTCTTGCCGACAAGAGCTATACGGTCTTTCTTATTGATAACATAAGAGACGTCTTCGAACAGAGGAGTGGCATTAAATTCTACCTTCAGTCCTTCTACAGATATCATAGTGTCAATGAATTTATCGTTCAAGACTGCAAAGGTAGCGATTTTCAACGTTATACAATATCATACGCTCACATAATTACATCAAATATCCAAGAAAGAGAACACTACTCCCGCATTTCCTGCGGAAGGACAATTGCAAAGCGGCTCCCCTTGCCAAGAGTTGAAGCCACTTCTATTTTTCCATGAAACCTTTCAACGATAGTCCTGCAAATGGCCAATCCCAATCCCGTGCCCTGCACAAAAGCATCTCCCTTATAGAAACGTTCAAAAATGTGCGCCAGAACTTCTTCCGACATGCCAGTTCCCGTATCTTCCACAAAGACTTCCAATGTAGCAAAGTCCTTCAGCTATACCCTATGGTTATGCGTCCTTCAGCAGTGAACTTCACCGCATTATTGATAAGATTGTTGACAACTTGCCCCAAACGCGTAGGATCTGTATAGATAACTGCCGCCCGGTCCGGAAGGTCTAGCAGTAGCTCCACTCCTTTCCGAAGATTCATCTTCTGCGCACTGTAAATGCTTTCCAATATGCCATTTAAAGAAACCTTCTCAAAATGGAATTCCATCGTGTTCGATTCTATCTTGGACAAATCCAGAATATCTGAAATCAACACCATTAACAACTGGCTGTTCTTTTCAATCAAAGACGTGAATTCCATAATCTCCTGCCGTGACAAGTCGGCATCCCCACAAGCCAGTAGTGTAGAGAAGCCCACAATGGCATTTAGCGGCGTACGTATCTCGTGGCTCATATTAGCAAGAAATACGCTCTTCAACTCATCGCTACGTTGCGCTTTCTGCAAAGCCTCGTTCAATTTATTCTCCGTATCCTTGTATTTCTGCGTACTCATGCAAATACCGATGATACGGAACGGCAAATCCGTCAATTGCCCCACATAGGTAGATTGCGCCTCAAACCACTCCCACTTGCCGTCTCCCCGCCGTAAACGGTATTCCACTGGGCATTCGTACAAATTACCATGCAACTGTAAAGCCAAAGCATCAAACACTCCCTTCCGGTCGTCCGGATGAATCAGAAATGCGAATTCCTCAGGCGTCAGCGTATAGTCACGCGTAGGAATCCCCAAATATTCAAAATAACGCGGTTCTATAATCATCAGATTATGTTCCATGTCGAAAGACCATTGAAATATCTGGGTACGACTCAGCGCAATATTCAGCAAATGCTTCTGTGTCCGTTCTTCCAACACATTCCTGAAATAGAGTACAATCCTCACCAATTGTCCATCTTCATGAATTCCCACCATAGCACCTTGTATCAGAAAACTTATACCACTCTTCAATTCACGTATAAAGCAATTGGTATCTAAGGGAATAATCCGCACATCCCTCTCCCGAAGTTGCAGCAAAAGGTCTTCTAACACATTCTTTTTATCACATACCACCTCCAATAAGTCAGTGATACGCCGCCCTATCACATACTCATTCAATTGGAGTTCATTCATCACCTGCTGATTCAGACGCCAGATACAATCTTCCAAATCAATCATAATAATGCTGACGGGCCATGAGTTGAACAACTGCTCGGAGATGGCATTTATTATACGTACTTCTTGAGGAACATTCGGATTCATCAGAATTGGTTTATCATACAAGAAGCAAAGTTCGGGTTAAAATGCTTATACCACAAACAAACCCTTATAAATCAATATTCCATTTTAATATGTATATATTCTATTATTCACAACTTTACCTTATTTAACAGAGATAAGTTGAGCGTAATATTGATTTTAACTGTTACCTCTGTCATTTATACATTATTATCCCCCATTTTTGTGTCTTAAAATCTCCAACATGAATATATCCGAATTCAATATAAATGACGAGTTCATTGCCTGCAATCATATCACAACCAGTGAACTGAATCCGCTAGTGAAAAAGCCATACCACACCAAGGCCAGTATCTTCGTTTTGTGTATCAAAGGAGTTCTGAAAACCATCATAAACCATACCCAATTCAAGGTTGAAGCTAACGTTCTCCTAGCTATTCCTCCTGAGACCTTCGTACAATTACTACACACGTCAGACGATACTGAAATATATGTCGTCATATTTTCCAAACAACTTATCCAAAGTGCAGGAGTCGGTAAGGTCATGATGGATAAGTTTCACATTATAGGTAAACACTATATTTTTCCTCTATCGAAAAAGAACTTCCAGCTTTATGCTGAGTTCATGACCTATTTGTCACACCTCTATCAAAGAACAGAAAGCCCCTCAAGTCTAGTTTCATTGCAAACTCTACTGGCATATCTGTTACAAGGCATATCCGAACTCTGTCCGGAACACCCTAGGATAAAAGAGACTCCGGGCAGCAGGCATTTCAACCAATACCGCATTTTTATCCGATTGGTACACACAGACTATGTCCGGGAGCATCAAGTGTCCTATTATGCATTGAAAATGAATATGAGGCCGGCAGCTCTTTGCCGCCTTGTCAAAAAGGAATCAGGACATACAGCCATGGAAATCATCAACAATACTATCATCATGGATGCCAAAGCACAGCTTTGTACCGCCAACACTCCGATAAAGGATATAGCCGTGAGTCTAGGTTTTAATAATGCGGCCTTCTTCAACAAATTCTTTAAACGTCATACGGGAATACCTCCTCAGAAGTTCCGTACATCCTCAAAACAATAAAATCTACTCAAAACCCAAAATGCGGATATTCTGTCCTGAGAATACCCGCATTCCTCAATAAGAGAAGTCCGTCATCAGCCTACCTTCTTGGCAATAAAGAACACATAACCGTAAAATTCCTTATACTTGCCGTACAGTTCATCCTCAATCATTTGGAGTAAGCTGAACTCTTCGGCAATTTTATTACCGGCATATTTCTTACGGAAAATCTCCTGAGCCGCAACCTTTGAAGCAAAGTAATGCTCTGTCCAGCAATTCTCCGGCAAAATGAATGTAGCAACGGGAAGATAACCTGCCTTGTACAACTTGGTCACCTGATTGGGAAGTGTATCCATTTCAGAGTAAGCGTCCATCCAGAAGTCATTGATTTCCGCAGGGCGTTCGTCCGTAAACCATGAACTCTCGGAGACGGCAATATACCCTCCCGGTTTCAGATACTTACGCCACTCCTTCAAGCCACGTTCAAAGCCAATGTTATAGATAGCACCTTCACACCAAATCATATCCAGCTCCTCCTCACCGAAAGGAAGGGCATCCATTGAACCGACAATTCCTTTTACTCTGTTCTGCAAGCCTAACTGCCTTGCATTACGGTTGAAGATATCAATAAAGCCGGGAAAAAGGTCAATTCCTGTAATCCGCCCCGGCACATGGCCAGCTACTACCATTGTCTGGCCACCCGTTCCACAGCCGATATCGGAATAAAGGATTCATCGGTAAGACCGTCTACAAAGCTCAATGCCTTCAACGTCGCTTCAGGACTGCCAGGGCCTTGTCGTTCCATATTGGAGAAAAAGTCACAGATTAAATTAAGTTCGAAATCGTGGATAGTTTTATTTTCGTTACTCATTTTCTTACTATATTTTGCATATACGGAAAGTATCACAATACCTTCAGCATAATATGCGGATTAAACTTGAATTATAACAATAGGAAAACACTCTCGAAAGAAGTTATCCGAGAGTAAACGAAGGGGGGACAATCTGTGCAGGGAACACAGATTGTTTACAAAACCAAATCCGATTTAAATGTCTTTGTCATACTGCAAAGATAAGCAATATTTTATTTAATCAAAGATTTTACGGTTAATAAAGATTTTCCCTTGCACCGGGCGCATGCTGAAGAACCGCACCTACACCTGGCAAGTATCCAGTTCCTTACAGTCGCCGCAAGTATTGAAACCTTTTTCGTACACACATTTGCGGATAGCACAATAATCGCTGCAATAGGCAAACTTCACCCCGTCTGCACGGCACCCCATACAATGGATGGTTTCCGGCGTAATTTCCGGCGTATTGTTCAGCACACTCCACTCTTTGGCAGTTTTCTCTCTCAGCTCATCGTCATTATTGACAGTGGCTATACGGGCGGCGCAATTTTCGCAATCCAACCCGCAACATGCAATTAATTGTTTCATCACTTGGTTATAACGATTTATGTTTGAGGATATAATGCCCTTTTTCCCGCACATCGATTCAGTAAGCCCAAAACTCACCCATACCTTGGAACAGACACTCATTTACCGACAGTCCTCAGCGTTTTCTTAACGATATACTTGGTCTCTTTCGTTTCACTTTCCCAACGCCTGCAAAGCTTCCTTACAAATCCGGATTGCGTCTTACTTGCATCATTTAACCAATTCCCTACGCTGTTCCGGGCATACTTGGAGTAATCTGATTTCAAAGGTTCCAATATCGGTAAGCCCAATGCAGGGTTCTGTTCCAACATTTCAGTATGCTTGCACCAGACACCTCGTGAACAGAAAACAGAAGAACAAATATAGCTCTGGCAAACGCTTCCCCATATTTGTCCTTTTGTTCTTTTACCCAATAAATTAATGCGAATCAAGTTATCCTTCCGTCTTACTTTAGAACAGCTTCGCAGGATACTCACCCGCATCCACCAAAGCCTGAATCTTGTCGACTACACTCTGACGGTCTTCGGGATAAGTCACACCGAACCACTTGCTGGTTGTATCGAGCACTTCGCAGGTAGCAGTGCCATTGTTAATCAGCTTATCCACCATCAGCGGGATGAAGAATTCGCTTTTCAGATTCTCCATATTCTTCGGGTCGCTCAGGAAGCTCTTGAAAAACTCTGCACTGTAAGCAAAGTAATCGGGAGTAAAGCCCCAGAAGTTCATGCTGACCGGAGTCGTCTCGGGAGTGGCAGTCCATTCACCGTTATCATCGATGTACTTCACCTCGCCGTCCATACGCTGAATCTTGGTACGCTCTACTACAGAAGTCAACAAGTTGTTTGCATCCGTTCCGCACAAACCACGGGATACGGTACCGCTTTCGCTCAATGTATTACCGATGCGGAAGCCTACCATGGAATATACATTTTTGGAACCTTCGGGAAGGGCTGCAAGAAATTTGCCCATTACCTGGAAGGAATCACGACCGTAGAAATCGTCGCAGTTGATAACAGCAAACGGTTCCTTTATTACATCGGCACCCATCATTACAGCATGGTTGGTTCCCCAAGGTTTGGTACGGCCTTCGGGGCAGGTAAAGCCTTCGGGGAAGGTCATCGATGGACTGGAATACCAGTTCGCAGGGGATATGGCCTTCGTATTTGGAAATAATCTTGTCGCGGAAGTCCTGTTCAAAATCTTTACGGATTACGAAAACGAGCTTGCCAAAACCGGCATTGATGGCATCGTAAATAGAATAATCCATGATAGTTTCGCCATTCGGGCCCAGTCCGTCCAATTGTTTCAAGCCACCATAACGACTGCCCATGCCGGCTGCCAATAAGAATAAAGTTGGTTTCATATTTAGTTATTATTTAAAAAGGTTAGTATATCACAGTTGATAACGGCTGCAAATGTACAAAAAATTTATGGCTGACAGAAGGGAGTTTTAGTTCATTCTTTACCACTATCCGTTCAAAAAGGTACATTTAGAACGGATAACCGATGGCAAAATGCAACGCCATGCTGTCCTTGAACTTGGGAATATTATAATACCCCGACTTCCCGGTATCATACGGATCATGCAGCCCGATACCCAAGTCCAGACGAAAAACAAGAAAGTCCAAATCGTAACGCAAGCCAAATCCCGTGCCCAAAGCAATCTGTTTCGGGAAATTCTTCAACGTAAATTCACCATTCGGGCGGTTTTCATCTTTACGCATCAGCATACATTGCCGGCATCCAGAAACACCGCTCCATGCAAGTCGGCAATCATACGGAAGCGATACTCGATATTGGCTTCTATGCGAATATCACCCACGTGTTGATATAGGTATATTTCCTATCCGTCTCGGGAGGATAACCGCCCGGACCTATACTGCGTGCAGAAAAGGCGCGCACACTGTTGGCACCACCGATATAGAACTGTTCCGTATAAGGTGCGGTCGTAGCGTTGCCATACGACCATATCACCCCTCCCGCAATACGCGAAGCAATCATCTGGTTCTTGTCTATCCGGTAATGGTACCTGAATTCCGAGTTCAGCTTCAAGAACTGTGCAAAAGGTACACCGAAAAGCTTCTTCCCTTCCTCACTGAACGGCTTGCCGAAAATACGGTAAACAGCAGAAGTCAGGTTACCGGCCGACGCAACGGTGGTCTGCCACCAGATGGGGTTACGCTTGCCGCGCACGGAAGCGTTGTCATAAGTATAGGTGTACTCCATGGCAGGAATGAACTGGTCGCGCAAACTAACGTAAAGTGCCCGGATTCTCGGCACGCAGTGTATCGAAAGCGGCAGTAGGATTGCGCAGTACATTGAATGTCAACCGGAAAGGAGTTATACTGTGCCTGGAAGTCGATTTGGGCTGGAAGTCATAAGTGACATTACCGCCAAAAGCCAACAGCTTATAATACTTGGCACGGTTCATCTGGTCGGCATACAAACGGAAAGTCGTTGTAGCCGGGAAGTCATACTCACGGTCGCCCATCCTGGAAACACCACGCGCGGAAAGATAAGCGAAGTGGAGATACCCAGTTCATAGCTGTTCATCAGAGAAGAGCTTGCCTTGCCCGTCTGCCATTCGTACGAACCGTTCAACTTCACATTCCAGCTTTCACCGCCACCGAAGACATTATTCTTCGTCACCGTAAAAGCGGCACCCGGTCCCGTCTGATTATTGCTCTTCATAGTGACATTAAAATCCAATTCCGCATCGTAGGGTTTATCGAGCGCGGCAATGACCTTCACATCCAATGTATCAGACACAAATGCCGTATCACGCGGTATATACTGCATCTCCGCATAACGGAAAATACCGACGCTTGCCAGGCGCTCCTGAATACGGGTTTGACGATATAAGCTATACAAACTCTGCATAGAACGCTGGCGGGCAATACCTGCGCTGTCCTGTATCTGACGTTTCCGCCGATAACCTTGATAGTTCAACCAACGGTAAAGCATGTTGGGACGTACCGGTGGTTTGTTGTAGTAATGTATGGTCAAGCCTTTGTAATCCATGCTGTCATTGGGTTCCTGCCCCTGCTTTCCAAGAAGATAGACGGATTTACGCCCCACACGAAACTGCTTCTCGGCTACCTTTGGCATACCGGGAACGGGAATCAAGCGCATCTGGACATGCCCATTGGGAACCATCATGGTATCGGCCTGATAGGTTAGGTAGTCGGGACGGAAATAATAACAGCCCACATTACGCAGCAGGGTACTGATACGGGTACGCTCCCCATCCAGATCAGCCACATTGAATTGTTCTCCCGGACTGATAAGGGAACGTCGCGCCCCAGCTCCATAATGCGAGTGGTACGTTGGTTGAAACCACGATAGTACACCGTATCTATAAAGTAAGGATTACGCATGTTCACCGTATATTGCAACTTTGCCTTCAGCGAGTCTTTCGGGTCGATAAATGTCTTGTAGCTGACGCTTCCGTTGAAATAGCCGTAATCGCGCAGCAAGTTAACCGCCGCCTTCTGACGTATATCGGGATTCACCGTAGACAGAAGCACCGGAGTGGCGGCAAATTTATTGAATATCCACTTTCCGAGTCCCTTCTCATACTTCTGGAAACCATTGTAAATCCACAGTCCGAAAGGAAAGGGATAGCGGATAGTAGAGCTCCCCAGCAACGAATTGTTCGGTGCCGTAGCAAGGGCGGCTTCCACCTCTTCCATGGCAATCTCGCCAACAGACGTTTCACTACGGTTCAATACAATCATCGGCTTTTGTCCGGTATAGAGTATCTCCCCCTCGGGCAAGTGCTTCGTGGTGGAGCAACCTGCCAGAAATATCAATCCTGCAATATATAATATCAGTCGTTTCATATCACATTCCTACTTTTTCATATCGCTGTTTTCAGCCTCCGGTTTTATCTTTTTCTTCCTGAAGATGAAGAGTTCACCCAACCGGTCCATCTTCCGGCGCAGCACAAGGCCAACACCCGTTTCGGTTATCTCACCGTCGAGTATGCTTTCGTAGTTCTTATTATGGAATACACGGACATATCGGGTACCCGACGCATCAAGACGGTATTCCAGCGATATATTGTCAATGAATGATTCCGCATCGTTCGTCGCATTGGCCCCGGTGGATACTTTTCCACCGATGACTATCTGTACGCGATCGTTGAAGAAACGCTGGGAATAACGGAAACTGAAGTCTTTCTGCGTGTCGCCCGTTTCAGCAGAGGTACGGTCTTCCACACCTACACTGATATTGGCACCTTTTATACCTCCCGCCAAGGAGTTTATCTGGCTCTGAAGCACTGAGTTCAAGGCGGCTCCCATTGACAAACCTCCTCCTTTGGCGCCGCTATTCAAGTAAATACCCGTAGCAAGCATCGCAATAGCCTGCTTACTACGCTCTTCTGCCCCCATTGCCTGCAGCTCATTCTCTACTGTACCATCTTCGGGCGCCGAAATATCGAATATAAGATCGGGAGCGTCAAGCCTGTTCTTGATGGAAATGGAAACATCGAAGTTCACCATGCGCGAACCGTCCCCGTCACCGTCGGCCACAGAAGCACGCATACGTTCCGTAGCCTTTAGGCTTAGCGTAGGATTCATAATATTCCCTCGCCAATCCACATAACTGCCGGGATTGAACTGAAACTCCTTCAAGGGGATGATAGGCAGCGAATATTTCATGACGCCACCCGAAAGGGTATAGCGTCCGGTAAGGCTCATATCCCCTTGGGGAGTATACTGCATATTCAAATCACCGCCACCTTCCAGTTCGATGTATTTGCTGCGGTCGGGACTCAAGTCGGCACGAAGACGGACAGCATCGTCAATATGGACGGACATATACATTTCCAATCCTCCAACGACATGGCAGGAACTTCATCCGCCTTTACCGACGTCGTATCGGTGAATGAGGTAAAGGTAACCAGCCCACTGAGACGGTCTTCCACCGTTAAAGGGGAATCGGTCAACACGTAGGTTACGTTGGTATTGCCCAGCAGATTCATGTTTCCACGCATCGTGAGCCCGTCAAGCGGTCCCTTCACCGTGGCATGCAAGTCAACGAACACCTTTCCATATACCAGACTTTCGCGGGTACGCGGTGCATCCAGCAACGTATAGTTCTCTGCCAGCAGATTGAGGTTGGCAGTAGGACGCTCCATATTCCGGAAATCAACCTTACCGTCAATCGTAAACGGATTCTTGCTGGTGGTATAAATGGCAAACTTATCGAATATCAACTGATTGTCCTTTATCTGTACCGGACGGTTGTCGAACCAGTAACGTGCTCCCGCCTGGCGTGCATAGACAGACACACTGTCCAAAACAATATCACCATGCATTTGAGGCTTGTCCAGCGAACCATAAATATAAAGCCCTCCATCAATATCTCCGGTAAAGGCCACCATTTGGTCAGGGATGAATGCATTGGCCATCTTCAATGGGAAATGCTCGAAACGAGTGGACACTTCCAGAGTATCCTTTCCGTTTTTCTGCGTCAAGATACCGTCGGCGGTCATCACTTCTTCGTTATCATGTGTAAAATAGGTATTCAAATAGTGCGTATTCTTGTCGCCCGGCAACCAGGTAGCCCCCAGACCTATATCTCCAACCGGTTGGCGTTCGTAGGTCAGTTTCTCTACATTGGCTTCGGCGGACACCTGCAGGGAAGTGGCAGTCTGTATATAATTTGCTTCGGCGGAGAACAATCCCGTAAGCCGAGGCATATAAGGAAGTACCTCCGTAAGTTCATCCAGGCGCAATCGGCTCAATTCTACGTTTATATTCTGCAAGGAAAGGGTATCATTCTTGTCGGATTGCATACGGAAACACAGACCATCGTCGCTGTCCATATCAATATTGGCATAGACGCGCATATTCTTATGCAGATAAATCCAGTTACTATTGTCCGCAAAGTGGAATTTACGGAAAGCGATAATCGGCTCGGCAGGAATAAGGTTCAGCAGCACACCATCACCGCGACCATGTCCTTCGGTCAACGGACGGGCGTTAATACCGAACAGCACACCAGTCTGCCCTTTTCCATCCACATAATCCACAGTCAGCTCCGCATCTTCATTACGGACTTCACCCGTCAGTGTACTGCGGAACACAAACTGCGGGTTCTTGGGACCGTTTATGACACCACCTTGCAACTTCATGCGGGCAGTATCCTGCTTCACTGTAAAAAATATCGTATCGAGCTGCAAGGAGTCCATGCGCAATCCGTGAACAGCTGTACGTCCATTGATGCCGACTTGCGGAGTAAATCCGAAGCTCAGTTTGAAATCATTATAGGAAATACCCTTTGCAGCCAGGAAATAGCTGACGGGATTCTGGTTACCGGCTTCCAGATACATGCCGGCTGAAGGAAGGACTTGTCGCAAAGCGGCATGGTCCAAACGCCGTTCATCAATCTGCTTTGTCAGGATAGAGACAAATTTATCCGACTGTTCCATCAACTTCTTCAACGTGCTATGAGCGCGGAAACGCAGATTCAAGTCACCGGCATCAAGCCTCAACTCGAGAGAATCATGACGTGCCTCCGCTCCCATTGTAAAGGCAAATGGGTGTTTCAACGGTCGGGGCACCAACCAGCTTATGCAGATTCACCTCTTCCACATTCAAATCCAAAGCGCCATCCAGATAGCTGCGGTCAAGACGCATATCTGCATTTCCCTGCATCTTGAGAAGAACATTATCGCTGGCAAGACGGACAGTAGCAACGGATGACTTGAGTCCGGCATGCACATCCACACCGGAAATGTCCCAATGGCCATACTGTAGTTTTTCCAAGGAGGCATTCAAAGCAGCCACAGTCTTTCGTGATGCCACATCCACCCCTTGTCCCTTAGCGGACATCTTTACCGTAAGAGTATAAATAGAGTCCTTGGGCAGGAAGTGATGCACCTGCAAGTTGTTGATGGCAAGGTCGGCATGGTAGGCTTCCGTAGCAAGATTATAGGCGGCATCCAGATTCAAGGCGCCTTCCTTCTCCTGCAGTTTCAGGGCGGCAGTGCACTGCGCCCCCTCCATACCGACACGTGCCGCAAGGTGCATACTGTCCGGCACGATGACGGAGCCATCGGGAGCAATGTCAGCTAGTCCGGTCAGGAAGTTCAAGTTCTGCGTATGCATCTCGAAGTCCATGTTTCCATTGCGTTTCACACTGTCGGTCAGGTTCCAGAATTCTCCTCCCCCACTCAACGAAAAGGCTCCGGGCAGCTCAGCCGTAAAACGGGAAATCTGCATCTGCTTCAGGTTTCCTTCCGTACCGGCATGAATCACCAACGGACGGAACGGATAGGCTTCCTTGAAAGTTTCCGGCAGGCCACCGGCAAAAAGCAGTACATCCTGTTTGCCGATACGGGCATTGAAACGGGCTGTCAAACGGCCGGTGGTAGGTATATTTATCAGTTCCCAGTAAGTCTGTGCCGTAAGATTCATCTCACTATGAGGTGTCAGCAACTTCAAAGAAGGGATACGGATAACGGTAGAGTCGGCAAACAACCGCCCGGTCAGGGAAGTTACACTCAAACCGGAACGCTCATACATGGAAAATTCCCGGATAACGGCATTCATATCTCTACCGTAGTACATCACAGAATCAATGCCCATACGAATGTCGTGAAGAGCAATGTGCGAGGGGTCGAAACCTATCGCACTCCCCGGGCCGCCGGTATCATAATTGACAGAAGTTCCAGTCAGCAGGAATTTTCTCCAGCCATAGAACTGGTGTTTCAGGTCGGCAGCAGCGTCCGCAATCTCAGCATTTCCTATATGGGCTTTCAGCCCCATGGAGTCCAATGGCATCTGTAAATCGACCGAGACGTTCTTCAACTTCAAGGTATGGAGTGTGACTTTCCAGTTTAACGCAGTGTCAGTAGTGTCCTTGGGAGTCTCAGTGGTATCTGCAAGCATTACCTGCACATGGGTATCGCTCAATTCTATATTATTGAGAATAGCATCTTCTTTTGTAAGGTCTATGCCATGGCTTTCGAAAAAGAAATGCCCCAGTACCCCTTTGATGCACATACCTTCCATTAAATTGGAAGAGTTAACAGCAACTTGTTTCAGGGTAATGTCATCCACCTCCACTTTCCCTTTGAGTAAAGGCCATGCCTGCACCCGCACGTTCAAACTTCCAAGATTCAGCAAAGTATCGGGATGCTGCACCTCAACAGCACTGTCGGCAGGCTGTACCACCAATACACCGCGAACCAACAAATTCAAAGGAAAGCGAAGGTCAATCCGCTCCACAGATATGTCCATACCCGTAGCATCTGATGCAATTGCTGTAGCCTGCTTCCGTATCAAATTCTGTACGGGAGGCACATAGAGCAGTATCATCAATATTATAAACAGTATAATAGGAGTAAGCAGCACCCACAGTGCTATTCTCAACCATTTTCTTCTCATCGGAACGTCAATCTTTCATCGTATTTAAAAGTCCTACAAAGTAAACAATTTCTTTCGACATTTGGTTCCCGATAGAGAAAAATCATGTATTCTTCTCTGTTCCCCCCATTACGGAAAAGCTGTTGCCTGAGTAATGACATCCTCTATCAAAACGAGGGCGGCAAGGGCGTGCTCTTTCAACTCTCCGGTAAAAGGCACTCCATGCGAAGTTTCCAACAGTTTCAGCAATGCAACCAGTTCCGTAGCTCCAATCAACGTAAAGAGGGGAATCATTTTGTGGGAGACAGCAGCCATCTCGTCCACATCCTCATTCTCCACAGCCTTCTGCAAACGCTCCGCATTGAGACGGGTTTCAGCCACAAAACTTTCCAGAATGGACTTTGCGGCCTCGGGGTCATCGACCGAAAAAACGGTGAGCGAAGAGAATTTATACCCCGGGCAAGCCGAAGCTTCCGTAACCTCCTTCCCTTTGTCCTCCACATTCAATTCATGCAGCAATTCACTGACGGTAAACGGCTTATGCAGGCATCCGGCAAAGCCATGCGCCGTAAATTCCTCACGCTGCATGTCACTGCGAGCAGTGACAGCAATCACCGGAACAGACTGTGCCTGCGGTATGTTCGAAGCACGCAGCAGTTTCAGTAAATCAAAACCATTAATAGCAGGCATCTGCACATCAGTAAGCAGAACATCAAAGGTTGCAGTGCGCAAGGCATCCAGCAATTCATCCAGTTGTAAACAAGAAACAGAATTTATACCACTCTGCTGAAGCATGGCGGCAGTAAGGGTAAGTTGAATACGGTCATCATCGATAAGGAGGACATTCTTCAATGAAGAACAAGGAACGGAGAATGAAGAATTGCCCTCCGGCGTGACAACACAGCCCAATTCTTCATCCTTCATTCTACGCCTTTCGCTCCTTACGGGATAGATAGGAATATATATCGTGAAAGTGCTTCCCTTACCTGGTACACTGTCTACATCAATCGTACCTTCAAGTAACTGTACCAACATACGGACGATGGAAAGTCCGAGTCCGAACCCTTCTTTACCCTGAGCACCCGGTAATCGGGTGAATTCCTGGAAGATACGCTCACGGTCAGCAGGCTCCATACCTCTACCGTATCAGCAATGGCAACTACCAGTCGACGGTCCTCGTAACGGGCAGTCATGGTAATACCGCCTTGGTCCGTAAACTTCACGGCATTGGACAGCAAATTGTTGATAATCTGACGCAGACGCAAGGGGTCACAAATATAGGTACCGTCCAGCTCCGGGGCAATGTCGCAATGAAGCGCCAGCCCTTTGGCAGCCGTAAGCGGTTCAAAACTTACGTGTATCTCTTCAAGCAGGCGGGAAGGATGAAAAGTGACCCGGTTGACTTCAGCCTTGTTCAAATCAAGACGATGGAAGTCGAGCAAATCAACGACCAGCTTCAGCAAATGCTCCGATGAGGTTTTCATGTTGTCCAGATAGAACCGCTGGCGCTCATCCACCGTCAGACGGGAAAGCAAATCGGCATAGCCCATGATAGAACCGAGCGGGGCTTTGAAATCATGGGTAATGGCAAGCATCAGTTTTTCACGGACAGCAAGTAAATCTTCGGCACGACGGCGGGCCTCTTCCAACTCACGGCGGTACCGGTTGCTTCGGGTTATGTCGCGGCCGATGATAATAAGGAAAAAAACGGAAAGCAATACCGCACCTACGGCAATGCCACTGATAATCTTGGCCGAACGGCGTCGGACCGCCTGTTGATACTCGGCTTCCGTCCGTGCACGCAGCAGAGTTTCCGTCTCATAATCTTTCAGCAAACTGTCAATACGAGCGGTCAGCATATGGTCCAAGCGTTGCAGATAGCGTTTACGTCGTTGTATAACAGTGCTTACAGCTTTTTTCTGCTGGGCCACAGCACGCAGTTTCTCATGCAAAGAATCGGCCGGATTATAAGGTTCAATCACCGTATCCGTCGCAAATTCGAGGGAGGTCTTTACCTGGATAGCCGTATCTTTCTTTGGGGGGACAAACACTTCACCCAAACGACGGAAAAAACCCTTCTTCCGAGGGCGTGTCACGACGGTATCCCGATGTGTAATGATACGGTGCTGCACACGTTGCTGGGTCACTACTGAGTCCTGCTGGGCAATTATCTGCTCAATGTCACTGGTGGATACCATGCTGTCATTCGCCTCACTTAGCGTACGCAGCATTCTTATCGTATTGGTATCCTTCTCGCGTATCAAAGCTAGTACGCTGTCTGTCCATTGTACATCGCGGTCATCGGTAAGAATAAGGTTCTCCATCTCCCGGTGTACGAAGAACAAGGAAAAAAACAATACCGCCAGCAACAAAGTGTAGCCTACGGCAATCTTTACTTTGGAGACACTGTTCATATTATCAAATCCTTTCCCTGGTCTGTCTACGGAATCTCAGCCACAGCATCACCCCTGCACTGGTCAGTCCAAACGGGAAAGCCATCCAGACCCCCGTCAGTCCCCAGCCGAAGATGAAACCGCAGAGGTATACGGGCAAAGATATAACAAAATAGGATATAAATGCAATAATCATCATCGGTTTCACATCCGAGATACCACGCAGGGCATTGGCAAAATTAATCTGCAATCCGTCACCGAACTGGTAAATCAGGAACGGAAAGAAGAGAGCGGCTACCATACCGGACACTTCCATATTATCTGTAAACCATCCTCCGACCTGACCGCGAAGTGCAAAGACAATACTCAACAGCACCACTTCCATGCATAAGATGACGTGAAGGCCAGCATACGCCGAACGGCGCACATTCTGCCCGTCGCCCTGCCCCTTAAAGTTACTGACACGCACAGCAACTGCAGCACCCATGCCATAATACATCATGAAGGTGAACTGAGAGACAGTGAGCATTATCTGATGTGATGCCAGAGCAAGTGTCCCCAGCCACCCCACCATGACAACACTGAGGCTGAAGGAAGCGGTCTCCATTCCCATCTGCATACCGACAGGCCAGCCCAGAGCATTGAGTTTCCTAAACATCGGTGTCGACCATCCCAGCCTCATGAATCCGAGTCTATAACGGATAAAACGGCGACTACGAAGCACAATCACCGCAAAGACCACGACCATCACAATGCGAGAGAACAAGTACTTACACCCGCGCCAAGCAATCCCATCTCCGGGAAACCCAATTTTCCATTGATCAGAATATAGTTTCCTACGATGTTAAGCGCATTCCCTCCAAGCAGAATCCACATGGCCGTCTTGGTGTCGGTGATGCCATCCGTAAACTGTTTAAAGCCGTTGAACAACATGACAAAAACCAGTGAAGCAAGCAGCACTAGATAATAAGGCTTAATCAGAGGCAGTAATTCTTCGGGCTGCCCCAGCCGTTCCACATTGAAATACAGAACAGCCATGACAAGAGTCAGCAATAAAGCTACCAGCACATTGGCCACCAGACTGCACCGTAACGCTTGTCCGGCTTCGGCAAAACGGCGGTTACCGTAGAAGCTCCCACAACCGGGGTCAGCCCGTAGCTGAACCCCGTACTGAAAATAATACAGAGAGTAAACAGATTGTTTACGAAAGAAGCGGCACCCAGCTCTTCCGTGCTATGATGCCCAATCATCAGCGTATCGGCAAACCCCAGCACAATGACTCCCAACTGCCCCACCACAATGGGTAGTCCCAGGAGAAGCAATGCTTTGTAGTGTTGCTTATACGTATCAAATAAATTTCTCATACTAAAGGTTTTCTTTTTGGTAATAAAGCACAATCCCATTTTCATCGCGGAAGGTCTGTTGGGCTACCCTATGAAGCTGTTCTGCCGTCACAGAGCGGTAATTGTCCACTTCACGGTCTATGTCTTCCGCCTGCCCGGTCAGTTCAAACCAGGCAAGGTTCGTGCAACATTCAGATAATTGATGTTGCCGAATATCTGTGTAGACTCAAACTTGTTCTTTACTTTCTCCAATTCCTGCTCTCCAACAAACCCGGATTTCAACTCTTCCAACTCTTTCCGGACAGCAGCCTCGGCTTGCTCCAAAGATACGCCAGCAGATGGCTTTCCACTGATATGCAGCAGTCCGGCATCCCGTGTACCGGAGATATAGGCATCGAGACTGGAAAAGAGCTTTTGCTCCTGCACCAGCCTGCGGGTCAAGCGACTGGAACGTCCATTGCTCAGAATATCCGACAGAATATCGAAGGCATAATAATCGGCATCTTCACGACTGCACATGTGATAAGCCATGAACAAAGCATCCAGAGGAACATTCCGTTCCACCGTCTGCCGGCGTTCCGCCGTCTGTACAACTTCTTGCGGTAATTGTCTTACAGGCACATTCCTACGGGGAATAGGAGCAAACCATTTTTCAGTCAGCCTAATCGTTTCTCCACGAATATTCC
>ENA-OQCE01000308-OQCE01000308.1-human-gut-metagenome-genome-assembly--contig:-NODE-308-length-23849-cov-3.476393_pt1 | contig 23849 bp, 26 predicted proteins | sample MGYA00242495_ERZ504572 | MGnify/ENA primary metagenome ERZ504572 (study PRJEB26092, sample SAMD00036228) | human gut metagenome | host: Homo sapiens | study: EMG produced TPA metagenomics assembly of... | reverse complement strand
TTTAATTTATTTTTTGAAGTTCTTTCGAACTTCTTTGCTGTTCTCTCGATCAGCAACTCGTTCATTTTATCAAACTCATTTGCTTTTGTCAAGAACTTTTTTCAATTTTTTTGAAGCAGTTTTTGCAACCCGTGGCAGCCACCCGGCTCCGAACTAGGTTTTTCTGTTTCAAAAGAACTCATTCGCATCAGCTCTCGCTGACAGCTTAGTTATAATAACACCGCCCAAAGCAAAAGTCAACACCTTTTTTCGAATTTTCTTATTTTTAGAAAAATACATGCAATTCTGTATTTAAAATATATTATCTGATTTTTTAAGTTGCAGTAAAACAGCCACAAACAATCTCGCTCACTCTCTGTTTGTGGCTGTTTTTTTCAATATATAAATGTCAAGCGGATATTCGCAATGGAACCAGAGGACTTACTTGATTCGGTTAAATCACTTTTGTTGTCCACTCCGAGCAGTCCCATACACTCGTTGCCAGACCGTCGTAGAATTCCGGTTCGTGGCAGACCATAAGAATGGTTCCTTTATATTCCTTCAACGCATTTTTTAACTCATCTTTTGCGTCTACATCGAGGTGGTTGGTCGGCTCATCGAGGACAAGAAGATTGGTTTCGCGATTAATCAGTTTGCAGAGGCGAACTTTTGCCTGTTCTCCTCCTGAGAGCACACGCACCAGGCTTTCAATGTGCTGTGTGGTAAGACCGCATTTGGCAAGCGCTGCGCGGACTTCATACTGGGTATAGGATGGAAATTCTTCCCAGATTTCCTGGATACAGCTGTTGGTGTTTCCTTTTGGCATTTCCTGCTCGAAATATCCGATTTCCAGATAATCTCCAAGCTCCACGTCTCCGCCAAGGGATGGGATCAAACCGAGGATGCTCTTTAAGAGTGTTGTTTTTCCGATTCCGTTGGCACCGGTGAGCACGATCTTTTCGCCACGCTCGATCGCAAAAGTCAACGGTCTGGAGAGCGGTTCTTCATAGCCGATCACAAGTTCTTTTGCAGTCACAACGAAGCGGCCCGAAGTGCGCGCAGTGCGGAAATGAAATTCCGGCTTTGGTTTTTCTTTCGCAAGCTCGATCACATCCATCTTATCCAGCTTCTTCTGCCGTGACATAGCCATGTTTCTGGTTGCCACACGGGCTTTGTTTCGTGCCACGAAATCCTTCAGTTCACTGATCTCCTGCTGCTGGCGGTTATAAGCAGCTTCCTTCTGTGCTTTTTTGACCGCATAAACCTCCTGGAAGTGATCGTAATCACCCACATAACGATTCAGCTCTTTGTTTTCCATATGATAGATCAGATTGACAACACTGTTCAGGAATGGGATATCGTGAGAGATCAGAATGAAGGCATTTTCATACTCTTCAAGGTATCGTTTCAGCCAGGTGATATGTTCCACATCCAGGTAGTTGGTCGGCTCATCTAAAAGAAGGATATCCGGTTTTTCCAGCAGCAGTTTTGCCAGAAGGACCTTCGTTCTCTGTCCGCCGGAAAGCTCAGTGACATCGCGTTCGAGACCGATCTCCTCGAGGCCGAGTGCACGGCCGATCTCTTCGATTCTCGAATCCAGAATGTAGAAATCGTGTGCATCCATCATCTCCTGAATCACACCAAGTTCCTCCATCATCTGATTCAGCTCGTCCTCGGAGGCATCTCCCATGGAATCGCAGATCGTGTTCATCCGCTCTTCCATCTCGTACAGCCAGGAAAAGCGCTTTTTAACACATCACGATCGTCATACCTTTTTCCAGAACGGTATGCTGATCCAGATAGCCGACACGGACATTTTTTGCCCACTCAACCTTTCCCTCATCCGGCATCAGCTTTCCGGTAATGATGTTCATAAAGGTTGATTTTCCCTCACCATTTGCGCCTACCAGACCGATGTGTTCCCCCTTTAAGAGGCGGAACGATACATCTTCAAAAATCGCACGGTCGCCGAAGCCATGGGACAGATGTTCTACATTTAAAATACTCATGCATAAATTCTCCTTCTTCTGTTGTATTGGAATCTTCCGATCTCCTGATCGTTTTCTTTTTCATATGTAACTATTCAGAGCCATGCGAAATGGAAGAAAATTGCGAATCATGCTTGCATGAATGAGCGGTTTTCTTCCTTTTCATATGGCGAGAAGCAACATCGAGATGCAGCGTAAGCGGAATCGAGATGGGGCTCTGAATAGTTACTTTCCTATTATAGTCTGAATCATTATATAGGGAAATTCCCTCTTTTGGCAAGCTTTTTCTATACCGTCCCAGACTTTTATCCCGTATCCGAAAAGTATCCTTTTCCACAACAAAAAAGAAGAACTCCTTCGGAAAAAGGTTCTCCTCTCAGAATTCTTCTTTTTGTTTTTTGTTCCAAAACCATAACCATTTCGGAATTTTAAGAGCATTTCTTTTTTTTGTCCATACACCCAATCCGCATACATTTCCTTCACGGATGGATAGACATACTCCACAAGATACTGCGAGTTCTGCATTTCTTCGCGTGTAGATTCGCCTGAAAGCACAAGGCTGCAGAAATATCCGCCATGTTTGCGCACGCAATGTCCGTATAGAGACGGTCTCCCACAAGAACAGCCTCATCGCCGGGTTCTGCCTGTCATATCAAGTGCCATCTCAACCATCCGTGTACCTGGTTTTCCGATATAAGTCGGCATGCGGTGGACCGCATGTCCGATCATCTCGCAGATGGAACCGCAATCCGGCACGTAGCCGAATTCAATCGGACAAGCATAGTCCGGGTTCGTTGCAGCGTAATCGAGCTCCGGGCGCTCTGTCAACAGCCGACAGATATCCGTCAGTTTTTGATACGTCAGTTCATTGTCATAGCTTGCAAGCACACATGCAATTCCTTCTTTCTCCGGATCGTGGGTGGTACACACACCGAAGCTCTCCAATTCCCGGATCAGAGAGTCCGTTCCCAGCACATAGACGGGACGGGATCCATATTTCTGCTTCAGATAATGCGCTGTTGCAACAGAAGCCGTCAGAAAGTTCGCGCTTGTTGTCGGGATGCCCAGCTTTGCAAATTTTTTCCGGTAATCTGCTACGCTCATCGTCGTATTATTTGTGATAAACACATAATCTCCGCCGTACTCGGACAGTCCGTTTAAAAACCGGTCTGCTCCCGGAATCAGACGGTTCCCCACGCAGATGGTTCCGTCGATATCCAAAAGGAACAGCTTTTTTTCTCCAATCGGTATCACTTCGCGTTGCGGCAGGAAACGGCCACATCCGGATAATTAGTGATGACTGCGTCAACACCGGCCTCCATCAGACGCTCGATCTCCGCCTTATCATTGACCGTCCACACATGCACCGCAAGATCGCTTTCCACATACTGCTGAAGAAAGTCTGCCATCTGCACATGAAAGGTTGCCGGATGAAGAGCTCCTGTTCCGATTTTTTTCGCATAATTCACGACATCATAAATAATATCTGCGTAGAGGATGCCGGTGCTGGCTTTCGGATCCAGTTCCAGAATTTTTGCAATGCTGTAATGGTTAAAGGAAGAATAAATCACGCGATCTTCCATCTCCATCTCTTTTGTCAGCTCGAGTACCTTTTTTTCCAGGTCTTTATACCAGAAAATACCGGTTTTCAGCTCTACATTGATCGTCACTCCCGTTGGTTTTAATGCTTCATATACTTCGCGAAGCGTCGGAATTTTTACATCCTGATACTCCGGATGTGTCTTATTAAAGTTCAGGATCTTTAATTCCGCAAGCGTATAATCTTTGACAAATCCGCTTCCGTCACTGACCCGGTCGATTTCCTCATCGTGGACAACAACCATCTCGCCATCTTTTGTCAGCTGTACATCCAGTTCCACACCGTCTGCTCCCTGCTCTGCCGCAAGAAGAAACGCTTCCAGTGTATTTTCCGGTGCATATGCACTGGCTCCTCTGTGTGCCCATACTTTTGTTTTCATCTCGTATCTGTCCTCCATTTTCCGTTCCCATTTCCAAATCTGCACTCTTTTCTATCTTTTGTCCCGACTGCAGCTTTTTTCCTTTTATCGTAAGCCTGAAAACAAGTGAAAAAAGCGGTGCTGATTTTTTTACATCTTCTGCGGGATTGCTATAGATTCGGAAGCGCGCCGGATTTTTGTCTCCGACGCATTTCCAGTCATATCTGAAAAATCATTTCCGTAACTCGGATCTTCCCCTTCATAGAAACCGTTCAAACACGCTTTGGGAACTCGTTTTTCTTCACTATAGGACGAAATCTTATTTTTGTAAAGCCTGTCTCTTATTCATTTACCAGATTATAGTCCTCGATGGAGCTGTTGATCTGGGAAGCCATTGATTCTACTGCTTTCTCCGGGGTCTCGTTTCCGTTGATCATATTCTCGATTTCTGTTTCCACAATCTGTCTTGCCTCCGGGAATACAGAGAGAAGTGCGCCGGCGTACTGCGGCTTGGAATCGTGCAGCTGGTCGATTGCGGTCTGGAACTGCGGATACTGTGCTACATTATCTTTAAAGGTCTGCTCCTCATCAGCAGCTCTTGTTACCGGGAAGTAACCCGTCTCGGCATTCCAGTATGCCTGAGACTCCGGAGAAATCAGGAATTTAATAAATTTCCAGGTAGCTGCTGCTTTCATATCATCGTTGTTGTTCAATGCCCAGAGAGATGCTCCTCCGATGGAAACACCGCCCTCATCGCCGTCCTTGATTGTCGGGAAATATGCGGTTCCAACTTCGAAGCTTCCATTGACATCCTGTAAAATCTGCTTCAGAGATGCGGTAGAGCCAAGGGTGATCGCTGCTTTTCCGGAAGTAAAGTCTGTCGTTGCGGTATCACTTCCGGCACGGCCTACGTTTGGTGCAACGTCGGCATCGTTCAGGGCTTTCCACTCATTTAAGATGTTGAGCGCTCCGCCGTTGGAATCAAATTCAACTGCAGTAGCAGCGGCATCACGGCCATTTCCATTATCCGCATAGGAAAGTCCCTGTTTACAGAGCCACTGTTCGAAATACCATCCATAGATGGAGAGTGCCAGCGGTTCACCGGCTCCGCCCTTTGTTTTCAGATCATCACCGATAGCAAGAATTCCTTCCAGGCTTGTCGGAACCTCAGTGATCCCTGCTTTTTCAAACATATCTTTGTTGTAATACAGAATCGGTGTGGACGAATTGAATGGCATCGAGTACAGCTCATTGTTTACCGTATAATAAGCAGCGATATTCGGCTCGATCTGGGAAATGTCATAGCCATCTGCATTAATCAGCTCCTGCATCGGAATGACCCAGCCGGAATCAATCATAAAACGGGTTCCGATATCATAAATCTGTACCAGGTCTGCTCCCATATTTCCGATCTGTGCACTTTTCAGTTTGTTAATCGTATCATCATATTCTCCCTGATAAACCGCCTCAACGGTAATGCCATCGGTATTCTCTTCATTGAATTTATTGACAAGATAATCCATTGCCTCGCCATTGACACCGCCCATGGAATGCCAGAAGGTAATCGTGGTTCCCTTCGTATCCTGGTTTAAATCCGGTGCTTCTGCGCCATCTGCCGTACTTCCTGCCTCTGTGCTGGCTGTGGTTTCATCCGTTGTTGCACCCTGTGCCTCACTCGTTGTTTTTCCGCCTCCACATCCAGTAAGCGCCATAGCTGCCATAGAAGCCGCAAGAATCGATGCAATCACTTTTTTTCTTCATTTTTTTTCTCCTCGTTTTTCATACAGTTTTCTATTCTTTTTTCTGTCACAGGAATCAGCCCTTGACTGCTCCTGAAAACATTCCTTTGATTAAGGCCTTCTGGCCTACGATAAAGATGGAAATGGATGGAATGATAATCATTACCACGCCCGCCAGCATCAGGGTAATCGACTGTGCGTCGACGCTGTTCAGCATACTGATACCAATCTGTACGGTACGCTTGCTGTCCGAACCTGTAACCAGCAGCGGCCACATGTACATATTCCATGCATTGATAAAGGTGTAAACCGCCATTGCTCCCATTGCTGACTTTGTCAGCGGCATCAGGATTTTTACGATAAACCGCAGATTCCCGCAGCCGTCCAGCTTCGCCGATTCATAAAGCGAAATCGGAAAGGTCATGTAGAACTGGCGGAACAGGAAAATTCCCATTGCAGAGGTAAGAGAAGGCAGGATCAGAACAATATAGGTATCGAGCAATCCGAGACTTCCTACTGTCAGATAATTGGAAATAATGGTTGCCTCACCCGGCACCATCATGGTCGCCATGACCAGCATAAACAGAACATTTTTTCCTTTGAAATTCAGGAAAGAGAAGCAAATGCCGCAAGAGAACATGTTACAATCTGACCCAGCGTAATGCTGCCCGCAACCAAAAATGAGTTCAGGACAAAGCGTACCAGCGGAATTTTATGAAATGCTTCCACGAAATTTTCCAGCGTCGGATGTTTTGGCACGATGTTCATTGCCATTGTGTAAAGCTCGCCGGACGGCATAAACGCTACACTGATGGTATAAAGCAGCGGAAACAGCATAAACAGACAAACGATCAGGTTCATGGTAACCAACGCTGTTTTCTGAAGCATTTTCTTTCTTTTTGCTTTTGCATTCATTGCCAGATGCAGTGCCTGCAGCTCCTCTGCAGAATAAGTTTTGGGTCCGGCAATCGTAGTTGCTATTGTAGACATCAGTATTTTACTCCTCTCTTTTCCATGCGGAACATAACCAGGGTAAGCGCCATGACAATCAGAAACAAAACAACGGACTGTGCGGCTGCGCTTCCAAACCGGTAATTAAAAAACGCATCACGGTATATCGAATATACAATCAGGTTCGTGGATTCTCCCGGTCCTCCCTGTGTCAGGATTTTCACCTGTCCGAATGATTGGAATGCCTGAATAATGTTAACAACCAGTGTGTAGAACATGATCGGAGAAAGCCCCGGCAGTGTCAGCTTAAAAAATTTCTGTACTGCATTCGCTCCATCTACAGAAGCACGCTCATAAATCGAATCATCAATGTTTCCAAGTCCCGCCGAAAAATACAGGAAATTGATGCCACTGTTCAGCCATGCCGTAAGGACAGCCACACAGATCAGCGCATATTTCGGATCACTGACCCAGTTAATGCTCACATGCAGCAATTTGTTTACGATACCGATCGTGGGATTTAAAATAATCTTGAAAATCATGGCGCCTGAGCTCGATGCTACTGCCATTGGGAGTGCATAGGAAGTACTGAATACCCGGATTCCCGGGAAAGCCTTGCTGCAAAGAACTGCTCCCAGAAGCCAAGCGCCATACTTCCGACTACAACAATCGCCACAAATTCCAGTGTAACCCAGAGACTGTTGTAAAAGGATGGATTCGATAATAAGCTTTTATAGTTATCCAGTCCCACATACAATTTCGCTTCTCCAAGCTTGTTTGTCTTATACAGACTCAGATAAATGGTTTTAAAAAACGGATAAAACAGAAAGATGCTAAAGATCACCATACTCGGGATTAGATACATATAAACTTCTGCTTTTTTACACTTTTCGATTACTTTTTTCACTTCTTGCTCCTTCTTATGCTGTTGCACGTTCTTCTTTTTCAACCGGCAGAGATAAAATATTTTCTTCTGTAAACGGATCAAAGATCTGTGCTTTCTCCATATCTGCATACAATGTAATGCTTTCCTTTACAGTAACCGGCACCTCGGAAGGCACTCTTGCTGTAATCAGATTTTTTCCGGTATTCATATGCAGATACGCTTCTGCACCGATCATCTCCCGCAGGTCAACAAATGCCTTCAACTGATTCTCTTCGTAACAGATCCGATGTGCGGAAGCGGTTGTTTCGTCCTGTAAATCCTCCGGTCTCAGACCTAAAATCACCATTTTTCCGAGATAAGCGCGACGAAGCACCATTTCGTTCTCTCCTCTGGCACGAAGGGTAACTCCTCCGTCTGCCTCCAGATAAACCGCTCCGTTTCTTTCCATCACCATCGTTTCCATAAAATTCATACTCGGAGCTCCGATAAAACCAGCCACAAATTTGTTTGTCGGATGGCGGTAAATCCGCTCCGGTGTATCCGCCTGCTGCACAACACCGTCTTTCATAACAATAATTTTTGTACCAAGCGTCATCGCCTCCGTCTGGTCATGTGTAACATAAATCACCGTCGTTTTCAGTTCCTTATGTAATTTTGCCAGCTCCACCCGCATCTGTGCCCGCAGCTTCGCATCCAGGTTCGAAAGCGGCTCATCCATTAAAAATGCTTTCGGCCGTCTCATAATTGCACTTCCAATCGCAACTCTTTGTTTCTGACCGCCGGAAAGTGCTGCCGGTCTCCGGTCAAGTAAATGCTCAATTCCAAGCATTTTAGCTGCTTCATGTACCTTTTTATCAACTTCATCCTTGGGCTGTTTCCGGATTTTCATAGAAAACGCCATGTTTTCATATACCGTCATATTCGGATAAAGCGCGTAGTTCTGAAATACCATCGAAAGATCGCGATCCTTTGCTTCTACATAATTACAAAGCTGTCCATCGATCCAGAGCTCCCCGCTCGTAATCTCCTCAAGACCGGCAATCATCCGAAGCGTCGTCGATTTTCCGCAGCCGGAAGGTCCAACAAAAATCACAAACTCCCGATCCGGTATTTCAAGCGAAAAATCCTGAACCGCATAATGTTCCTTATCATAAGATTTACAGACATTCTTCAACACAATATTTGACATTCGTTTTTCTTCCTCCTCGTCTTGTCGAGATTCATTATACCTTTCCTTCCGTAAAGCCCACTACCACCGCTTTGTAAAATACCCGTTAATAAAATAACCGGCTACTTTACAAAAAATCTTTTACATTTTCTCTCATCTCCGTCTCCATCCCCTTCTTTTCCAGCCATTTTTCCAGATCACTCTTTGTAAAATCCCCGAAAATCACCCGCAAAACCAATTTTCAAAACGAGTTCTGAATAGCCATTCTTTTTCCCAATACCAGACAGATTATTTTTGACACAAAAAAACGCCGCAACTCTCAAAGCTGCAGCGCTTTCTCATCATAACATACCATATTCTTCTTTCATGTCAACGCAGTGGGCGCTCCCGCGCCCACGTCCGTGTCCGTCCAAACCTATTCCACCGGTTCTGCCGGCACAAACACCCTGCTGTTTTCCTGTTCTTTCGGTTTTTCCGCTCTTTCCGTTGCCTCCCTGCAGAAATACTCCTGTGAATTCACCAGCGTCTTTCCACGCTTATCCGGCTTTGTATACGTTCCGTCTGCCTGTAAAATACTGGCTTTCACATTATCCTTCATCTGGATATCAAGAATATGCATTACTTCTTTCTTGATCTGCTCATCCTCAACCGGGAACACAATCTCCACCCGTTTTTCCAGATTTCGCGGCATCCAGTCCGCGCTTCCCATAAACACCTCTTCATTTCCACCACTGTAGAAGTAGAAAATCCGCGCATGTTCCAGGAAATTGCCGACAATCGAGCGAACGGTAATATTCTCGCTGACACCCGGGATTCCAACCTTCAGGCAACAGATTCCCCGGATAATCAGGTCAATCTTTACTCCGGCTGCCGAAGCACTGTAAAGCGCCGCAATAATATCGCGGTCGCATAACGAGTTCATCTTCGCAATAATATGCGCTTTCTGTCCCTTCTTTGCGTGCTCCTCTTCCATCGCAATCAGATGCAGGAACCGGTCCTTCATCCAGAGCGGTGCAACAATCAGTTTGTTCCAGCGATCCGGCTCCGAATAGCCCGAAAGCATGTTAAATACTGCTGTTGCGTCCTCACCGATCTTTGCATTGCATGTCAGCAGGCCACAGTCCGTATACAGCTTTGCCGTAGAATCGTTATAGTTTCCCGTGCCAAGATGTACATATCTGCGAATGCCTGTCTCCTCGCGCCGAACCACCAGTGTGATCTTACTGTGTGTTTTCAGTCCCAGAAGACCATAAATTACATGGCATCCCGCCTTTTCCAGCATCTTCGCCCAGACAATATTGTTTTCTTCGTCGAACCGTGCCTTTAATTCCACCAGTACGGAAACCTGTTTGCCATTTTCCGCCGCCTGAGCCAGTGCTGCAATAATCGGAGAATTGCCGCTCACACGGTACAGTGTCTGTTTGATCGCCAGTACATCCGGATCCTTTGCTGCCTGTTGTACAAATTGCACGACCGGATCAAACGTCATATAAGGATGATGCAGCAGGATGTCGCCTTTTCGGATGTTTGTAAAAATGTCATCCTCATTCATCAGCGCCGGAACTGCCGCCGGAATATATTTTGGAATTTTATACTCATCAAAGCCGTCGAGCCCATACATTTTCATTAAAAACGTCAAATCGAGCGGTCCCGGAATCCGGAACAGGTCGTCTTCATCGATGTCAAACTCTTTTTCCAGCATCTTCAGGAGCCGCTTATCCATCTTATCTTCCACTTCCAGACGGATCACTTCGCCCCACTGACGTTTTTTAAGCTGCTTCTGGATCTCTTTTAACAGGTCCGAAGCCTCATCCTCATCGATCGAAAGATCTGCATTTCGCATAACACGGTACGGATGCGCGCAGACCACATCGTAGCTTAAGAACAGCTTTCCAATGTTCCGCTCGATGATCTCCTCCAGAAGAATCACATACCGCTGTCCCGTCTTTTCATCCTGCGGAAGCAGAATAAAACGCGGCAGTACCGAAGGAACCTGAACCGTCGCAAATTCCAGTTCTTTCTCCTTTTCCTTCTCCTTGCCTTTCTTCTCTTTCTTATCCTCCGCACGGCTCAGAAGCGAATCCTCTTTCTTCTGCACCAGTGCACCGATATTCAATGTTTTGTTCCGGATCAACGGGAACGGGCGGGCCGAATCCATGGCCATCGGGGTCAGAACCGGGTAAATGTTTTCCTCAAAATAGGATCCACATACTCCGCCTGCTCCTTCGTCAGCTTCTCGTGCTCACTGATAATCGTAAGGCCAACGTGCTCCAGAGACGGAACCGCCGAGCGATTGTACGTATTGTACTGCAGCTGCACTAGCTCATGCGTCCGTTTGCTGATCTCGGTAAGCTGCTCCTTCGCATCCATGCCGGACAGATCCTTTTTCGTATAGTTTGCATGCACCTGGTCTTTTAGTGAAGCCACACGGACCATATAAAACTCATCCAGATTGGAGGAGGTAATGCTGATAAATTTCAGACGTTCAAACAGCGGAATACTCTTATCCCGCGCCTCGTTTAAAACACGCTCGTCGAAGCTGATCCAGCTCAATTCCCGGTTTCGAAAATATTCCGGTTTCTTATATGGTGTTACATCCATCTTGTTCGCCTCCTTACATCTGCCGTTTCATCTTAATAATCGGCTGTATGCTGAATACCTCATTGAAAAAATCTAATTTATCCTGGCACAGTCCCTGCTCCAGTGTGAAATCACGGTCAACCGTCAGAGACAGATGCAGTTCTCTCTCCTTTAAGACAGCGCGGATCGACTGGATTTTCTGCAGGTGACTCCGATCTAGTGCATTCGCCAGACGGACGATTGCTGTCAACTCCGATACGGTCAGATACTGTTCTGCACTAAGCGACGATTCCATCACCAGCTCATCGTAGGATGGAAGCACTGCCGTATTGTATTTTGCAATCAGTGCGACCATCTCCCGTTCAATATGGGACAGTCCGATGATTTCGTTTGACATGATAATATTATAGGAAGAATCCGCGACATTATTAAGGCTGATGTATTTTCCGACATCGTGCAGCATCACCGCCATCCGAAGCAGCAGCCGCTCGCGTTCTTTCATGCCGTGCATCTTTTTCGTCGCATCAAACATGGCAAGCGCCGTCATCTCCAGATTCTGGACGTGCGGCCGGTTTACTGCATACCGTTTTCCGATGTTTTTTGCCGCCATCAGAATATCATTTTCAAAGTTGTGGCTTCCTTTTTGCAGTTTCATCTGCTCCGCATATTCGTATGCGATGCCGCGCGTCATATGCACGCCCGGGATCCATACATGCTCTGCCTCCATCATGTCGATCAGACATTTGTAGATCACGGCGGACGGGTACATCAGCGAAGCATTCTCCAGCGGGATGCCAAGCTTGACAGCCAGCTCCATCGGTGACTGACGGATGATCTTTTCATACCAGGTGTTGAAATTCTCACGGGAAATGATTTTTGTCGTTTTCTCCTCGATATTCTGGTAGACACTGTCGGTGAAAACATCGCCGATCAGCATGATATTTTCGATTTTGCGGTCTTTCAGATACATCTTCTTGAAGCTCGACACTTCATTCCAGATCAGTTCCTCGACCATCTCCTCGTAGTGTTCCGTCTCGCTCTGGATTCCGGCGAGGCGCTCACGGACACGAAGACTACCCATACGGATATTCTGTGTCGTCACAAGGGCGTCCTTATCAAACAGGGAAATCTGAAAACTGCCGCCGTCGAGGTCGAGAATCGCAGTTCCCTTTTCAATGACCTTGTTGAAATTGTCCTCCATCGCCGCAAGCGCCTTGTAGCCAAGGAAACGTTGCTCCGAGTTAGAGAGAACCGTGACGGAAAGACCGGTCAGCTGACGGATTTTTCCAAGGACATAGAGGCTGTTCGCCGCCTCACTGATTGCGCTCGAAGCCATGGCGCGGTAAGCATCCACGCGGTAGCCCTCCATGATCCGCACGAAATCTGCGAGCACGCGGCAGAGCTCCTCTTCCATTTCCGGGCGGATTTTCCCCAGCGTGTACGTATCTTTTCCAAGCTCCATCCGATGGCAGATCTTATCCACGCTTCGGATACCCTGCTTTTTGGAGATCTCGAAAATCTCCAGAATGACGTCGTAGCTGCCGATATCAATGGCAGCAAATGTGGAATACTGCATATACGCTTCTCCTCTTTCTTTTTCAAAGGATATCCCAAAAATCCCGCTCCCAATACCAAGCGGACTTTTTGACCTTTTTCTTTTTACTGTTTTCCGAGCAGATAATCGATAAACTGCTGTGCGGTACGGCCGGAAAGACCGCCGTGGGACAGTTCCCATTTATTTGCTTCTGCTAAAAGCTCTTCCTCGCTTAACTTCACGCCGTAGCGGTCTGCCAGAACGGAAACGATCTTCTGGAACTCTTTCTTATCCGGCGCACCGAAATAGATGCTGACACCGAAGCGGTATACCAGGGACAACTTCTCCTGTACCGTATCGGAGGTGTGCATATCCTGTCTCGTTCCCTCTTTGTCGCTGTAGTTCTCCTTGATCAGGTGGCGGCGGTTGGAGGTCGCATAGATGAGGATATTGTCCGGGCGTTTTTCCAGACCTCCCTCGATCACAGCTTTCAGGTATTTGTACTCGATCTCAAACTCCTCGAAAGAAAGATCGTCCATGTAGATAATGAATTTATAATTTCTGTTTTTGATCTGCGCAATCAGCTCGTTCAGATCCTGGAATTGATGCTTGTAAACCTCGATCATACGAAGTCCCTGATCGTAATACTCATTCAGGATACCTTTAATGCTGGAGGATTTTCCGGTTCCGGCATCACCAAAAAGCAGGCAGTTGTTGGCTTTTTTGCCCTCGACGAACGCTTTCGTGTTGTCGATCAGCTTCTGCTTTGGAATTTCGTAGCCGACAAGGTCGGAAAGGCGCACATCCGGGATGTTGGTGATCGGGATGATCTCAACATTTTCGCCAACGTGTGCGATGCGGAATGCTTTGTGCAGTCCCAGTTTTCCTACTCCAAAGTCTTTGTAGAACTGAATCATATCATCCATAAATTCGTCGACAGATTCTGCTTTTGCAAGACGGATGGCCAGTTCGCAGATGCGGTCGCGGACTTCTTTGTTGAACAGCTTGTTCGGGCTGTCGGTGTTCTCGTAATCGCTGATGACGGAAGCATCGCCGGATTCGAAAATTTCGTCGAAAACACAGATATCGAAATCGAACAGCTCTTTGAAACGGACAAAATCATGTTTTGCCATCTGGTTGATGCTTCCCTCGACTTTTCCGACAATCTCGCAGGAGGTAGAAAATGCATTTTCTTTGTTGACCAGAAGATATGTCAGATAATCGTGCCAGAGATTTCCGGAGAAGCCGTAGCGGTTTGCCATCTCGACAAGGCGGTTCAGTGCCTCATAAAACTGCGGCTCATATGCGCTCATATTCTCACGGAACCGGCGGTCCTTCAGGGAAATCTGAGCATTGACCAGTTTTTTGTAGGTCTCCACCAGTATCGTCATATCGCGCAGTACCTCCCCCTCTGCGAAATCGCGGTAGAGGATACATTCTTCTATTCTAATCATCTTTTGTCTCTTCCTTCCTGTCATTTTTCATTTTATTTATGCGAAAAGGCCGCTTGGTACGGCCCTCTCTTCTGGATTAATAATTTCCGAAAATCCGGAATTTCGCGGATTCTGCCTGCAATCCGCGCAGTGCGTTTTTGACTGCCGGATCGCTTAAGTTCCCCTCGAAATCCACGAAGAAACGGTACTCCCATTTCCGCTGCGGAATCGGGCGGGACTCGATTTTGGTCATGTTCAGATCGTTGTAAATAAAATGTGCCAGTGCGTTGTAAAGAGAACCGCTCTGATGCGGCAGTTCCATGCATACGCTGATTTTCTGTGCATCTTTTACAAAGCGTTTCTGCCCAGAAATGATAACAAAGCGTGTCGTATTTCCCTGGGCATCAAAAATACCTTCTTTTAAGATCTGCAGTCCGAAATGCTCTGCAGCGTACGGACTTCCGACGGCTGCATCGTAAGATCACCGCTCTCGGATACTTCTTTTGCAGCGGCGGCTGTATTGAGACGCTCTTCCGTCTTCCAGTTTTCATTGGAATCCAGGAAACGGCGGCACTGCGCCAGCGCCTGCGGATGGGAAATCACGGTGCGGATCTCCTCAGCTTTTGCTCCCGGCAGTGCCATCAGCACATGCTCCACCGGCAATTCCTGCTCACCGACGATGTAGTGCGGATATTCCACCAGAAGATCATAAATATCGGATACAATGCCTGCTGTGGAGTTCTCGATCGGAAGCACGGCATAATCGGCTTCACCCCTCGTAATCGCCTCCATCGCCTCTTTCCAGGTATCTACGTGAAAGCTTGTAATCGTATCATCGAAAAATTCTTTCATCGCACCGAAACTATAGGCGCCCTCCACACCCTGGAAGACAACTCTTCTGCCGTGCGTCGGGAGGTGGTCAACCTGTGTGTAATCGGTCATCTCCTCGCCGCCGTTCTCGGTCAGCAACTGATACTGGCGCTTCCGGCTGATCGACATGATCTGCTGGAACAGCTCCTGGATGCCTTTTGTATTGAATGCATTTGTTCCCTCGCCTGTCAGCTTTTCCAGCTTCTGGCGCTCACGTTCCGCATCAAAAACGGCTTTTCCTGTCTCTATCTTGTACTGCGCAACCTCCGCCGTCAGCGCCATCCGGTGCTGGAACAGGCGGACGATCTCGTCATCGGTGGCATCGATCTCGTCGCGGATTTTTCCTAAGTCTAGCATATCTGGTCCTCCTGATATTCTACATTTGTTGCAGATATCAATATTTTACTCCATCTCCGTTTAATTTACAAGAAAAGATCTTCCGAAATTCGGCTTTTGTACAATCTTTTTCCTTTTTGACTGCTATTTCACTTTATTTTTTCACATTTCATATTACTCTGCTTTTCGACCTTTTTCCTGCCATTTTTTATCTTGCATTTATCCTGTTTTTGTGTTAAGGTGGAACACAGAAAAAATAAGTTACTGTTCACTCAGCAGGGAAACACCTGCTGTTTCGCTGCGTAAGAAAGTGATTCAGGCGTGAGCAGCCCTCCTTTTGCGAAGCAAAACTTTAAATGAGGGCTGCGAATGTTACCGTTCGCAGGGAACCTGTGAACGGTAACAAAAATAAGGATCTTCATAGGAGGTAATATATGCGACACTTAATGAGTCCCCTTGATTTCTCGGTCGAAGAACTGGATCAGTTAATGGATCTGGCGAACGATATTGAAAAGAACCCGGAGAAATATGCACATGCCTGCGATGGCAAAAGACTTGCTACTTTATTTTATGAACCAAGCACACGCACCCGTCTCAGCTTTGAGGCTGCCATGATGAATCTTGGCGGTACTGTTCTTGGTTTTTCTTCTGCCAATTCTTCTTCCGCTTCCAAAGGTGAAAGCGTAGCCGACACCATCCGCGTGGTATCCTGCTTTGCAAATATTTGTGCCATGCGTCATCCGAAAGAAGGCGCTCCGCTCGTTGCATCGATGTACTCCCGTATTCCTGTGATCAACGCAGGTGATGGCGGACATCAGCATCCGACGCAGACTCTTACCGATCTTCTTACCATCCGTTCTTTAAAGGGTCGCCTGAACAATCTTACCATCGGCTTCTGCGGTGATCTTAAATTCGGCAGAACGGTTCATTCCCTGATTGAAGCGCTGGTTCGTTATACCGGCATTAAAATTGTATTAATCTCCCCGGAGGAGCTTCGTCTCCCGGATTACATCCGTGATGATGTGCTGCGCGCAAACAATGTTCCATTTGAGGAAGTTATTAAAATGGAAGATGTTCTCCCGAAGCTGGATGTCCTTTATATGACCCGTGTCCAGAAAGAACGTTTCTTCAACGAGGATGATTACATCCGCATGAAGGATTTCTATATTCTGGATCAGTCCAAAATGGATCTTGCTTCTCCGGAAATGCTGGTTCTGCATCCGCTGCCGCGTGTCAATGAGATCTCCGTTGACGTGGATAATGACCCGCGCGCTGCTTACTTTAAACAGGTTCAGTACGGTGTTTATGCACGTATGGCCCTGATTCTGACGCTGCTGAACATCAAAGTCGATTAAGAAAGGAGCATCTTTCGCTATGCTGAACGTAGGACGTATTGAAGAGGGCTTCGTGCTCGACCATATTAAAGCAGGAAAGGCTATGACCATTTACCATGATCTGGGACTGGACAAGCTGGACTGTACCGTAGCCATTATTAAAAATGCCAAAAGTGAAAAAATGGGAAAAAAGGACATTCTGAAAGTTGAGTGTTCGGTTGATAAGATGGATCTTGACATCTTAGGCTTTATCGATCACAATATCACTGTCAATGTCATTAAAGACGGCGAGATTACGGAGAAAAAAGAACTTCATCTGCCGAAACAGGTGGTTGATGTGATTAAATGTAAAAACCCGCGCTGTATCACCTCTATTGAGCAGGGATTAAAACATGTCTTTATCCTGGCTGACCCGGAAAAAGAGGTTTACCGTTGCAAATACTGTGATGAGAAGTATACAGGAAACAGAAATAAATAAGAGCTGTACGGCAAAGCGCCCGGAACCACGTTCGGTTTCGGGCGCTTTCTTTTATCTTTCCTATGCAGTTTTTGCTTCTTTCGAACCGAGGCACACAATCAGCCAGCCGATGAAGGCCGCAAGAGATGCGCAGATCAGCATCGCGCCAACACCGGCTGCATCGATAAGCCAGCCGCCAAACAGGGAGCTCATTACATTTCCTGCGGTGATGGTCATTGCCATATATGCCTGTCCTTTAATCGAATCCTGCGGCTCCATGATGCCGTCCACGTAATAGACGCAGGCGACGTTGATCAGCGCCCAGCCGAACATCTGGAACGGCTGAGCAGCGTAGTATGTCGGAATATTAAAGGCCAGGAAGGTTCCTATGCTTTTCAGGACAAAAAACAGGCCGGAGAGGCGGAACCAGAAAACACTGCTCTTCTTTTTCAGCAGATAGCCGAACAGAAACATCGTTGGCAGCTCGGAAACTGCAGAGATGGTCATCGCATTTCCCATCTCACCGCTGCCACCACCTTTTGCCATTGCAATCTGATAATTGAAGCTGTTAATCAGGCTATGTGACATAAAGATCAGAATGCAGCCAAGCAGTACTACCGCGAAGGACGGATACCGTTTCAGAAAATCGACCGGACCGGCTGCTCTTGTCTCTTCTTTTTCTGCTTCTGCTTTTTTTCTGTCCTTTTTAAACGGAAAACGAAATACACAGGCGAGAAAAAAGAATGGTCAGCGCGATAGCCAGATCGGAATCATGTCTGCTCCAAAGGATGCGGTCAGCCGGCCGAGCAGCCATGATGCAATCGCATATGCAACGGAACCCATGCCGCGCCCGATTCCGTAATCAAGTTCCTCTCCCTGGCGGATCGTCTCCATACCAAGAGAATTAACGAACGGAATCATCAGCATCAACATCGTAATGCTTGCGCCGTACAGCAGTGTCCTTACCACCATAGAACTGCTTTCTGCCGTTGCAGCAAGGGAAATGACAAGAACAAGCTGAATCAGGTTCGCTCCAAGGAGCATTGTTCGTACGGACGGGCTTTCTGGCCGATCTGCGTAGGATGCCAGCGCAGGCTGCAGAACCGCTGACACGATACAGCCAACTGCCGTCAGAAGGCCGATTTGTGTGTTTGTGAAGCCTTTTTCAAGAAGATAGACGCTGGCATACCCCATCAGTGCCGCGTATCCCATCCAGTAGCAGCTCTGAATCGTGCCGTAGCGCACGGACAGGTGTTTTTTCATGTTTTTGTCCCCCTTTTTCTACAACTTTTCCCTTATCGTAGCGTATTCTGCAGAAAATAGCAACTCAAAATCAACAATAAAACTATTTAGAATTTTTTCGAAATGCTTATTGACTTTTCACTTTCCCTGTGATAAAAAGTATTTAGATAAATTTCTAATTACGTTGCATTCATACTGTCGGAAAGGAGGTTTCCGTGGCATTCGCAGAAACGTTTAAAGCTCTCTCCGATCCTGTCCGGCGAAGGATTCTGGAGCTTCTGAAAAACGAAAGACTTTCTGCCGGGGAGATCGGATCGCACTTTGATATGACAGGTGCAACCATCTCCTACCATCTCGGTATTCTGAAAAAAGCAGACCTTGTGCTGGAATCCCGGGAGAAAAATTTTATTTATTATGAACTCAACACTTCCGTCCTGGAAGAAATCATGCTCTGGATTTCAGAGCTCAAAGGAGGCACTTCTGATGTGGAAAAAATATAAAACAACACTGATTCTGACAACACTCATTTCTCTTTTTCCGATGGTGATCGGACTTCTGCTCTGGAATCGCATGCCGGACACCATTGCCACCCATTTTGGCACAAACAACGTTCCCAACGGCTGGAGCAGCAAAACGATGGCAGTGATCGGTATTCCTCTGCTTCTTGCCGCTCTGCAGATTTTTACCGCTGGTTTTACTTTTTCTGATCCGAAGCGGCAGAACATCGGCCCGAAGATGATCCGTCTTGTTCTGTGGATCATACCTGTAACCTCCCTGATAGTCTGCTGCTCCATCTATGCAAACGCAGTCGGCATTGCAGTTGATATCGGTTTTGTTGTCAATGGAAGCGTTGGTCTTCTCTTTATTCTCATCGGCAATTACATGCCAAAATGCAAACAGAACTACACAACCGGCATCAAGGTTCCATGGACCCTTCACAGTCAGGAAAACTGGAACCGCACTCACCGCCTCGCCGGCTGGGTTTGGATCATCGGCGGCGTTGCCATGATCGTAAACAGCTTTCTGCAGCTTGAATGGATTTTATTTCTCACGATCGCAGCGCTGGTTTTGATTCCGATCGGATATTCCTTTCTCCTGTTTCAGAAAGGAATCTAAACCCGGAGAATTTTTTATAAGAAAATTCAACGAAGTTTCCTGTTTAAAAAAGCTTCTGTTCTTCCCTTTTTCCGGGAGGAACAGAAGCTTTTTTATTTCGCGATTTTTATATCTATAAGGAAATGATTCCTATTTTTATACTTATTCTACTGGATGCAGATTTTTCAATGATACATCAAGAATCGGTGCAGAATGGGTCAGCGCACCGCTGGAAACATAGTCTACGCCAGCATCGAGGATCGTGGCGATATTTTCTTTTGTCACATTTCCGGAGCACTCGGTTTTTGCTCTGCCGTTGATGACGGCTACCGCCTCTTTCATCTGCGCCGGAGTCATATTGTCGAGCATGATAATGTCGGCACCTGCATCTGCTGCTTCGCGGACCATATCAATATTTTCGCACTCGACTTCAATCTTACGCACAAACGGGGCATAATCGCGTGCCATCTCGATCGCTTTTGTGACACTGCCTGCAGCTCCAATATGGTTGTCCTTTAACAGAACGCCATCGGACAGATTGTAGCGGTGATTCTGGCCGCCACCGATTTTGACTGCATATTTTTCAAAAATACGCATATTCGGGGTCGTTTTTCTGGTATCGAGAAGGGTCGTTTTGGAACCTTCGAGCAGCTTCGCAACGCTTCTCGTATACGTTGCGATTCCGCTCATCCGCTGCAGATAATTGAGCGCGGTTCTCTCACCGGACAGCAGAACACGGATATCGCCGTTTACGGTTGCGAGCAGATCGCCTTTTTTGACTTCATCTCCGTCTTTCACATACGGAATCATCTCGGTTTGCTCATCGAGCAAGGTAAATATCTTGCAAATACTTCCATACCGGCAATGACGCCGTCCTGTTTGCAGAGAAGCTGTACCGTTCCCTGGCAGGCTTTTGGCATGACAGCATTCGTGGTTACATCTTCACTGGAAATATCTTCCTGCAGTGCCAAAAGCAGCAGGTTATCCACATTTAGTGTTCTTGTGATTGGATTCATATTTGTCTTCCTTTCTGATCGCATCCCAGATGCTCTCTTTGCAGCGTTCTGCATATTCTTCCATATTCTGGTAATCTTCTTTTCTAATATCGTACCGTTTTGCAAGGAGCTTCCATTCATCTTCCTTCGGCTCCGTTGCCATTTCTTTGCGGTCTGCGTTCTCTGTAAGACCCTCTGCGGCCCATTCGGCAGCCATCTTCTTTGCCGCGCGTTCCGCGAATACAAGGCTCTCCAGCAGAGAATTGCTTGCCAGACGGTTTGCGCCGTGCACGCCGTTACAGCTCGTCTCACCAGCTGCATACAGATGATCCATCGTCGTTTCGCTATTGCTGTCTACCTTGACGCCACCCATAAAGTAATGCTGTGCCGGTACAACCGGAATCGGTTCTTTCGTGATATCGTATCCCTCTTCCAGGCATTTCTGGTAAATATTCGGGAACCGTTCTTTTACATCGAGCGGAATCGTTTTCAGGGAAAGCCATACGTGCTTCGTGTGGTCCTTTTCCATCTGGCGGTGGATCTCACGGGATACCACGTCACGCGGCTGCAGTTCATCGGTGAAACGCTCGCCATTTTTATCGAGCAGTACAGCGCCCTCTCCGCGGACAGATTCAGAAATCAGGAAACGGCGGCCTTTCTTTTGGGAATACAGCGTTGTTGGGTGAATCTGTACGTAATTGACATTTTTCAGCGCTACGTTCCTGTGAATTGCAATTGCAAGTGCATCTCCTGTCAGATGCGGGAAGTTCGTAGAATTATCATAAATTCCGCCGATACCGCCGCATGCCAGATCACATCCCTGGCATAAACCGGAACCAGCTTTCCTTCTTCATCCCGGATCAGAACACCCTCGCAGACATTTTTGCAGGAAAGAATATCACACATTTCCGTGTGCGCAAGAAGCGTCACGTTCGGCAGCTTTTTTACCTGCGCGAGAAGCTTGCTCGTAATCTCCTTTCCGGTTACATCGTCGTGGAACAGGATTCGGTTGGTAGAATGTGCGCCTTCTTTCGTATAGCAGAGTTCTCCGTTCTCATCGCGACGGAAATCCACACCCCAGGCGATGAGCTGATTGATAACATTTCGGGAAGAACGGATCATAATGTCAACGGATTCCGGCGTATTTTCGTAGTGCCCGGCATGCATCGTATCTTCATAGAACGCATCGTAATCGCTCTCGTTTTTCAGAACACAGATACCGCCCTGTGCGAGGAAGGAGTCGCTGTCCTCGGTATCTGCTTTTGTTATCATCAGAATATCGGCTTCCTGGGGCAGATGAAGTGCCGCAAAGCATCCTGCCACACCGCATCCTACAATCACTGCATCATAATACTTTTTCATTTCGTTTCCTCTTTTCCGCTTCTGCGTTCTGCTTATTTTGTTACTTTGCAAGCTCGAGCATTCTTAACAGCGGCGCATGTGCGTCTGAAATTTCCTGTTCGCTTAACAGAACTTCATTCTCCTCGTTTTCCAGTGCTTCTATTAATTTGTCCAATGTTACTTTTTTCATATTTGGGCAGATCTGCGTATTTCCCACTGCATAAAACTTCTTATCCGGGCAGCGCTTTTTCAGCTCCGCGAAAACACCAAGCTCGGTTGCAACGAGAAACTCGGTATCTTTACTTGCCTCGGCATATTTGATGATGCCTGCGGTGCTTCCGACATAATCGGCAAGTGCAACGACTTCACTTCTGCACTCCGGGTGAACGAGAAGCTTTGCCTGCGGGCGCGCTTCCTTTGCAGCCTTTGTAGCTTCTGGGCGGATGGCAGCATGTACGTGGCAGAAACCGTCATTTAAGATGATATGTTTCTCCGGCACCTGCTCAGCCACATAGGTACCAAGATGCTCATCAGGGATAAAGAAGATGTCGTGGTTCGGCAGTTCTTTTACAATTTTTACTGCGTTGGAGGAGGTGACACAGACGTCGGAATGACTTTTTAATTCCGCGGTGGAATTGACATAGCATACGACAGCCACATCCGGGTACTCTTGCCGGACTTCCTTGATTTTTTCAATCGCTGCCATGTGAGCCATCGGGCAGTCGGCATGCAGATCCGGGAGCAGTACTTTTTTGCCCGGGTTTAAGATTTTGGCGCTCTCACCCATGAAACGAACGCCGCAGAGAACGATGACACTGGCGTCCACTTTCGTCGCCATGTCGCTTAAGTAATACGAATCCCCGATGTAATCGGCAATTTCCTGCACCTCATCCGGCACGTAATAGTGTGCATGATAACGGCATTTTTTTCTTTCTTTAATGTTTCCAGCTTTTCTCTTCTGGTATCCATTGGTTTTGTTTCCTTCCTATTTTTACTATAACGATTCAGAACCCTGAATAGTGATATTTTTTTAACACTTTAGCGCTTAGTATACCACAACTTTTGTCATGTGACAAGACAGTTGTAATATCCATTGTCCATTTTTTTCATGCCTTTTCCCTTCCCCGTGCTCTATAATAGGAGTACTTGTCTAAGACATGAAAATCTGTGACGCAGTAATTCACGTTCTGCTGCGCTGAATTTTTGCATTATTTTCCGAGATTGCTATAAAAACACCCGGAAATTTGACGATTGAATAATTATCTACAAGAAAAAACGGCCACAATACCCATATTTACTGGGTTTGTAACCGTTTTATCACCATACAGCTGTCAAAGACGGGATTCTATCATTTCACCTCTGGTATCTCACTATTTACCATTTCTTCCGCCGTATCTTCTTCTATTTCTGTCTTTGTCACCTGTTTGATATGCTTTTTTTTCAGATGCAGATATACGAATTCCCGAAAAATAGTATAGAACACGGAAAGCAACGGAATAAAAACAAGCATACCTATAATTCCCATAAGATTTCCGCCGATCGTAACTGCTGCAAGAACCCAAATCGATGGAAGCCCTACAGACTCACCCACAACATGAGGATAGATCAGATTTCCCTCGATCTGCTGCAGCACCAGAAATACTATAATAAATAAAATTGCCTGTTTCGGATTTACCATAAAGATCAAAAAGCTTCCCACTGCACACCCGATGAAGGCTCCGAAAATCGGGATCAATGCCGTAAACGCAATTAAAACTCCGATCAAAAGTGCATATGGCATCCTCAAAATGCTCAATATCACAACAAACATACAGCCAAGGATCACGGCTTCCAGACACTGACCTGTAAGAAAATTTGCAAATGTCTGATAAGTCAGAGAGCAGACTTTAAGAAAAGCATCTGCTTTTTCCTTTGGAAGAAAAGCGAAAAATACTTTTCGAATCTGACACCTGCAGCTGTTTCC
>ENA-OQCE01000307-OQCE01000307.1-human-gut-metagenome-genome-assembly--contig:-NODE-307-length-23905-cov-3.354319_pt1 | contig 23905 bp, 30 predicted proteins | sample MGYA00242495_ERZ504572 | MGnify/ENA primary metagenome ERZ504572 (study PRJEB26092, sample SAMD00036228) | human gut metagenome | host: Homo sapiens | study: EMG produced TPA metagenomics assembly of... | reverse complement strand
TTTCACCGGGTCCCTCGTTGAGACAGTGCCAAATCGTTACACCTTTCGTGCGGGTCGGAACTTACCCGACAAGGAATTTCGCTACCTTAGGACCGTTATAGTTACGGCCGCCGTTCACTGGGGCTTCAGTCAAATGCTTTGGGTCGAACCCGGACATCCTTCTTTAACCTTCCAGCACTGGGCAGGTGTCAGCACCTATACATCAGATTTCTCTTTCGCAGGCACCTGTGTTTCTGGTTAACAGTCGCTTGGGCCTCTTCTCTGCGACCACACTAGCTCCAGGAGCAAGTCCCTTCACCACTGTGGCTACCTTATCCCGAAGTTACGGGTACATTTTGCCGAGTTCCTTAACGAGGGTTCTCCCGCGCACCTTAGGATTCTCTCCCCGCATACCTGTGTCGGTTTACGGTACGGGCGGCAGCTTTCTCACTAGAAGCTTTTCTCGGCAGCGTAGGCTCAATCCCTTCGGGAACAAGTTCCCTCCACATCACGCCTCAGCCTCAGTACACGGATTTGCCTGTGCACCAGCCTGCACGCTTGTACGCGATCTACCATTCTCGCGCGGACCTGCCTTCCTGCGTCACTCCATCGTTCAAACGATTGCTGCCGGTACTGGAATATCAACCAGTTGTCCATCTCCTACGCTCCATGCCTCGGATTAGGTCCCGACTTACCCTGAGACGACGATCGTTGCTCAGGAATCCTTATGCTTTCGGTGGATAGGATTCTCACCTATCTTTTCGCTACTCATGCCAACATTCTCACTTCCCACCAGTCCACCGTCCCTTCCAGGACGACTTCAACCCAATGGGAACGCTCCTCTACCACGCGGTACAAGTACCGCATCCGTAGCTTCGGTTCCATACTTTAGCCCCGGGAATCTTCGGCGCAGGGCCTCTCGACCAGTGAGCTATTACGCACTCTTTAAATGGTGGCTGCTTCTGAGCCAACATCCTGGTTGTTTATGAGACCCCACATCCTTTTCCACTTAGTATGGCATTGGGGACCTTAGCTGACGGTCTGGGCTGTTTCCCTTTTGACAACGGGACTTATCTCTCGTAGTCTGACTCCCAAGCTCTGCAGCATAACCATTCGTAGTTTGACAGGGTTCGGTATCCTTTACGGACCCTATCCCGATCAGTGCTCTACCGCCTATGCTTACTGCTTGAGGCTAGCCCTAAAGCTATTTCGAGGAGAACCAGCTATCTCTGCGTTCGATTGGAATTTCACCGCTACCCACGATTCATCCGAAAGCTTTTCAACGCTCACCGGTTCGGTCCTCCACGCATTTTTACCTGCGCTTCAACCTGATCATGGGTAGATCACTACAGTTTCGGGTCTACGAACACCAACTATCCGCCCTGTTTAGACTCGCTTTCGCTCCGGCTCCGCATTTCCTGCTTAACCTCGCTGGTGCCCGTAACTCGTTGGCTCATTCTTCAATAGGCACGCCGTCGCTTGCGCTCCGACTGCTTGTAGACATACGGTTTCAGGTTCTCTTTCACTCCGCTCCCGCGGTTCTTTTCACCTTTCCCTCACGGTACTATGCGCTATCGGTCACTAAGAAGTGTTTAGCCTTGGAGGGTGGTCCCCCCCGACTTCCCACAAAATTCCTCGTGCTTCGTGGTACTCTGGATCCCTGCCCCCTCGTCCTTCCTTTCACCTACGCGGCTCTTACGCTCTCTGGCTTACCTTTCCAGGTAATTCGACTAGGTAGACTCGGTTGATGCAGGTCCGTAACCCCAACCATCCGAAGATGACTGGTTTAGGCTCTGCCTCTTCGCTCGCCGCTACTGTGGGCATCTCGTTTGATTTCTCTTCCTCCGGCTACTTAGATGTTTCAGTTCACCGGGTTCCCCTCCCGTAGGATACCATCCCATGACGGATGGTGGGTTTCCCCATTCGGACATCCACGGATCAAGACTTGCTTGCAGTTCCCCGTGGCTTTTCGCAGCTTACCGCGTCCTTCATCGGCTCTTAGTGCCAAGGCATCCACCGTATGCCCTTAGTAGCTTGACTTATATCACTCGATTGCTCTTGTGACGTTTCAAGTTCTAAGGAACTTACGTTCCTTGGTTCTCGTTAAACTCATTTCTAAATTCGCATTTAGATCAGAGGTGCTTATATGTTCATCACAACATACAAGACTTTTTTGTCTCTTCTATGAAGTTTTCAGGGTTCATGATCCAAGCACAAGCCCTGGGAACCAAATATTGATGTTGACAGATGTGCGTCGACGAGAGATTTGGATCAAAGACCGTAGTCTCGATCGGTTCTCCATAGAAAGGAGGTGATCCAGCCGCTCGTTCTCGAACGGCTACCTTGTTACGACTTCACCCCAATCATCGGCCCCACCTTAGACAGCTGACTCCTAAAAGGTTATCTCACCGGCTTCGGGTGTTACCAACTTTCGTGGTGTGACGGGCGGTGTGTACAAGGCCCGGAACGTATTCACCGCAGTATGCTGACCTGCGATTACTAGCGATTCCAACTTCACGTAGGCGGGTTGCAGCCTAGATCCGAACTGGGGTCGGGTTTCTGGGATTTGCTCCACCTCGCGGTTTCGCTGCCCTTTGTTGCCGACCATTGTAGTACGTGTGTAGCCCAAGACATAAGGGGCATGATGACTTGACGTCATCCCCGCCTTCCTCCAAGTTATCCCTGGCAGTCTCCTATGAGTCCCCGCTTTACGCGCTGGTAACATAGGATAGGGGTTGCGCTCGTTGCGGGACTTAACCCAACATCTCACGACACGAGCTGACGACAGCCATGCACCACCTGTTTTCGTGTCCCCGAAGAGGGACCTATCTCTAGGTCTTTCACTCAATGTCAAGCCTTGGTAAGGTTCTTCGCGTTGCGTCGAATTAAACCACATACTCCACCGCTTGTGCGGGCCCCCGTCAATTCCTTTGAGTTTCAATCTTGCGATCGTAGTCCCCAGGCGGGATACTTATTGCGTTAACTCCGGCACAGAAGGGGTCGATACCTCCTACACCTAGTATCCATCGTTTACGGCCAGGACTACCGGGGTATCTAATCCCGTTTGCTACCCTGGCTTTCGCATCTCAGCGTCAGACACAGTCCAGAAAGGCGCCTTCGCCACTGGTGTTCCTCCCAATATCTACGCATTTCACCGCTACACTGGGAATTCCCCTTTCCTCTCCTGCACTCAAGACTTCCAGTATCCAACGCCATACGGGGTTAAGCCCCGCATTTTCACGTCAGACTTAAAAGCCCGCCTACATGCTCTTTACGCCCAATAATTCCGGACAACGCTTGCCACCTACGTATTACCGCGGCTGCTGGCACGTAGTTAGCCGTGGCTTCCTCGTTAGGTACCGTCAACACCATGACCTGTTCGAACACGGTGCTTTCGTCCCTAACAACAGAGTTTTACAATCCGAAGACCTTCATCACTCACGCGGCGTTGCTCCGTCAGACTTTCGTCCATTGCGGAAGATTCCCCACTGCTGCCTCCCGTAGGAGTTTGGGCCGTGTCTCAGTCCCAATGTGGCCGTTCATCCTCTCAGACCGGCTACTGATCATCGCCTTGGTGAGCCGTTACCCCACCAACTAGCTAATCAGACGCGGGCCCATCTTCCAGCGATAGCTTGCAAGCAGAGGCCATCTTTCCTCCCTCCTCCATGCGGAGGAGGGAGCACATTCGGTATTAGCATCCCTTTCGGAATGTTGTCCCCAACTGGAGGGCAGGTTGCCCACGCGTTACTCACCCGTTCGCCACTAAGAACTTACCGAAATAAGTTCTCCGTTCGACTTGCATGTGTTAAGCACGCCGCCAGCGTTCGTCCTGAGCCAGGATCAAACTCTCCAAAATAAAATTATTTTGAAGAACCTCTTGGCTCTTGAAAATACTAGCTCTTGTTTTTTTACTTCGTTTTCTCGAAGTGACTCGGTCGCGTCACTAAAGTGACTTGACCCGCACATCTGTCAATCAATATTTAGTTTTCAAGGTTCTACCGTCGCTTTCGTTCTTGGCTATCGGCGACTTTCATAGAATAGCACTTTTCGAAAGCGCTGTCAACAACTTTTTTTTAATTTCTTTTAGGAGCTTCGGCTCAAGACTGCTTCCCAATCAGAACTTGCCGTGTTGACAGGTACATACTATACCAGATTAAAAAATCTTTTGCAAGCACTTTTTCTCTTTTTTTATTTTCTCTATTTTCACTTACTTCTACTAAGAAAACTGGCTGCCGCAAAACGGCAGCCAGTACTGATCTTATTCATCTACCTGATACTTAAAGTTATCAATGACGGGACGTTCGTCCTTTTTGCCTTCCCGCACATCTTCGGTAAGGAGGGCCTGGACGATAATCGCCATTTCCAGGCGCTTGCGCTGAATCTTGCAGCCATATTCATAGGGCTTTTCAATGGTGCCATTCACCAAGTCGGCGTTTGCGTGACAGCCGCCGCTACAGAAGAAGCGGGCCCAGCAGGTCCGGCACTCCTCTTTCTTCATAACGTGCATATGGCGGAAGTACTGAACCATATCTTTTTTCACAATACCCATATCTAAGGTGCCCATCTTATATTGTTCCCGTCCAACGAACTGATGGCAAGGATAGATATCCCCTTCTGGCGTAATGGCATAATACTCGTGACCAGCTCCGCAACCTGCAAGACGCTTGGCAACACAGGGCCCATTATCGAGGGCAACATTGAAGTGGAAAAAATCAAAGGGAATTCCCTTGCGTCTCTTATCAAGGTAGATTCGGGCGAGTTTTTCATATTCTTTATCAAGGATTTGCCAATCGTCTTCCGTAAGGACATAAGGTTCATTTGTCCCGACAACCGGTTCCATGGAAATTTCGGACCCCACCTCGAGCATAGCGAGAACATCATCGGCAAAATGCGGGTTGTAATGGGTATAGGTTCCCCGGAGATAATAGTTGCGTCCCCGCCGGCTTTCAATGACTTTCTTGAACCCTTCAACGGCCTTATCAAAAGAACCCAGATGCCCCGGATAAGGTCTCATATGATCGTGTGTCTTTTTTGCTCCCGTCTAGACTAAGGACCAACATGACCCTGTTGTCATTGAGATAGGTTACGATTTCATCAGTAAGAAGCGTTCCGTTGGTGGTCAGCGTCAGCTTGATATTCTTTCCCGTTTCTTTTTCACGTTTGCGGACATAGTCCACAAATGAATTTTACGACGGGCATATTCATAAGCGGTTCCCCACCAAAAAGGTCAAGTTCCAGATTATGGCGCTTTTTGCTTCCCTTGATGGCAAATTCGATGGCCTTTTGGGCTACTTCCTTGCTCATGAGGCACGATGGCCGCCAAAGTCCCCCGTATCGGCAAAGCAATATCCGCAGCGCAGGTTGCAGTCATGGGCAACATGGAGACAGAGAGATTTGAGGATAGGTTCTTCGGCAAATGTATCGGGTACGGAAAAGTCTGGAGAAAAAAGGAGGCCTGCCTCCTGCAGTTCCTTTAGTTCCGCCAGGACTTCTTCCACATCGCTGTCCGCGTACTTTCCCTTGAAATGGGCCTTTGTCTCTTCCGGGTTGTTCCCATCATAGAACCCCAGGATATCATAAATCATCTTATCGATGATATGGACGGCGCCGCTATTGACGTCAAGGACCACATAGTGGTCATCTAAATGCATTCTATGGATCAGCAAACTGTTTCCGCCTTTCATGATGTCTTAACAGTAAACGTACTCCCCTTTTCATAAAAAAGAGGATATGAAATGTAGAAAGAAAAAGGCTCCCCGCTTAGGCAGGGAGCTGTTCTACAATACCTTAAGCCTTTTCGCAGACCTGGTTGCCTACCGTGCAGGACGTTTTGCAAGCAGACTGACAAGAAGCTGGGCATTCGCCGCAGCCGCCGCTGCGCAGGGTCTTTTTCAGCATTTCTTTATTGACAGTTTTGATTCTCTTTGCCATCGTACATCCCTCCTGACTTTAAACTGAACTTTATTTTATCTGTTTTTAAGGCATTATGCAAGGGTCTTTACAAAACTCCCCAGGAACGCTGCTTTTGATTTACTTTTTATGATAATACCACAAGAGGAAACGATTGAGGTCATATCCCGTCTTTTCGTTCACCCAACTGATCAGTTGGGCCTTATAAAGGGCCCTTTTGAAATGCTCCAGATTTTTCGCCTTGTGATGAAAGACATTGACCCGGCGCAGGGTAAGCAGTCCATCCTGTTCCGTATTGGTCCCAATGAGCCTGTTACGCCTGCCGCATAGCCGGCTTCCTTCACATCTTCGACAACCTCTTTATTATAGGCGCCATTGGGGTAGCTCAAGGTTACACCATTCGGCGAATAATATAGCCCCAGCATGTGTCATGGCTCTTCTTGAGATCTGCTTTCCGTTCCTGGCGGGAGAGCAGTGGCAGAGGCTTGTGGATATAAGTATGAGAACCAAGTTCCCACCCATATTGGGCAAGCTTTACTTCCTCGTCCCAGGTTAGATAGCCCGGCCACCCTTCATACATTCCCGCATGAACATATTCCCAATATAGCCATATTCCTTCATGATGGGGGCCGCATTGGTCAGGTTGTCAAGGTAGCCGTCATCGAAGATAAGGACACATTCCTTATGAAAGGAATCGCCCGCCTTTCTTCTGCTTGCATAGTCCCCTAACTTGATGGTCTTATACCCATTTTCCTTGAGATATTCCATTTGGGTCCGAAATTCATCGGTTGGCATGGAATAAAGATCTGACTTATCTTCCACTCGGTGATAGGCGAATATGGGCACGGACCGATCCCTAAAATCCAAGAAATCATGGACCGCCCATGCGCAGCCTGCCGCGACAGCAATAAGGCCCAACAGAATCCCCGTTTTTCGATTCATCTTACTCACGCGCTTCCTTCCCTATTTTTTCCGCAATCTGTTCCAATTTCTTCAGCCGATGATTCAGACCCGATTTTCCAATATGGCCTTCCGTCAGCGCTGCAAGTTCCCCCACAGCTAAGTCTTGGTGTTTTAAACGCAGACGCGCCGCCTCCTGCAAGTTCTCTGGAAGCTGATCCAATCCTACGGTACGGTCAATGGTCCGAATGGCAGCCAATTGGCGTACAGCAGCCTTGACGACCTTGTTGAGGTTTGCCGTTTCGCAATTGACGACCCGATTGACCTGATTCCTCATATCCTTTAAAACCCGAACGTTCTCAAATTCCAGATAGGAATGATGTGCGCCGATAAGGGAAAGGAAAGAAGCGATGGCATTGCTTCCTTCAAGTAGACAACATAGGTTATTTTTCGGTCAATCACACGCTGGCAAATCAAACCCCTTCATTATTTTACAGATATACTCCCCCATGTCAAGGCGTCCGTGATTAGTTCCAGATGATAATCACTGAGCGGGCGGCTTACAGAACCACCCGCAAGGAATACACCTCGAAGAAAGGATTTCTTGCACGCATTCTTTTTAAGAAGCGCGGCTCCCGCAAGGTCAAGGGGAGAAAGCAGGTGAAGTTCTCCCAAGGCTATCCGTGCCTCACTGCTGGGTACGACGTGGACTTGATAGCGATTGTTTTTCTTAAGTCTCGTGGACCGCGTCACAATGACTTCGGTCTGAACAGCAAAGTTATTTTTGAGCAGACGAAGGACGCGGCGTGCCAAAGCCGCATTTTCCGTCGTAAAATGAATGCCCACTTTTTGCCCTGATAGGGAAACGGATCCACTGATCCGCAAAAGTCCGAACAATTCAGCGCGTTCTCCTTCTTTTGCTTCAGAATCGAGCCGTGCAACTTCATTTTTCACATCACTGGCAAAGGACATGGATCATGACTCCTTTTCCGTGTTCTTTGCCGCCTTCCCATGATTGCGCAGTTCCTGCATAGTCTGGCGAGCAAAGAAATAATCAAAGAAACGTACGCCGCGTCCAAATAAACGCAGCCGATAGATGAGGGCAATGATGCATTTTGCCAGCTTCTGCGGGTTATGGCGAACCAGATCGCTATCATTCAGGAGTTTTGCCGGCACCGCCTCAATCCCTAGTTTTTCAATTTTGTCGATATCAGGGGAAACCGGTTCAGCCCCTTCTTCCTTATACTTGGCAATCTGTTCCGGTTTGGCTTTTTGAACATTGACAACCACATAATCCAGGGCCTGGGCTCCCATATGGTTCACCAAGGTCTCCACATGTTCATAGGCCCCGTAGCCATCGGTCTCACCGGGCTGGGTCATGACATTGCAGACATAGATCTTGACGGCCTTGCTCTTTACGACCGCATCCCGGATGCCCGGTACAATCAGGCTTGCGAGGACGCTTGTATAAAGGGATCCCGGCCCCAGAATAATGGCATCAGCATGCAGGATGGCATCAACGGCCCGCTGGGAAGCCTTCGGATTTTCCGGTTCTGTCATAAGCCGAACGATTTTATGAGGGGATGCGGTAATGGCCGATTCCCCAATGACAACGCTGCCGTCATCCATTTGGGCCTTGAGTTGGATGTTTTCCGATGTACTGGGCCAAACCCGTCCATGGACCTTGAGGATTTCACTGATGGCAGCAAGACCGTCTTCCATATTGCCTTCAAGATCACTCATGGCGGCAATAAAAAGGTTGCCCAGGCTGTGACCAGAAAGAAATTCACTGTCATGAAAACGATACTGCATGGCCCGTTCCATGACAGGCTCCGTGTCAGCAAGGGCCACCAGACAATTGCGCATATCCCCAGGGGGAATGATGCCCATTTCCTTGCGCAGCCGTCCAGATGAACCGCCGTCATCGGCCGTAGTCACAACCGCCGTACAGTTATTGGTAATGAGCTTGATTCCGCGCAGGAGCACTGACAGACCGGTACCTCCGCCGATGACAACAACAGATGGCCCTTTGTCCAGTTTCTGCTGCGTAAAGATCAGTTCCCGCAAGGATTCCTTTTCTCCGGGCATGACGGAACGGATGACCGTCTTGACGACACGGGCACCGCCATAACACATAAAGAAAATGCCCACAACGACGTTAAATAGCCTAAGGCCGTAATGGTCGACTGATAGAATTCACCGCCTACATAAGAAATGAAATTAAAGACAAGCGCTTCAATCAGCCCGACAAACTGGTAATTGAAGATCAGGGTTACACCAACACAAGAAAGGACTGTCCCCAGACCGAAAAGAAAGAGCCACCGTTTGAGGTTAAGGCCTGGGTATAGCCACTTTATCCATTTCATAGGCACACTCCTCACGGGAATTATTTCTTCAAGAGATCTCGATGAATCACTTGGGCCTGGTACCCGCAGGATTCAATGAATCGCCCCAAGGCGTTGGCAACAAAGACCGAACGATGGTGACCGCCCGTGCAGCCCACGCCGATCATGAGCTGGCTCTTGCTTCCTTCGTATATTCAGGAAGCAGGAACTCAATGAGATCATAGAGTTTCCGCAGAAAAGTCTGGGTCACGGGCGACTGTTCAATATAGGCCACGACATCGGCATCGTTACCATTTTTTTCCTTCAGTTCCGGTACATAAAAAGGATTTGGAAGGAAACGGACATCAAACATCATGTCGCAGTCAAGGGGCGTCCCGTGCTTAAAGCCAAAGGATTGGACTGCAATACTCATGGCGGGCAGGCTCCCGTCCCGTCCGTAAAGGGAAATGATCTTAGCCCGCAGCTCCTTGGTCGTCGTATGGGTCGTATCAATGATTGTCGTGGCCCGCCGACGGACATGGGAAAGAATCTGTCGTTCACGCGCAATATCAGCACTTAGGCCGCCCTTTCCAGCAAGAGGATGACGACGGCGCGTTTCCTTGTAACGGCGCACCAAAGTCTGGTCATCAGCGTCAAGGAAAACCAGTTCAAAGGGGATCTTCTCCCGGCTCAGCTGGTCGAGGACTTCCGTCAGTTCATCAAAGAACTTACCGCCCCTGATATCAGCTGCCAAGCAAGCTGATCGGATTCATCACTGCGTTTCATGCACAGTTCGATGAATTTTGGGATAAAGGTCGGTGGCAGGTTATCGACGCAAAAGTATCCTAAGTCTTCCAAGGTCCGCATGACCTGGGTTTTCCCTGCCCCACTCATCCCCGTAATGATCAAATTTCTTGCCATGATGGATTCGCCCCCAATCAAAAGTACATTTCTCTTATTATAACTTTTTCACTTATATGCCGCAACAAATGCGGTGCGTGCGCGCCCCTTATTCCGGGACATCGACCTGATTGGTCATGACGCTGCGAAGAATAAGGCTGACCCCGGACTGGGTGTTGGAAGCCGTAATGATGCGGGCCGCTTTTTGAATTGTTTCCTTGGCATTTCCCATGGCAACACCTACGCCGGCATGGGCCACCATTTCATAGTCATTATCCGAGTCCCCCACAGTAAGAATCTCTTCTCGGGTAACTTCAAAGCGCTTCATTAAAAACTGAAGGGCCCGCCATTTATTGGTTTCAGGATCCGTAATTTCAAGGAAGCCTTTTGAGGAAGAAACGATTTTGATGGCATTGCCGTAGACGGTCACAAGGTGCCGCCGAATCGGTTCCGGGTCATCATCAATGACAAGCAATTTATGGGGCGCCTCGGCCAACTGGCGCAGGCCCGCACCAGCAACTTCAAAGGGAACACGGGAAAACTTGGCATAGTACTGTGCTTGGCACAGTCAGCAGGAACCAAAAGGGTATCATTGACATAAGCCTGAACATAGATATCCTGATCAAGCAGTTCCCCGACAATGCATTTTGCCGTTTCAAGGGCAAGGGCCAATGGGCCAGTGTCTTTCCCGTGGAAGGGTCTTTCACGAGGGCCCCGTTATAAGTCACAAGAGGCAGTTTGATTCCCAGTTCCTGAGCATAACTTAAAGCTGATCGATACATCCGGCCTGTTGCCAGTGTGACGAGATAGCCTCGGTCAATCGCTTCCCTGACAGCCTCCCGATCTTTCTGAGAAATATTTTTTTCTTCATCAAGCAAGGTCCCGTCGAGGTCCATGGCAATCATCTTGAGGATATTAGACATCAGCGCTTCTCCTTTCTGAAAAAAGAAAAGCTGTCCTGCCTCAGGAGCAGAACAGCCTTGTGTCAATCGGTTAGCCTTCTTCAAACTGATCTTTGCCTACGCCGCAAAGAGGGCAGGTCCAATCATCGGGCAGATCTTCAAATTTGGTGCCCGGTGCAATTCCGCGATCGGGATCACCAGCAGCTTCATCGTAGACATAACCACAAACTTGGCAAACATATTTTTTCATATCGGATTTACCCCTTTTCTGTATTTGTTGACAATCGAATTATACCAAAGGCTTTCCCCTGTTTCAAGCCTTTTCGTAAAATTTTTTAAAGTAATTTTTATTTAATAAATGTTCTTTTATCAGAAGCAGATGCATGCAGGAAAGCAAAGAGTTTTTCCGCAGCTGTCCGAGTCATGGTAGGAACTGCTTCAAGATCATCAACACTTGCTTCCCGCATCTTTTCCAAAGAAGCAAACCGCTGCCAGAGAGCAGCCCGCCGTTTAGGGCCAATCCCCTCGATATGATCAAGGACAGAAACAAGATTGCGCTTAGCAAGCCTTTTCCGATGATAGGTAATGGCAAAGCGATGGGCCTCATCACGGATATGCTGGATGAGATGCAGAGCCGCTGAGGATTTATCAAGAAGGATGCTTTCATGGGCCCCTTCCGTAAAAATTTCCTCTTCCCTTTTGGCAAGACCGATAACGCGTACATCTCCAAGCCCCACACCGCGGATGACTTCAAGAGCCGAGCTTAACTGTCCTTTGCCTCCATCTATGATGATGAGACTGGGAATATCCTCCGCGTCCTTATACCGGCGATAGACGACTTCCTGCATGGATTTGAAATCGTCCGGCTTGCCTTCTGTAGAACGCAGTTTATACCGCCGATAATCCTTTTTCGAAGGGCTGCCATTGCGAAAGACCACCATGGATGCCACAGTTTCCGCCCCTTGATTATGGGATATATCAAAGCAATCCATCCGTTCCAAGGGGCCTGTCATGCCGATGGCGTGAGCCAAGTCCTCAGCAGCCTCTTCTGCCGGCTTTAGAGCAAGTCGTCCCTTCCGGAGACGTTCATCAAGGTTTTTCTTGGCATTTTCCTCCGCCATGAGGATGAGATCATGCTTAATGCCCCGCTGAGGGACAAGGATGGTGACATTTTTCTCATTTTTCTCCGTAAGCCACTGGGAAAGCAGGGCCCGGTCCTTATCAAAAAGGCCGCTTGACGTAATGATTTCCTTGGGGGGCCGATGCTCTTCCTGATAATATTCCCTAATGAAAGCAGAGAGGATTTCTGCTGCGGGTTCCCCTTTTTCATCATCAAGAAAGAAACTGTCCCGGCCCAATATCTTACCATTTCGCACAAAGAAGACTTCCAGGCAGACTCCTGTGTCATCCACCGCAAGACCTATGACATCACGGTCCCCGCTTTCTGTCGTTGCTTTCTGGGATTCTTCCAGCTTATTGAGGCTAAGAAGGGAGTCCCTGTATTGGGCTGCCTTTTCATATTCCATCTTGTCCGACGCGTCCTGCATTTTTTTCGTCAGCTGGCGCCGCAGTTCCGTGACCTTCCCATCCATAAGAAGAAGCACCTCATCAACGAGCTTCCTATACTCACTAAGGGGGACCTTTCCCGTACAAGGAGCCAGACAGCGATGAAGATGGTACTGGAGGCAGGGCCGTTTGACATTCATGCTGCGGCAGTGACGCAGGGGAAACATGGAACGGATGAGACGCATGGTTTCCCTTAAGGCCCCTACATCGGCATAGGGGCCGTAGTACTTGGCTCCATCTTTTTGAACGCGGCGCGTAATGTACATACGGGGATAAGCTTCATCGACCGTAATCTTGAGATAGGGGTAGGTCTTGTCGTCCTTGAGCTCGATATTATAACGGGGCCGGTACTTCTTGATGAGGTTGCATTCCAAGATAAGGGCTTCCATTTCGCTGGCGCAGACAATGGTCTCAATGGAATCAACATGGGCATTGATGGCCCGCACTTTCGGGGAAACCTGACTTGCCTTGCGAAAATAACTCCGCACTCGATTCTTTAGGATGACAGCCTTGCCGACATAGATAACCCGGCCCGCTGCATCATGCATGATATAAACGCCGGGCGCATCGGGAAGGACCTTCAAGGTCTCAGCAATGCGTTCATTCATTTAAGGATCCTCTTTATATACTGTCCTGTGTAGGATTCCGGTACCGCAGCAAGCTCTTCGGGGGTTCCCACAGCAACGATGCTGCCGCCCCTGTCCCCGCCTTCCGGACCCAGGTCGATGAGATAATCGGCCGATTTGATGACATCGAGATTATGCTCGATAACGACAACCGTACTGCCCGAATCAACCAGGCGTTCCAAGACCTGGAGCAGCTTATGGACATCAGCCATATGAAGTCCCGTCGTTGGCTCATCCAAGATATAGAGCGTCCGTCCCGTATTGGTCTTGGAGAGTTCCGCCGCAAGTTTGATGCGCTGCGCCTCCCCGCCGGACAGGGTCGTCGCCGACTGTCCCAGGCGGATATAGCCAGGCCACATCTTCAAGGACTTGGAGTTTCTTCAAGATTCGCTGATGGTTGCTGAAATAATCACAGGCTTCCGTAACGGTCATGTTAAGGACATCAGAAATATTCTTGCCCTTATAATGGACTTGAAGCGTATCCCGATTATATCGCGTGCCCCGACAGACTTCACAGGGACATAGACATCGGGAAGGAAATTCATTTCAATTTTCAGCATGCCGTCACCATGGCAGGCCTCGCAGCGGCCGCCTTTACATTAAAGCTGAAGCGGCCTGGTTTATAGCCTCGAACCTTGGCTTCATTCGTCGTTGCAAAAAGGGCTCGGATGAGATCAAAGGTTCCCGTATAGGTCGCCGGATTGGAACGAGGCGTCCGTCCAATAGGACTCTGATCGATATTGATGATCTTATCGATATACTGGACCCCCATGATCCTATCATGGGCAAGGGGGCGCTGCCGAGCCCCCTTGAGTTTTTGGGCAAGGCCGCGGTAAAGGATGTCATTCACAAGGGTACTCTTGCCGCTGCCGCTGACACCGGTCACAACGGTCAGGGTCCCCAAAGGAATGGAGACATCGATGTCTTTAAGGTTGTTGGCCCGTGCCCCTTTGACTATTATTTTCTTGCCATTTCCTTTACGGCGGACCTTGGAACAGGAATCTTTTTCCGACCGCTGAGATAATCGCCTGTGACAGACCCTTTGACCTTCATGATTTCCTTTGCTGTTCCCTGAGCAACAACCTGTCCCCCGTTTTCGCCGGCGCCAGGTCCAATATCGATGATCTGGTCAGCTGCAAGCATCGTATCTTCATCATGTTCGACAACAAGGAGGGTGTTTCCCAAATCACGAAGATGCTTGAGGGTGGAAAGAAGTTTGTCATTATCCCGTTGGTGAAGGCCGATACTCGGTTCATCAAGGATGTAGAGTACACCGACAAGCCCGGAACCAATCTGTGTTGCAAGGCGGATCCGCTGGGCCTCGCCGCCGGAAAGAGTAGCCGCTGCCCGGCTAAGGGTGAGGTAATCGAGACCGACATTGTTAAGGAAAGAAAGGCGGGCCCGAATTTCCTTAAGGATTTCCTTTGCAATGAAAGCGTCACGGTCGCTGAGGGAAAGCTCTTCAAAAAACTTCAGGCATTCCCTGACGGGCATTTGGCACACTTCATTGATATTGCGTCCACCCACCGTAATTCCGAGGACTTCCGGACGCAGTCGGGCCCCGTGGCAGGTGTGGCATTCAATGGCCGTCATAAAGGATTCATAATCAAGACGCTGACTTTCGCTCATGGCATCCTTTAGCCGATGCTTCAAAATAGGAATGATTCCCTCAAAAGCGGTCGTATGGGGATGGACCTCTCCCATAAGGTTTTCATAAAGAAAGGTAAAGTGCTCATCAGGGATTCCTTCCAGCAGCTCTTTCTGCACCTTTTTAGGAAGGTCGTTCCACGTATTTTTAAGGGAAAACCCCCGCGATTTCAAGACTTCGGCAAACTGGCAAAGAAAATAGGACTTCGGGTTGCTGCTCATGGCGGCAATGGCTCCGTCTTCAAAGGGCACGTCCTTGTTCGGGATCACAAGATCCACGTCAAATTCCATATGCATGCCAAGCCCCATACAGTCCGGACAGGCCCCATACGGAGCATTAAAGGAAAAAAGACGGGGCTCGATCTCCGGAAGGGAAATGTTGCAGTCCGGACAGGCAAACTTTTCGCTGTAGACTTCAGTCTTGCCGCCAATTATTTCGATTTCCACTGTTCCTTCGCCAAGTTTCAGAGCCGTTTCCAAGGATTCGGACAGCGCCCGGCAAGGTTGGCCGACTGATGAGACGGTCGACAACGACAGAAATATAATGTTTCTTTTTCTTATCAAGCGTGATGTCCTCATCAAGGGTACGGATTTTCCCATCCACCTTGACCCGTACATAACCGTCACGGCGGACTTCATTGAAAACCTGCTTATGCTCTCCCTTACGGCCCCATACAAGGGGTGCCAGGACCATAAATTTCGTACCTTCCGGCAGTTCCAGGACTTTATCGGCAATCTGTTGGGGACTTTGGCGCTGAATGACCTTTCCGCAATGCGGACAATGGGGCACGCCAATGCGTGCAAACAAAAGACGCAAATAATCATAGATTTCCGTTACCGTTCCCACCGTAGACCGCGGATTGCGGCTTGTAGTCTTCTGGTCAATGGAAATTGCGGGGCTGAGGCCGCCAATATAATCTACATCAGGCTTATCCATCTGTCCCAAAAACTGGCGGGCATAGGCTGACAAAGACTCAACATAGCGCCGCTGGCTTCGGCATAGATGGTATCAAAAGCAAGGACGATTTGCCGCTGCCCGACAGTCCTGTAATGACAACGAGTTTATTGCGGGGAATCGTCAGGGATATATTCTTTAGGTTGTGCTGACGCGCCCCCTGGATGACAATTTCATTTTCGCTCATGGCGTTTACTGATTTCTCCTTTGATCAAAATCATTTGGTCACGATATTCAGCCGCCAGTTCAAAATCAAGCTGCTTGGCGGCTGCTTTCATATTCTTTTCGATAAGTTTCACTTGTTTCTGCAAGGCCTTTTCAGAAAGCTTCTTCAGGGAATCCACGCCGCCTGCTTTCACAGTGCCGCCGTCTTCTTCCACTTTGGTGAGCTTGATGAGCTCCACGACCTTCTTTTCAATGGTCTTCGGCACGATCCCGTGAGCTTTGTTATAGGCTTCCTGCTTGGCCCGCCGCCGTTCCGTCTCTTCAATGGCACGCTGCATGGATCCAGTCATGACATCGGCATACATGATGACCCGGCCGTGGGCATTGCGGGCGGCTCGGCCAATGGTCTGGATCATTGCAGTATCGCTGCGCAGGAACCCTTCCTTATCAGCATCCAAGATAGCCACAAGGGAAACTTCCGGCATATCAAGCCCTTCGCGCAAGAGGTTGATGCGACTAGGACATCAAATTCCCCTGCCCGAAGATCACGGATGATCTCGCGCGTCAATGGTTGCAATATCACTATGGAGATAACGGACACGGATTCCTGACGCGGCAAGGTACTCTGTCAGGTCTTCAGCCATTTTCTTTGTGAGGGTCGTGACAAGGATGCGTTCCCCGGCCTCCGCCACTTTATGGATTTCTCCCAGAAGGTCATCAATTTGACCCTTGATGGACGAACCTCGATTTTCGGATCAAGAAGGCCTGTCGGACGGATAATTTGTTCTACAACCTGCTCGGCATGATCCAGTTCATAGGCTGCCGGGGTTGCAGACACATAGATAATCTGTCCCCGTTCCTTTTGGAATTCATCAAAGGTCAAGGGCCGGTTATCAAGGGCTGACGGCAGGCGGAATCCATAGTTTACAAGCTGTTCCTTACGGGAACGGTCGCCTGCGTACATGGCCCGCAGCTGAGGCAGGGTCACATGACTTTCATCAATGACAGTAAGAAAATCATCTGGGAAATAATTGACCAGCGTAAAAGGCGGCTCCCCAGCCTTGCGTCCTGTCAAATGCCGGGAATAGTTTTCAATACCGCTGCAATAGCCCATTTCTTCCATCATTTCAAGGTCATAATTGGTCCGCTGTTCGAGGCGTTCGGCCTCAAGGAGTTTTCCTTCTTCATGCAGGACGGTAAGCCGCGCCTTCAGTTCTTTCCGGATATCTCCGCGGGCCCGTTCCAAATTCTCATCACTGGTCACATAATGACTCGCTGGGAAGATGGCCACATGGGTCCTTTTATCGATTACGTCTCCTGTAAGGACATCGATTTCCATGATGCTGTCCACTTCATCACCAAAAAGCTCAATACGGATGCCCTTTTCGTTGTAGCTGGAAGGAATGACTTCAATGACATCACCGCGGGCCCGAAAAGAACCGCGCTGCAGGACCAGGTCATTTCGTTCATAACGAATCTTGACAAGTTTTTCCAAGATGGCATCGCGATCGACCTCTTGCCCAACACGGAGGGAAAGGACGCTGTCATAGTAATCCTTTGGTGCACCTAGGCCATAGATGCAGGAAACAGAAGAGACAACAATGACATCACGCCGCTCAAACAGCGCACTTGTTGCAGAATGGCGCAGCTTATCGATTTCATCGTTGATGGATGAATCTTTCTCAATATAGGTATCTGTTGCCGGAATATAGGCTTCGGGTTGGTAGTAATCGTAGTAGGATACAAAGTATTCCACTGCGTTATGTGGGAAAAAGGCCTTGAATTCGCTAGCAAGCTGGGCTGCCAAGGTCTTATTGTGAGCAATGACCAAGGTAGGCCGCTGTACCTTTTGGATCATCTGGGCAATGGTAAAAGTCTTGCCAGTACCCGTTGCCCCCAAAAGGACCTGCGTATCCATTCCTTCTTTCACCCCTTTGACGAGGGCCTCAATGGCCTCAGGCTGATCACCGGACGGTGCAAAGGGGGCTTCCAATTGAAAGTCCATGAAAGGGCTCCTTTCCATAAAAATGAAGCAAGAGGTACTGTCCCCCAACTTCCTTATATTCTTAGAAGATTGATTCACGTTAAAGAAGGCATACAAAACCAAGGGCATCTCCCTTCTTAGGCAATGTCCTTTTGCTCATTATACCACATCAGAGTACTAGGGGATACGGTTCTTCCTCTTTTTCCCCTGACTGCGGCGGCTTTCCACAGTGATGAAAGCGTAGGCCGGCTAAAATCACAAAAGGTGTGAAAAAATGAGACAAATACGATATAATAGTTTCATTACGATGATGGAACATAGCCGGTTCCATTCCCAGAAAGGATGATGGAAGCTCTTGCAGATCAAGAAATATCTCTTAGGAAGCGCGGCAGCGCTCTTACTATTTTCAGCCTTGCGGCTGCCTCTCCCAAGATCATCTACATTCCCTTGGACAACCGTCCTGTAAACCTTGAATATACGGTCGATACGGCCAAAGCAGCCGGTTATCCCCTGACTGTCCCACCGGAGAAATATCTTTCCAACCATAAGAGCGTCGGCGACAACGAGGGCCTTTGGGAATGGTTGGAAACCGAAGCCCCTCACGCCGAGGCCGCTGTCATTGCAACGGACAGTCTCAACTACGGGGGCCTTGTCGCCTCAAGGAAGCATCATCACCTGGAAAAATACCTCCGGGGAAAAATTGTGCGCCTCGACACGCTCCACAAAAATAATCCTGGCCTTAAGATCTACGCGTTCAGTACAATCATGCGGACGCCCCGTCAAAGTGTGGCCTCTGTTGAACCCGCCTATTATGAGACATATGGGCCAAGATCTTCCGTCTTTCCCAACTGGCGGACAAGGAGGACATGGAAGGCCTTACGGAAACAGAAGAGCGGGAAAAAAACCAGCTGACCCTTTCCATTCCGGCAAATGATCTAAAGGATTGGCGTACGAGGCGTCTGGTGAATCTCCAGACCAATAAACGCCTTATCCGCATGGCCCAGCGGGATGCTTTCATTTTCTTGCCATCGGCAAGGATGATGACGCCCCCCTTTCCCAGACCCACATGGAAGCACGCATCCTGGAAAATTTGGGAAACGGCATGAATAAGAAACAGTTCCAAATTGTCCCTGGAGTCGACCAGCTGGGACTCACCTTGGTCACGCGGGCCATCAACGAAATCCGCGGCGATAAGCCCGCAGTCTATCCACTTTTTGCTCCTGGGACAGGAGGCAGCACCGTTCCCTTGTATACAGATGAAAGTGCCGAAAATTCGGTACATAACCAGATTATCGCCATTGGCGGCAAGATTGCTTCAAGCACTAAAAAAGCAGACCTCATCCTTGCAGTCAACACACCGGATGATGGTATTTGCCGCGATTCCACAGCCAATGAGAATGCCCCCTACAGCAACCGCGCCAACAAGGAATTTGCTGCCCAGATTGCGGACCTTGAACGCATGAAGCCCATTGCCTTGGCCGACATTGCCTATGCCAATGGCGCGATAACGGATTTATGGAAGCGCTCTCCCATAAAAAAGCCCTGCTTGACCTTACGGCCTATTCTGGATGGAATACATCGGACAACAGCATCGGCTTTGCCCTTTCCCAAGGAATCTTGGCCAAACGAATGTCTGAACCAGACCGGCTCCGCCTGCTCAAGATCCGGCTCCTTGATGACTGGATCTATCAAGCCAATGTGCGTTACCGTGTGTCCCTTGAAATGGACCGTCACAATGTAAAACTCAAGTATGATCTTGGAAAATATTATAACAAGATCCTTAGCCGGACAAATCGGCTCTTCAAGACCTACATCAGTGATGAACCGGACGTAAAAGGAACCGATTATACCATCGAGTTTCCTTGGAACCGCATGTTTGAAGTTTCCGTCCGCGTCAATCCATAACTACAGGAAAATGCCAAAGGAGGAACTTATACATGGCAAAAAACAGCTCTTTCGACATCGTCTCCCAATTGGATATGCAGGAACTTGACAATGCCCTGAACCAAACGAGAAAAGAAATTTCCCAACGCTACGATTTCAGGGGATCAGCCGCTGCCATTGAACTTGTTGATGAAAGCCTCAAGATGACCGCAGAAGACGAATACAAGCTAGGCGCCATCCTTGACATCCTGCGCCAGCGCATGGCTAAGCGGGGCTCAGCCTGCGTGCCTTGGAACCCGGTAAGGTTGAACCGGCTGCGAAAGGAACGGTCCGCCAAACAGTCACCTTAAAGCAGGGCATTGATAAGGAAACCGCTAAAAAGATCATTGCTGCCATCAAGGCATCGAAGATCAAAGTCACGACCCAGCAAATGGATAATCAAATCCGGGTCTCCGGGCCCAAAAAAGATGATCTGCAGGCCGTCATCCAACTCATCCGCAGTGATGATTTCGGCATCGACGTCCAGTTCATCAATATGCGGTAATACAATTCAATGAGGCTGTGAGGAAATGATCATCTCGTTTCTTCACAGCCCTTTTTTCAATCAACGAGGAAAGGATTTTCAGCATGATTGCTTCTATCGCTCTGCGGCGCAGCATCCGAAACTATAAGCATAGCCCCGTTCCCCAGGACTTTGTAGAACAAATCCTCTAAACCGGTCTGCTGGCCCCGGCTTCCAAGAATCGTCAGCCCAGCATTTCATCGTTACAATAGGAATCATGAAAGAGGCCCCCGTCCTGATCTTTGTCATGAATGATCTAGGCTGCCGTCTGGATCACACCCTCAGCTGGGACGAACGGGTATCGGGAATTTGCTACGCCCCGTCCATTGACGCTGCCGTCGAAAATGGGTGTCTTACGGCTGACAGTCTGGAGCTTGGCAGTCTCTGGATCTGCAATACTTATTTTGCCTGCCCTGAAATTATGCCACACACTAAAAAGCCGCTGCGAACCAATCTGTGCCCTTGCCCTGGGATATGCCGCGGAAGCTCCCCCTTAACCGACTGCGCAAAGCTTTTGCGGATGCGGTGAAATTTTGCGATTCATTGTTGGGCAGTGCCAAAATCGTTCCGATTGGATGGGGTTACTTGCCCCATTGCTTAAAAAAGATACTTCTGAAAATAATGGGGGCATGATGTTTCGCAAAAAGCCTCGTACCACACTCTCATTCCAAAGTCATCCTCCAAATACCGTCGCCGTTCGATCCACTTTCAGGAATTTTTACGTTTGTTAGCGGAAAGAGCACAGGCTTACGCCGCATATCCGCATATCGGCCCATCCGCATTGTCAGTCGGCAGCTTCTTTGCTGGCATCTGGATAATCTGTTCCCCTCCAAATTAGATAACTGAAAAAAACACGATGGTTGGATCACTGTGACAAGCAGCACGTTTGCTTCGTCACCGAGGCCGATGGATCTTCGTATCTGTCCCCATCAAAACCTAAGCTGCAAAAAGCCAGAAAAAACGTAAGACACAGACATTCAAGTGAACCAACAGCCTTGCATGCCATAGCAAGTTCACATTTCTTATCAAGACAACCGCAATAAAAATCCCGTTTCAAAGCAGCTTGAGGGAGAATCGACCACTGTCGGCAATGGCCATCTTGGCCTCGTCATATCTAGCTGAGAGGACAAGAACATACATAAAAAAGAGGCAAGGAAGAAAGGATGAATGTCCTTCTTCCCTACCTCTATTTTACTTTACCGGTCGGTAGAGCTGCCATTTAAACTGCACGGCAAGCACGCGGAGAATGATTACCACAAGGGCCCCAATGATAGGGGCAAGATCCATGGCCCCAAAACGCCAACAGAGACAGATCATGATACTTCCCGCAATAGAAGCCGTGGCATAAACATCCATTACAAGGACGACAGGAATCTTTTGCGCCATGAGATCCCGCAGGACACCACCGCCCACTGCCGTTAAAAGTCCTAGGACAACAGGAAAAATATAGGATTCTGGTTCTCCATCCGAAAGGCCTACCATGGTTCCTGTAACCGTAAAGGAAGCAAGGCCAATGGTATCAGCAGCAATATAAAGAAGATTGAGGAACTTTTTTCTCCGGCCCTCCAAACGGTACGAAGAGATACAGTAACTGGTTACAATAGCAGCCAATAGGGCCAGTCCTATGGGAACAGGATTGCGCAGTGCTGCCGGAGGAATATGACCGGACAAGACATCGCGAATCATACCGCCGCCTACTGCCGTCAGGATGGCAAGAACGGAAATGCCAAAAATATCCATCCGTTTGACAGCACCCACAATGGCACCGGAAACAGCAAAAGATAGGGTTCCGGCAAGGTCAAACAAATTCCATAAAAGCCACATAAGAAATCTCCTTTTTGAATAAAATCGAGTGAAACGAACTGGTTGGAAGAAAAATAAGGGCTCTCCGCACCTATCTTATCCAAAAAGCGTCCAAAAAACAACAGAGGCAGTGGTTATTTCTTCTCTAAGGGGCCTAAGACGCGAAGCATTTCTTCCGGCGAGGTCTCTCCAGCAAGAACTTTTGCGCGGCCATCTTCGAAAAGGGAAGCAACCTGCTGCTGACGACCAAGCTCAAGCAGGGCCTTCTCACCCAGTCCTCGGGCAGCAGCCTGACGGCACGCCTCGTCAAAAGGAAAAACTTCCTGAACCGCAAGACGCCCGCTGTATCCCGTTCCTCGGCAATGGGCACAGCTGGACGCATGGAAAAGATGAAGCGGCCCCTTGAGAGAAAAATACGTCCTTTCCCAACTATTTTCCCCAACGGCATAGGCCGTCCTGCACTGGAGGCAGAGCCGTCGCAAAAGACGCTGGGCCACAATTCCCTTCAGGCCGAAGCCACAAGATAGGAATCAACCCCTAGGTCAAGAAGACGGCTTACAGCACCAACCGCGGTGTTGGTATGAAGCGTACTGAAGACAAGATGACCGGTGAGCGCGGCATGGACGCTCATTTCTGCCGTTTCCCGATCACGGATCTCACCTACGACAATCAGGTCCGGGTCTTGTCGGAGGATGCTTCTCAAGCATCTGGCAAAAGTGAGGCCAATCTTGGGGTGCACGGCAACCTGGCTGATGCCGTCAATCTGATATTCGATGGGATCTTCCACGGTAACAAGGCTCCGACCGGATTCATTGAGGGCCTGCAAAATGGCATAAAGCGTTGAAGATTTCCCCGATCCCGTCGGTCCGGTTACCAGAATCAGTCCATAAGGTTCATGCAGAAGCTGATAAAGCCGTTCCAGGTTTTCTTTTGAAAACCCCAGATGGTCCAGGGAGTAAAGACCTTTTCCACTGTCTAAAAGGCGCATGACAAGCGTTTCTCCGTAAAGCGTAGGAAGGGAAGAAACACGGATATCAATGGAACGGTCCTGGTAAGTCATTTGGATACGGCCATCCTGGGGCAGGCGTTTTTCTCCAATATCCATGCGGGCCATAATTTTATAGCGGGAAATCAAAGCATCCTGCATGACCGGTGGAATCCGCATAAGTCCTGCAGGACACCATCCATGCGTCCGCGGATGCGAAGTCCATTTTTTGCGGTTCCAAATGGACATCGCTGACAGACAGATCCAGACAGACTTCAAGGATTTTCTTGGAAGCGGCAATGATATTTCCATCATCTCTGCCGGCATTGGAAAAAAGCGCCTCTTGAAAAAAAGGGGCTTGCTGTGTCTGGGATTGGCTCATCATCATTCCTCCATATAATAAAGCAGATAATGCGAAAAAAGGGACGTTCGTCACGAGAAAACAGCCTTTTACCATGAAGCGCCCCCCTTTTAATCAATCGGGGTAGGAAAAAAGAACAGGAATCAGTATAATAAAAGACGTTATTAAGCGTTCTTTTAATAGAGTATCATACTTTTCTAAAAAAAGCTGAATATTTCTGTCATATCTTTCAAAGGAGGAATAATGATTCATCCATCAGCCCTGAAAAAAGGTTCTATAATAAATGTTGGGGTGAGGAAATATTCTTTCCTCACCCATTTTGCATAAAAAAGTGGACATAGACGGCATCCACTCTTACAATTAAATCGCCAAACCTAAATGAAAGGAAGATGGCCTATGTCCACATTTGATTATATAGCAAATTCCTTGAATGTCAAAGGTAACGTAATAAA
>ENA-OQCE01000305-OQCE01000305.1-human-gut-metagenome-genome-assembly--contig:-NODE-305-length-23933-cov-15.532933_pt1 | contig 23933 bp, 26 predicted proteins | sample MGYA00242495_ERZ504572 | MGnify/ENA primary metagenome ERZ504572 (study PRJEB26092, sample SAMD00036228) | human gut metagenome | host: Homo sapiens | study: EMG produced TPA metagenomics assembly of... | reverse complement strand
GCCGGTGTGCGGCGCCGCCGGAGCGGTATCGCCGCCGAGCGCGCCGACCGGACGCGGTGCCGGAATCTCGCCCGTGCCGTGGCTAAAGACAAACTTGCCGTCGGCACATCGCACAGGACGGTATCGCCCTCGCCCCACTCGCCGGCCAGCAGCTCCTCGGACAGCGGGTCCTCAATGAGCTTTTGGATGGCGCGGCGCAGCGGACGCGCGCCATTGGTGAGGTCGGTGCCCTCGGCCACAATCTTGTCGTAGGCCGCATCGGTGAGCTTGATGTTCATGCCGTTGGCAATCAGGCGTTGACGCAAGTCGTCCACCAGCAGGTGCGCGATCTTGGTCAGATTCTCGCCCGAAAGCTTCTGGAACACCACGATGTCGTCGATACGGTTGAGCAGCTCGGGGCGGAACAGGCGCTTGAGTTCGCCCATCGCACGGCCCTTAATCTCGCTCGAGGTAAGGCCGTGCTCGCCGGTGGTGCCAAAGCCAACGCTCGCATCCTGCGCAATCTCGCGGGCGCCCACGTTGGACGTCATGATGATCACGGTATTGCGGAAGTCGACCGTCTTGCCTTGGCTATCGGTCAGGCGGCCCTCCTCCAGCACCTGCAGCAGAATGTTGAAGATATCGGGGTGCGCCTTCTCGATCTCGTCAAACAGCACAACCGAGTACGGATGACGGCGCACGGCCTTGGTGAGCTGACCGCCCTCGTCATGGCCAACGTAGCCCGGGGGGCTACCGATAAGCTTGGAGACCTCGAACTCGCTGCCAAACTCCGACATGTCGAAGCTGATGAGCGCGTCCTTGCTGCCAAAGAGATACTCGGCAAGCGTCTTGGCGAGCTCGGTCTTGCCCGTGCCGGTGGGACCCAGGAAGATAAAGCTGCCGCCGGGGCGACGCGGGTCCTTGAGCGGCGAGCGACTGCGGCGCACGGCCTTGGCAACGGCCTCGACTGCCTCGTCCTGGCCGATAATGCGGGTCTTGAGCACGCTTTCGGTCTGCAGCAGGCGACGGCTCTCGCTCTCGGTGAGCGAAGACACCGGCACACCCGAGGTCACGGAGACGATGTCGGCGATCTGGCGACGTCGATGGTGAGCGGGCTCGCGTCGAGCTCGGCCGTCCAGGCAGCCTTGGCCTCGGCAACCTCAATCTCGGCAGCCTTTTGCTGCTCAGTGATCTCGGCAGCCTTGTTCATGTCGTCGCTCTCGGTGGCCTCCTGTGCGGCAGCCTTGAGCTCTTCGACGCGATGCTCGGCCTCGCGCACCGGCTCGGGCGCGCGGTTAGCGGCGATGCGGGCGCGGGCACCGGCCTCGTCGATAAGGTCGATGGCCTTATCGGGCAGGAAGCGGTCCTGAATGTAGCGGTTGGAGAGGTTCGCGGCGGCCTCGATAGCACCTGTGTGTAACGCACATGGTGGTGCTCCTCGTAGCGCGGCTTGAGCGCGGTCAGGATCTTGACCGTGTCCTCGACGCTCGGCTCCTCGACATCGATTGTCTGGAAGCGACGCTCAAAGGCCGGATCCTTGGTGAGGTACTTGCGGAACTCCTCGGCCGTGGTGGCGCCGATGATCTGGAAGGCACCGCGTGCGAGAACGGGCTTGAGCATGGAGCTCGCATCGATAGAACCCTCAGCAGAGCCGGCACCGATGATGGTGTGCATCTCGTCGATAAACAAGATAACGTCGTCGGCTTCGGTCGCCTCCTGGATCACGTTCTTGAGACGCTCCTCGAACTCGCCGCGATACTTGGCGCCCGCAACAAGACCCGGCAGGTCGAGTGTCCAGATATTCTGGTTCATGAGGTTCTCGGGCACGTTGCCGGCGGCAATCTGCTGAGCCAGGCCCTCGACGATGGCTGTCTTGCCCACGCCGGGATCACCCAAGATAAGCGGGTTGTTCTTGGTGCGGCGCGAAAGGATCTCCATCATGCGCTGGACTTCCTTTTCGCGACCGATCACGGGATCGAGCTTGCCGTCGCGCGCCTTCTGTGTGAGGTTGGTGGCGAACTGCTTGAGCGTGTCGGTGCCGTCCCCCTTTTGCTGTGAGGCGTCCGAGCCGCTAAAGAACGGCAGGCCCGCACCGGGGCGGCCGGCGCCAGCTCCGGCGAGCGGACGCTTCTTGTCCTGGTCCTTGGCGGTGAGCTTTTCGATGGCCTTTTTGATAGAAGCGGACGAAACACCCAGGCGCATGAGGATGTCCATGGCCATTCCGTTGCCCTCTTCGACGATACCGATGAGCAGGTGCTCGGTCGACACATAGGTCTGGTTGTTCTCGCGCGCCACACGGAAGGAACGCTCCATCACGCTAATGACGAGCGGCGTAAAGGCGAGCTTGGCGGCCTCGGTCTCCTCGCTGGGCTCGGGAACGGTGGTCTGGACCTCCTTGAGGGTGTCCATGATGTCGTCGTAGGAGATATCGAGCGAGCGCAGTGCCTCGGCGGCAATGCCTCGTCCTCCTTAGCGAGCGCGAGCAGCAGATGCTCGGTACCCACTTTATTTGAGTGTAGATCGAGCGCCTCTTGCTTGGCCATGGACATGACCTTGCGCGCGCGATCGGTAAAACGGTCTAACATGCTAGTTCCTCTTAGACGAGCTAGTTTTTTCAAACGCAAAGCGCCGCCCCGCGGCAGCGCTTTGGTCTCTTTACCCATATGGAGTATATGTTAACCGTTGGGACCTTTTCCGCACGGAGCCATACGACAACGTCTACAAAAAAGGAATCGCTCCGGTCTGTTTGGGGGTCTGGTTCTGAGCGTTGCCTAGCAGGCAGGCTCGACGTCCATGCCCTCGGAAATGTTGGCAACCTCCTCGGCAGCGGGAGCACCCGGCATGTGCACGAGCTCCATGTGCGGCTCGGCAAAGACCGTGCCCATGGGGAAGGCGCGACGGAAGACAAACCGGGCAACCGGACCGGCCACCAGCAGGTTCCAGGGCAGGGCCATGATAAAGTTGCGCGGAATGTTGACGAGCCACATCATCGGCAGCGCCTGCAAATTGGCAAGCGGGCCGCCGGGCATATGGAACAGGCCCTCGCAGGCGCCGTAGAGCGACATGATGATGACCATGGGGACGACCATGCAGGAGCTGACGGCGAGCGTCATAGCGAGCGGCGAGCTCTTGCCCGGAGTAACCAGGAACTTGAAGGCGAAGCCTTTGGCTGGCGGGCTGGCGATAAACCAGTCGCAGCACATGGCAAAGACGTAGGCAACGGGGAAGCCAAGCCATGCAGCGGCAACAACCTCGCCGTTGATGGCCCCATGCTGCAGGGCAACGTTGTAGATGCTCATCCAGAGCACCATACAAAAACACATGATAAAGGTGAACAGCAGGCTCTCTCGTTTGTTGATAGGCATAAAGGGCGAAATCCTTTCTGTGTTACGCCGCGGCGCGTGCAAAAAAACGGGCAGGCGAGATGGAGTTACTGGGACTTCATCTCGCCCGCCCGCGGTACGTGCGTCTGCGACTACTTATGTGGTGGAACTACCCTAACACGAACAACACGCGCTTCGTAAGCGTTGAGTTTGTGGAGATGCTCGGCGTATTGGTGCAAAGTAACCTGTCCCCCTTGCACCAATTAGCTGGTGTGGCGCCAGCGGGGATCGGTGAGAGTTCTCGCTACGCTCAGGCCGACGGGAAGGAACGCCACGATGAGCACCGCACGCACAAACCAGCCAAGCATATTAACCGTGTCAAACGTGCACATGTAGTACATCGAGCGATACAGATACAGTCCCGGCACCATGATGACAATCGATGGCACCGTGAGGGCGATGCGCGGGTACGTGAGCTTGATTTCGGCCAGGCTCGCAAGCAGTCCCGACACCAGCGCGCCGATAAACGCCGCCGCCTCGGGAGGCATGCCTGCACTCAGGCCCAGAAAGGGAAACAGCGTCGGCGCATCGACGAGCGTAAGGCGCAAGGTATTAGACACGGCACCGATGAGCCCAGCCGCCGCGGCCATCTTTATCGGACTGTTGAACATAACCGAGAAGCCAAATACACCGATAAAGCTCATCAGTATGCGCAAGAGCGTAAGAGCCAACGGTGAGAGGCCGAGCGGGGCGAAGTCATCCGGCGCCAGTCCCACACACTCGGCAACCATCCAGCCTACGAGGGTCGCCATCACAATAATTGACACAGCATACGAAAGACGCTCGATGCCGCTTCGCATATCGAGCTTTGCGATGTCGAGGCCTGCCGTAATGAGGGGAAAGCCGGGGATGACAAAGAGCATGGCGCCGATATAGCCTTCTTGGTGCGACATTGCCCCCGGAATGACCTGGCCAAGGCCGAGCAACGCCAGTAAATACGAGATACAGGCCAGCGCGACGCCAATCGTCAACGCGCTAAACTGGCCGAGGCCCTGCTTGAGGATATGAGAACGGGCAAAGTTGCCGACGCCCGCGCCCACGAACGCACATGCCATCTCAATGGGACCGCCACCAAGTAAAAAGACAAAGGCGCCACAGGCGCAGGCCGCCGCAAGGCCCTGTTGCCAAGGCGCGTAATCAGGTTTTGAACTCTCAACGGTCTTGAGCATCTCGTGATACTCATGCACGGTAAACCGGCGCCCATAAGTCTCGATTTCCTTTAGGAAGCTCTCCATCATCCAAATGCGATGAGTGTTGACGCCCGTTGTTGGCAGGCTGACGACCTCGTTAAAGCAGTGGCCGCCTTCGATGCAGGTGCACTCAAACGACAGGAGACTTAAGTCAACGTGGATGGTGACACCGAGTACGGCGGCGACGCGGTTCATGGTATCGCGTACACGCCAGGCACCCGTTCCGCTCGCGAGCATAAGCATACCGGTGCGGCAGATGATGGATGATTTGTCGGTAAGTGGCGCATCGACGGCAAGCTCATCGCCCGCGGTCACGATCTGGCGCCAGTCAGTTTTCATATGGAGCGCGCCGGCACGGACACCGTGGTGCATGGGGGCTCTCGAAGGCAGTGAGTCAAGGCGCGAAGGCTGTGGGGGTTCCGTCGATTCATCCTCAACCTCATCAGCCTCTTCATCGACCAGATCAAAGGAATCAAGCGGCGCTGGCTCGCGACGGTCGATCAGCTCCTCGTCCTCATCATCAAAGTAATTGAACTGATCGAGCATGTCCTCTTCGATCGCGCGCTCGCTCGCATCGTCCATACAGACGCTCCCTTCCTGCCGACTAACTCCCATCCTAGGCAGCGACGGCTAAAGGAAACATAAAAGAGACAACTGTCATGTGAGTCATGTACGCAATAGCCGTTAGGTAGTCGTTGGGGACGTTCTTGAATGGCTAGTCGTTTAAGAACGTCCCTAAGTGCCAACCAAGCAACGCCGCAGGTAGAGGACGGACAGCGAGCGACGTCCAGGGCGAACAAGTTGGCATGAAAAAGGCAAGACATAGACCTTCTGGTCATGCCTTACCTTTTGAATGACAAATTGTCGCCCTGGGCGGCGCGCAGCGTCGAGCCGTTACGCGGTTCGTAGAACCGCGTAACTAGTTAGCACATCTTTGCGCCGGCGGGGATGGAAGCGTCGAGCTGAATCAGATTGAGGCGCTCCTCGCCCTCCTCCTCGTGAATAGCGCTGATCAGCATGCCGCAGCTGGGAATGCCCATCATCTTGCGCGGAGGAAGGTTGGTGATGGCGAGCAGGGTCTTGCCGACCAAGTCCTCGGGCTCATAGTATTCATGGATGCCGGAAAGGATGGTGCGGTCGTACCGGTACCGTCGTCGAGCGTAAAGTTCAGCAGCTTCTTGGACTTCTTGACGGCTTCGCACGCCTTGACCTTCACGGCGCGGAAATCGCTCTTGGAGAAGGTATCAAAGTCGACAAACTCCTCGAACAGCGGCTCGACGGCGATCTTAGAGTAATCGAGCGTAGGCTTGAGCGATTTGACGAACGGGCTCGAGGCGTTGCCGGCCTCGGCGGCCTTGGCGGCAGCAGCACCGGACTGGAAACCCTTCTCGGGCTTCATGTGCGGGAACAGCAGGACGTCGCGGATGGAGGCCTGGTTGGTGAGCAGCATGACCACGCGGTCGATACCGATGCCGATGCCGCCCGCGGGAGGCATGCCGTACTCGAGGGCGCGCACGTAGTCCTCGTCGTACTCCATGGCCTCGTCGTCACCGCCAGCCTTCTCGCCATCTGAGCGGCAAAGCGCTCGGCCTGGTCGACCGGGTCGTTGAGCTCGGAGAACGCGTTAGCGTACTCGTGACCGGCGATAACCAGCTCAAAGCGGTGCGTCAGACGCGGGTCGTCCTCAAAACGCTTGGCAAGCGGGCTGACCTCGATGGGGTAATCGCACACGAAGGTCGGGTTGACGATGGTGTCCTCGCCCAGCTCATCGTAAATCTCGGCGATGATCTTGCCAGCAGTCCACTCGGGCTTGATCTCCAGGCCCTTCTCGCGCGCGGCGGCAGCAAGCTCCTCGACCGGCGTGTCGATGGTGACTTTCTTGCCGAGCACGTCAGAGACAATATCAGTCATGGGGCGGCTTGCCCACTCACCGGAAAGATCGATGGTCTGGCCCTGGTACTCGATGACCTCGGGGTTGCCGATGGCCTTGTTGGCAGCCTTGATGACGCCCTGGGCAAGCGCCTTCATGCCCTCGAGATCGGAGAAGGCACGGTAGGCCTCCATCGTGGTGAACTCGGGGTTGTGGGTGAGGTCCATGCCCTCGTTGCGGAAGATGCGGCCAATCTCGAACACGCGCTCAAAGCCGCCGACGATGCAGCGCTTGAGATGCAGCTCGGTAGCAATGCGCAGATAGCACTCCTGGTCGAGCGCGTTGAAGTGCGTGATGAACGGCTTAGCCGTGGCGCCGCCCTGGATAGTCTGCAGGATGGGGGTCTCGACTTCCATGTAGCCGTCGGACTCCATGAAGCGGCGGAAGGTGGAGAGAATCTGCGAACGCTTGCGGAAGGTCTCGCGGACATCGTCGTTGGCGATCAGGTCGACGTAGCGCTGACGATAACGGGTCTCCTTGTCGGAAAGACCGTGGAACTTCTCGGGCAGCGGACGAACGGCCTTGGCAAGCAGGGTCGCGCTCTTAGGGGCAACGGAGAGCTGGCCGCGCTGGGTGCGCACAACCACGCCGGTCACGCCCAGGATGTCGCCCAGGTCGAGGGACTTGAGCGTATTCCATGCAGCCTCGTCCATGTCGTTGATGCGGCAGAACAGCTGAATCTCGGCAGTCGCATCGCGCACGACGATGAACATGATCTTGCCCTGACCGCGCTTGGCGACCACGCGGCCGGCGATCTTCACGACGTCCTCGGTGTCCTCGCCATCGGCAAGCTCGGCGTACTTAGCCTCGATATCGGCAACGTAGTCCTCAAGCTCAGAGTGCTCGGGATAGGGGTTCTGGCCCGCCTCGAACAGGGCGGCGCGCTTGGCCAGGCGGGTGGCGCGCTCGTCGTTGAGCGTCGATGCCTGATCTGCGGCGTTCTGGTTCTCTGCCATAAGTTAGCTCCTCAAACTAAAACGCTCCCCAGGATTCGGTCCCAGGGAGCGAAAACATACCTTTACGCGGGACCGTGGTCTAGCGTGCAATCTTGGCGATGGTGTAGACGCGAGTCTTGCCGGAAGGCGTAACGACCTCGACGGAGTCGCCCTCGCCGTGACCGATGATGGCGTGGCCGACCGGAGACTCGTTGGAAATCTTGTGCTCGAGCGAGTTGGTCTCGGTGGTACCGACGAGCGTGACTTCCATGACCTCACCGTTGGGATCAATCAGAGAAACGGTGGAACCGATGGAGACGGTCAGATCACCTGTGGTGGCAGCAACCTGAGCGTTGGCAAGGATGGCCTGGATCTCGGCAATACGAGCGGCGTTCTGGGCCTGCTTGTCCTTGGCGGCATCGTACTCGGAGTTCTCCGAAAGGTCGCCGAACGCGCGGGCTTCCTTGATGTCCTCGACGATCTCCTTGGCGTAATCGCCCTCACGCCAAGCGAGCTCCTCGACGAGCTTCTGGCGGCCCTCAGCGGTCAGTACGATCTGGCTTGCGTCCATACGGATATCTCCCCAACTCTGATCAAACAATCAACTGTCAACAAAACGAAAAAGACCGGCTAGCCTGCGGGCAAGCCGGTCAGGTGCTCACCCCAAAGGGATGGGACTACTCTGCGTCCGCGTCGCTGTCCTCTGCCTGCTTCTTCTTGGCAGCAGCGAGCTTGGCCTCGAGCTCAGCGATCTCCTTGTCCTCCTCGGACTGCTCGACCACGACCTCCTCGGCCTGCTTGGTCTCGGCCTTATCGTCGCCCTCCATACCCTCGCGGATATTCTTGACGGTAGAGCCGAGGGACTTGCCGAGCTTCGGCAGGTTCTTGGGCCCGAAGATAATCAGGACAACGACGAGAATAATGATGAGCTCAGGAGCCCTCAGTCCAAACATGTAGACCTCCACAATACAGCGAGACAAGCTCGAATGAGTATACCGCGGGTATCGCGGTATCACAACAATAGCTAAAAAAAGGGACCGCAAGAAGCGGTCCCTCCTCATGCTCTGGTCGGGTTGACTGGATTTGAACCAGCGACCCCTGCGTCCCGAACGCAGTGCTCTACCAAACTGAGCCACAACCCGTTAGCTCGACTATAGTAACAAAGATTTCCGTCGTGTGCTAGAGAAATTTTTACTTCTTTGGCACTTCGATGCGAACCGTGTTGGGAATGAGCTCCGTCGCGCAGGACCACCAGCCGTTTTGCAGGGCAGCGTCGGCAAGCCTTTCGGCCGTGGCGGCGGTGTCGCAAATGGCAAATGAGCAGGCACCCGATCCGCACACATCTACAGCAACGGTGCCGTCCTGTTTACGCAGCCAATCGAGAACCGTTTGAATCTGCGGCTCCATCTGTGCGGAAATGACACCTAGGTTGTTATGGATGAGCGCATATGCCGTCTCGGCATCACCAGCATGCAAGGCAGAAGCTATCGCGCCGGGCTTGTCTGCAGGCACCGGAGCCTCGTCAAAACGTCGATAGGCTTCAATTGTTGAAACGCTTGCCTCGCGCGGCTTGACCAACACGACGGGCGTTGCGGGCAGCGCGGGATACTCAGTTGCCAGCACGTCTCCCCCACCTACGTAGAACGCAAGGCTCGCGTGCAAAAAGAACGGGACGTCAGCACCAATACCCCGCGCAATGTCGTCGAGCGCGGGGTCGGTGCGATCAATTCCCCAGAGCTCCGCCAAGGCGACAATGACCGCGGCCGCGTCCGTCGAGGGGCCGCCCAAGCCGGCGCACAATGGAATGCGCTTCTCAATCGTCACGCAGATGTTTGCCTCGCAACCATAATGCTCGGCCATAGCAACCGCAGCCCGATACGCCGTATTCTTTTGCATGGGAAAATCTGATGCCGGAACCGTCTGGACGGTCAGCGCCTGCGCCGGCGCGACCGTCACGGAATCGGAAAGACCGACGGCTGCCATCAGGGAATCGACCCTGTGGTAGCCGCGGTCATCGCGCTCGGTATGAACCCCCAGGTAGAGGTTAATCTTTGCCGGCGCGGAAAGAGTCAGGGACCGATCGGTCACCGTTAGTGCTCCTCGAGCTGATTGCCGAGCGGGGTAAAAATGTGCTCACCGCTCTCGGGGTCGAACAGCTCGACCTGCCCGGTGAGGACATCGATATACTGGTAGGACTGACGCGACTTGCGGCCGCGACGTTCGTCAACCTCGACGATAAAGACGGCGGGGTGGACGCTCTTGATGGTGCCCATGCGCTCGACGACGCGGGTGCGGCCCATGTTGGCCTTCACCTTGACGCGATCGCCCACCATATCGGTCAGCTTCTCGTGGATGTCGTCGACGTGATTGACTTCCATCTCTTCCATGAACAGGGCCTCCAGAAGGTGCAATTCAAAAAGGGGATAATACCCCTAAGATAGACAAAACTCTAATACTATAGCACCCTGTTGCGACCACGCGCAAGTAGCTAATTTGGCTACTTACAGATTGTCGGTATCGAGGACGATGGTGAATGGGCCGTCGTTGACGAGGTCGACTTTCATATCGGCGCCAAAGATGCCATGCGCCACGTGTTCGACATCTTGACGAACGAGCGTCAGGAAGTACTCGTAGAGCTCGTTGGCGACATCGGGGGCGCCGGCATCCGTAAACGATGGGCGGCGGCCGTGACGGCAATCGGCGAACAGCGTGAACTGCGACACTACGAGAACCTCGCCGTCGACATCGGCAAGTGCCAGGTTGGTCTTGCCGTTCTCGTCCTCGTTAATGCGCAAGCCGCGGAGCTTGCCCCACAGCTTATCGGCCTCGGCGCGCGTGTCGCCGTGGCCCACGCCCAGCAGCACCAGATAGCCGCGCCCAATTTTGCCCACGCACTCGCCGTCGACCGTCACGCCGGCGTTGAGTACGCGCTGCACCACCGCACGCACGGCCTACTCCTCGCCCGTCAGTTTGGCGGACAGATGCTCGAGCGCGTGGAAACGATGGCTGATGGCGTTCTTCTCGTCCGCCGTCAGCTCGGCCATGGTCTTGCCCGGCGTGTCGACCGGCAGGAACAGCGGGTCATAGCCAAAGCCGTGATCGCCGCGGCCCTCGTGTGCGATAACGCCCTCGCAGGCGCCCTCGCCATAGGTGACCAGACCATCCGTGTCGATAAGCGCAACGACGCTCATAAAGCGCGCGGTGCGGTCCTCGTCCGCCACGCCTTCCAGGTTAACGAGAAGCTTGGCGTTGTTGGCGGCATCGTCTCCGTGCACGCCCGCATAGCGCGCGCTATACACGCCCGGCTCGCCGTCAAGCGCGTCGACGACCAAGCCAGAATCGTCGGCGATGGCCATGAGCCCCGTCTCTTCGACGGCAGCCTGCGCCTTGATGATGACGTTCTCCAAAAACGTCGTGCCGTTTTCCTCGGGGTCCTCAAAATCGCCCAGCTGGCCGAGCGCCACAAAGCGAACCTCGGGCATGACCTTGCCTAAAATGGCCTCGATCTCGGTGAGCTTATGGGCGTTGCCCGTTGCCACGACAATGGTCGCCGCCGGGTCGAGGGTGTCGATGTCGATCTTCTCAAGTGCCATGAGTGGTCTCCTTGTCTCTATAGCAATGCCGCGCCGAGGGCGACGAGGGCCTCCGCCTCTCCCCTCTCAATCAACGGCAGTCTTATACTTCGACGTTTTCCCAGATAAAACCTGCCAAAATAAACCTGTCCCTTTTTGGCAGGTTAGGCGATGGCTTGGCGCTGAAGCTCGATGAGCTCGGCGATGCCTTTGTCGCCCAGGTCGAGCAGGGCGTTGAGGCGCTTACGGTCAAAGGGCGCCTGCTCGCCAGTGCCTGGAGCTCGATCATCTCACCGGTGTCGGTGGCGACGAGGTTCATGTCGACTTCGGCATGGCTGTCCTCGGAATAATCGAGGTCAAGCAGCGTATTGCCGTCGACAACGCCCATGGAGATTGCAGCCACCTGGCCGGTAAGCGGGATGCGCTCGATCTTGCCCGCCTCGACCCACATGGCGAGGGCGTCGTGCAGCGCCACCCAGGCGCCGGTGATGCTCGCTGTACGCGTGCCGCCATCGGCCTGAATCACATCGCAGTCGACGGTGACGGTGTACTCGCCGAGCGCCTTCATGTTGACGACGGTACGCAGGCTGCGGCCAATGAGGCGCTCGATCTCCATGGAGCGACCCTTGCGGTTGGCGTGCTCGCGCTTGCAGCGCTTGCCGGTCGACGCCGGCAGCATGGCGTATTCCGCGGTCACCCAGCGACCTTAGCTCCCTTTCGCCAGCCCGGCACGCCCTCCTCGATTGTGGCGGCGCACAACACGCGCGTGTCACCGAACTCGGCAAAACACGAGCCGTGGGCGTGCTTCATGACGCCACGGGTGAGCTTAACGGGGCGCAACTCGTTGGCGGCGCGACCGTTGGCGCGGTTGACCTGCATGTACTCCATAGAAAAATCCTTTCGGCAAAAGGTGTGGCGAAGGCTCTGACGGCGGCCTTACATCTATTTCAGCTCATCGATATCGATATGCTCAATGCTCTTGAGCGGCTGACCAAAGATAAAGCTGCCCGCCACCGCAAACTCGGCAATGTTATCGGCCGTCGTGGCAAAACGATGCTGCGGCTCGGCGGCGACGCCCGCCAGCTGCTCGCGGCGCGTGAGGATATCGGTCAGCTCGCGCGTGGTCTCCTCGGCGGAACTCACGACGCGTACCCCAGGCCCCAGCGCATGGCGGATAGGTCCCACCAACAGCGGAAAATGCGTACAGCCGAGCACCACGTATCGATACCGTGGTCGCGCAGTGGCTCAACCGTGGCACCCACCAGCGCACGCACGGCAGGCGTATCGAAGATGTCCTCGTTCTCAAGCCACTGCTCTTGCAGATGCGCACCCGAGGCGAGCTCGTGTTCGACAACCTCGACAAAGCTCGAGGCGGGGCAGCCGTATACGTCGACGCCGGCATCTAGGTCCTGAATGGCGCGCGTGTAAGCGCCCGAGCGAATGGTGAGGTTGGTGGCGAGCACGCCCACGCGACGCGTGCGGGTGCTGTTGATTGCCGCACGGGCACCCGGCGCGATCACGCCGATCACGGGAACGTCGAGCACCTGCTGGGCCAGACGCAAGGCCGCAGCTGTCGCCGTGTTGCAGGCGATGACCATAATCTTGACGTCGTGCTTCGACAGCCAACGGCCCGCCTGCAACGCAAACGAGCGCACCTCATCCTCGGTGCGCGTGCCGTAGGGGCAGCGTTTGGTGTCGCCGAAGTAGTAGACGGACTCGCGCGGCAGCACCGTCGCGATGGCGCGCGCAACCGTCAGACCGCCCAAACCAGAATCGAACACGCCAATCGGGCGCGTGTCGCCTGTCGGATTCTCGATATCGGACATTACCTCACCAGTCTCTCTCGAAAAGACATGTCCAAGTGCGGCGACGCCGCGCTACGAACGCGCCGCGACCAGCAGCTCTGCCGTCGCCGCCCAACCGTCGACAATTTTGCCGCGCGTAACGAAAGCGTTCTCGCAAGCAGCCAGGAACTCGGGCGCACCGGCGCTCGTCAGGCCATTCTCGACCAGGCAGAACGTGCCCACGTGATCGGCCATGTAGAAGTCGGACTCGGAATCGCCGAGCGCGAGCGTCTCCTCGCGCTCGATCCCCAGGTGCTCGCAGAAGCGCGCGATGGCAACGCCCTTGTTGAGGCCGGCGGGATTGATGTTAAACGCGCGACCGTCCTCGACGCGATCGAGCTCGAGCGTCGTCGGCTTGGACAGATGCGTCAGGTGACCGTTACAGGCCCACACCAGGCCGCAGCCGGCCTCGTCCAGGATGGCCTGGACCTCATTGTCGGGCACATCGCCGCGCATGCCGACGGTGACCTCGCGGTACTTGTAGCCGGTCGACATGTCGTTGTGATACTCGATCTTGTGCGGCCAGCGGGCAAGAATCTTCTCGCACACGCCGGTCTGCTCGATCACCTGGTGCGGAGTAAGGCCGCAGGCGGGGTCGTAAGGCATGTCGCCAGTCAGATACTCCCAATCGTTGGCTTTGAGGTCGTACATGACCAGGCCGCCCATCTCACCAATGTAGGAGTTGAGGCCGAGCACGCGCGCGTCCTCGTGGATCATGGTACGGTTGCGGCCCGAGGTGGGAACACCTGAATGCCAGCGCGAGCGAGCGCCACGACGGCCTCGACGAGTTTGGTCGAGGGGTTGTCGTCGTTGTCGCGCAGCACGCACGAGCCGGGCGCGAGCATCGTGCATCCAGGTCGGTAAAGACGTACTTGACCTTGGCCAAGCGCTCGCGCATCTCGCCCGAAAGCTCGGCAACGGTCGGCAAGGTGTTGTGGGACATGGTTACTCCGTTTACGTAGAAGGGTTTGGACTTGGACGGCATGTTTTGATTGAGGGAACACGCTTATGGCGACAGCGCACTCAGGCGCCGCCGCCATCATGGTTCATTAGTCAAACTGGGTAACATCGATCAGGCGATTGGCCAGCGAAAGGTCGCTCTCGATGGGCACGAACTCGTCGCCCACGTGCATGAGCTCCTCGTCACCCTTTGCCAGCAGCAAGACAATGGTGGGAGCATCGGGGTTGACGTACTCCTCGCGCGCCGCCTTGAACGCCGCATGCACAGCGGCTTCGCGGTCGAGGATGATCTTGTTCGGCGTATCGTCGGGAACATGCTCGGCAAGCTCGCGACAGACCTTCATCGGGTCCTCGTGAGCTGGATCCTCGTTCGTAAAGATCATCAGGTCGGAATACGGTGCGGCCTCGCGTGGCAATTGCTCGCGGCGCTCCTGCGCCTTGCCGCCGGCGGCGCCAAACAGCGCAATGACGGGGCTAGCGGGAAACGCGCGCTTGACCGACGAGAAAAGCGAACGGAACGAAAGCTGGTTGTGCGCATAGTCAACGACGCAGATCACGCGGCCGTCCTTCGACTCCACGACCTCCATGCGGCCCGGCACACGCAGTTTGGAGAGGCCCTTCTTGATAGCCTCGATACCGATGCCGATCTCGCGCGCAGCGGCGATAGCGACCAGCGCGTTTTCCACGTTAAAGTCGCCCGCGATACCCAGCAGGACCTTCTCCCCCGCCTCGGGCTCGTCGGCGCTCATGCCGTGCAAGTTGAACTCGATGTTAAAGCCGAGCATGCGGACATCGCTCGCCCACAGGCTTGCCTCGGGATGCTCGACGCCAACGGTCACCAAGCGCTCGGCCGTCGACGCTGCCTCTAGCACACGGTCAACCTCATCGGTGCCCAGATTCACCACGGCGGTCTTTGCCTGGTCAAAGATCCTAAGCTTGCTCTCAAAATAATCCTCAAACGTGGGGTGTTCGATCGGCGAGATGTGGTCGCGGCCGATGTTGAGGAAGCACGCCACGTCAAACGGCAGATTCTCGACGCGTTGGTACTTGAGCGCCTGGCTCGAGACCTCCATGACCATGGACTGGCGACCGGACGTGCGGCAGTTGGCGATATGGCGCCAAACCTCGGGGGCCTCGGGCGTGGTGTTGGTGCTCTCGTAGCACTCGATACCATCGTCGGTACTCACCGAGCCGATCATGCCGCAGGACTCGCCCGCCGCCTTGATGATGGACTGGAGCATAAAAGCGGCCGTGGTCTTTCCCTTGGTGCCGGTGATGCCCACGATCTTGACGTCGTGGTCGGGACGGTCGTAGACCTCCGGCGGCAACAGGGCCATGGCCGTGCGAACACTATCAACAACCAGCATCGCAGCACCGCTCTCCTGCGCCAGCGGCTCCAGAGACTCGACCAGCGACTCCTCGCACACAAATGCGACGGCGCCCGCATCGAGCGCCATGCTCAAAAACGCGGGCTTAAAGGCAGCACCTTTGCAAAAGAATACGTCACCTGCCGAGACCGCGCGCGAATCAAACGAGCAGCCGGTCACGGCGCGCTCGTCAACCTGCTCTGATGCGCGCAGCTCGCCGCACACATCGAGAAGCTTGGCAAGCGTATCGACCGTGGTCACGGTCGCGGAATCCGAATGGTGCATCTTTCACCTTTCTCAGCCATTTGGCAGGGACGGTTTTATAGTAACTGAAACGCACCCACGCAAAAACGCTCCCGGAGGAGCCGTTACGCGCAGGCGTTCGTAAGCCGAGGCTAGGCAGCCTGAACAGCGGGCTGGTCCTCGTCGATAAAGAAGCGCTTGTACCACACTAGGAACACGAGCGGCGTATAGATCTTGCGCTGGAAATCGCCCTTGCCCGCAAAGTGCAGATCGAGCAGGTGCATGAGCTCGTCGGTATTGAAGAACTCGCTTGCCCACGGCGCGGTGAAGTACTCCTTGACATAGTCGTACCACTTTTGCTCGCGCAGCCAGTAGACAATCGGCACCGGGAAGCCCACCTTGGGACGGGTGGCCCACTCATCGGGCAGCGACTTGTTGGCAGCGTGGCGGAGTACCTGCTTGTTGCCGTTCTCGTTGATGCGGTAGCGATCGGGAATGTGCTCGGCGAACTCCATGACTTTGCGGTCCAGGAAGGGCACGCGCAGCTCCAGCGAGTGCGCCATGCACATCTTGTCGGCCTTGAGCAGAATGTCGCCCGGGAGCCACATGTTCATGTCCAGGTACTGCTTCTTGACCAGTTCGGGCTGACCCTTCACGCGTGCGTAGATGGGTGCAGCGAGCTCAAAGGCGCCATCGCCGGTGTTGTACTCGGGCTTGAGCACGCCGTCGACCTCGCGCTCCGGCCATACCAGAGCCTGTCCCAGGAACGACTTCTCGGGGATCTCGGCACCCTTGACCAGGAAGTTATGTCCCTTGAAGTACGGCATATGCAGCGCCAGGTTACCGAGCGCGCGACGGATGGGCAGCGGCACCATCTTTTTGTACTTGCGCACCGGGACCGTGTCCTCGTAGTAGCGTAGCCGCCAAAGAGCTCGTCGGCGCCTTCGCCCGAAAGCACGACGGTAACGTCCTTGCGGGCCATCTCGGCCAAGAACCACAGCGGCACGGAAGACAGGTTGGACTGCGGCTCGTCCATGTGATACTGGATGTCCTCGAGCGCACCGAAGAACTCGTCGGCGGTAATCATCTTGCGAACGTTCTCGACGCCGAGCTTATCGGAAAGTTCCTTGGCGTAGTTGGTCTCGTTGAAGTTCTTGTAGTCAAAGCCACCGAGAAGGTCTTGTCGGGCATGAGGCAAGCGGCGATGTAGCTGGAGTCGACGCCACCGGAGAGGAACGACGCGACCTTGACGTCGGCGATGCGATGGGCCTCGACACTCTCGTGCACGACCTCGTCCAGCTCATCGACATACTCTTCGAACGGCTTCTCGACGGCAGAGTAATCGCAATCCCAGTAGCGCTCGATGTTCATCTTGCCGGTCGGGATATCGACGGTAAAGTAGTGCGCCGGCGGCAGCTTGTAGACACCCTCGAAGAAGGTCTCCTCAGTCGCCGAATACTGCAGCGTCATGTACGGACGCAGAGCCTTTTTGTTGACCGCCTTGTGGAAGTGCGGGTAGTCCAGGAAGCTCTTGATCTCGGAACCAAAGAGCACGCCCGGAGCGCCGTCGCCCGCATCGGCCATGGGATAGTAGTAGAGCGGCTTGATGCCAAAGATGTCGCGGGCGCCAAAAAGCTTGTTCTTCTTTTTGTCCCAGATGACGAAGGCGTACATACCGCGCAGACGATCGAGTACGGCCTCGCCCCACTCCTCGTAGCCGTGCAGGAGGCTCTCGGTGTCGGCGCCGCAGTGGAACTTGTAGCCCTTGGCCTCGAGCTCGGAACGGAGTTCTTGGAAGTTGTAGATCTCGCCGTTGAAGACAATGACGACGCTGCCGTCCTCATTGGCCATGGGCTGAGCGCCGGCCTCGGTCAGGTCGAGGATCGACAGGCGGCGGAAGCCCAGGGCAACGCGGCCGTCGATAAACTGACCGCCCATGTCGGGACCGCGATGGACGATGCGGTCCATCATCTTGGTGAGCACCTCGGATTGGTTATCCGTCCCACCGACAAAACCGACAAAACCGCACATATACTATCCCCTCTGCTGTTGCTGGGCATCAAATCGAATCAGTAGCTTTTGAGTATACCCGAGGGCGTAAAGAGGGGCGGAATGTTCAGGCAATCTCAACTGAATCAGCTCCGCTGTGACACGCGCCGGTTACCTTTAATGGATATGAGGTGAATGGGGCGATTGTTTTGCTATACTCTCTCCGCACGGGCGATTGGCGCAACGGTTAGCGCAGGTGCTTTACACGCACAAGGCTGGGGGTTCGAATCCCTCATCGCCCACCATTGAATTGGAAACGGTCCTCGCAAGGGGACCGTTTTTGTTTGGGCCCAGCGCATGGGATTCGAACCCGAAAGGGTGCGAAGCTGAGGAAACGCGAAGCGTTTTCCAGCGCAGCACGCGAGGGCCGTAGGCCCGAAGCGAAAGCGGGCGGCGTCAGCCGCACGCGACATCCCTCATCGCCCACCACTGATTTGATAGGCTCCCAGCTATGGGGCCTTTCTTTTTGGGCCCAGCGCATGGGATTCGAACCCGCAAGGGTGCGGAGCTGAGGAAACGCGAAGCGTTTTCCAGCGCAGCACGCGAGGAGCGAAGCGACGAAGCGGATGCGGGCGGCGGAGCCGCACGCGGACATCCCTCATCGCCCACCACTGATTTGATAGGCTCCCAGCAATGGGAGCCTTTCTTTTTGGGCCCAGCGCATGGGATTCGAACCCGCCAGCACATCTGTCACAAAGGCCGTGGCCAAATAATGGCAAAAATGAGTACTGCTACTTTGCTTGCAACATATAAACAGATAGTGTTTGCTTAGGTTACGCAACATATGTCCATTATAAGGACTAACAGTCAGATCAAAATCGTGTATTCATCGCCATTTCGACTTGCCATCTGCCTTATTAGTCCAAAATTGCTGCTACCAAATCGGTAACAGTACTCATATTTGATGTTTTTTGACCAGCAGGTCTCCCTGCCTTAGCAAATCTAAGGCAAAACGGGCTCCAGACCGCTGAATCATGCCGCATAGGGCACGTCCGCAGTCCGGAACTCGGTCCAAATTGAGTTATTGCGCCGCGTTAGCCCAAAACACCCGACAGGATCTCGATCAGACTGTCCACGTCGGCTTCCTCGCAGACGAGTGGCGGCAGGAAACGCAGCGTATGCGCACCCGTAGCGTTGATCACGGCACCGGCGGCCAGCGCGCGGGCAACAACACCATGCGCGTCGCCCGCGGCATCATCCAAATCACAGCCGAGCATCAAGCCGCGACCACGTACCTCGGTCACGTGCGGCAGCTTGGCGAGCTTTGCCTCCATATAGGCACCCACCTTGGCAGCATGCTCGGCATAATCGCCACGCACAAGCGCGGAGAGCGTCGCGGCACACGCCGCGATGGCCAAGCAGCTACCGCCAAAGGTCGAGCCGTGGTCGCCCGGCTTAAACACGTCGGCAATCTCCTTCTTCGCCACGACGGCACCCATGGGCACGCCATCAGCAATGCCCTTGGCAAGGCTCATGATGTCGGGCTCCACGCCATAGGTCTGGAACGCAAACGGCTTGCCGGAGCGGAAGATGCCGCACTGGACCTCGTCGGCGATAAGCACGGCGCCCACTTCGTGTGCCAGGTCGCGCGCCGTAGCCATAAACTCCTCGGTCATGGGATGCACACCGCTCTCACCCTGGATCGGCTCGAGCATCACGGCACAAATTTCGCTCCCCAGCTGCTTAAAGATCGCACGCAGCTCATCCACATCGTTGGGCGTGCAGGCCACAAAGCCACCCGGCAGCGGGCGGAAGCTGTCCTGCAGCCAATCCTGCATGGTGGCGGCAATGGTCTCGAGCGTACGGCCGTGGAAGCCGCCGCGCATGCACACGATGGTGTTGCCGCCATTACCGGCACGCTTGGCGTACAGGCGCGCGAGCTTCATCGAGCCTCGTTGGCCTCGGCGCCGGAGTTGGCAAAGAAGGTCTCCCAAACCTGCTCATCCGCAGCCGGGGCACCAAGAGCAGCTGCCGTGGTCTCATCGCCGGCGGCAATGGCATCGGCAAGCACGCGTGCACCATCTAAGTCGTCGTTGGCAAGCTTGGACAGCAGCGCCGCGACCTGTCCACGCTGCTCGATGTAGAAGTAATTGGAGACATGCATGAGCTTTTTGGTCTGTGCCTCGAGCGCCGAGAGCACAGCCGGGTCGCCATGACCTAGGCTGCACACGCCGATGCCGGCAAGAAAGTCGAGGTACTCACGACCATCGTCGCCGGTGAGCTTCATGCCGTGACCCTCGACAAACTCGACCGGAGAGCGGCCAAAGGTATGCATAACGTAATGGGATTCAAGCGATTGCTGAGCTGCAAGTGACATGGGATGCCTTTCGTTGAGCGCCGGACGGCGCAGGCCTATGGGTGCAGAAATGGGGCGGCTGCGGGTCAGTTAGACCGTCTGAAGCTTCTCGACCTCGTCGAGGTTCTCGGTCAGACGCGCAGCAAACGTCGAAAGCGGATGCGGATGCGTATCGAACTCGTAAGCCGTCTCGGTGGAATGGATCACGGTGCCGACGCCGGCATCGGTCAGCAGCTCCAGCAGCAGCGAATGCGGCGTGGTGCCGTTGATGATGTGAGCGCGAAATACGCCGCCGGCAAGCGCATCGACGGCCGCGCGCAGCTTGGGAATCATGCCCTTATCGACCTCGCCGCCGTAGAGCATTTCGTTAACCTCGTCGAGTGTTAGGTTGGAGATGAGTGAGTCTTTATCGCTAAAGTCCTTGTACAGGCCGTCGACGTCGGTCAAAAAGATCGCCTTATGCGCATGCAGCGCCGCCGCAACGGCACCGGCGGCGGTATCGGCGTTGATGTTGAAGAAACCGCCGTCCTCCCCCGCCGCGACGGTAGCGATGACGGGGATGTACTCGCTATCGAGCAGGCGCTCGATATAGTCGGTGTTGACGTGCGTGACCTTGCCTACGCGGCCGAGTTCGGGGTCGAGCGGCTCGGCGATGAGCGTACCGGCATCGCTGCCCGAAACGCCCACGGCCAGGTTGCCGTGATGGTTGAGCGCCGCGACCAGCTCCTGGTTGACCTTGCCGCCCAGCACCTCGCGCACGATATCCATGGTCGCCGGCGTGGTCACGCGCTGGCCGTTCATAAACTCGACGGGGATGTCGTAGTGGCTAAGCGCCTCGTTGATGGCCTTGCCGCCACCGTGCACGATAACAGGGCGCATGCCGATGATCTTGAGCAGGACGATGTCGCTCATCACGTCGCGGCGCAGCTGCTCATCAACCATGGCGGCTCCGCCATATTTGATAACAACCGTCTTGCCGGTCAGGTTCTTAATCCACGGCAGCGCTTCGGACAGCAGCTGCGCGGTTGCTTCGTTGGATTCACTCGAACGACAATCGCGTGCGAATTTCATAATCTGCCTCGTCTTTCGTATCGTTATCGCGCCGTGCTCCGCTGTCCGCAATCGCGGCAAGATGCGCAGCGTGCCTGGAATCTAGGAACGGTAGTCGCCGTTGATGGAGATGTACTCATGCGTGAGGTCGCAGGTCCACACGGTCGTTGCCGCGTCGCCTGCGCCCAGGTCGGCCGAGATCACGATCTCGGGCGCCTCAAAACGTCGTAGAGCCTCGTCCTCGTCAAAGGGAACAGTCAGACCGTTGCGACAGACAGGCATGCCCATCATGTCGATGGAAACGTCTTCCTGATTAAACTTCACGCCGCACTTGCCAAGCGCCATAGCAACGCGGCCCCAGTTGCAGTCGTGGCCGGCGATGCAGGTCTTAGCGAGCGGCGAGTTGGCAACGGCACGGGCGGCGATATCGGCCTCCTCGTCGTTAGCGGCGCCGGTAACGTTGACCGTAACAAGCTTGGATGCGCCCTCACCATCGGCGGCGATATTGCGCGCCAGGCTCTCGCACACCTCGTGCACGGCAAATGCCAACTCGTCAAAGGCATTGGAGCCCTCGACGATCGGCTCGGCATCTGCGGCAGCGGCGCCGGAGGCAAGCATGATGCAAGTGTCGTTGGTCGAGGTGTCGGAATCGACCGTTACCTTGTTAAAGGTCTGCTTGACGGTCGAGAGCAGCAGGGCATGAAGTGCCGCAGGCTCGACGGGAGCATCGGTGGTGATAACTGCGATCATGGTGGCCATGTTGGGCATGATCATACCCGAGCCCTTGCACATTCCGCCTACCGTATAGACATTGCCCGCATGACCCGCAGCCTCACTGACGTAGGACACGGCGTACTCCTTGGAGTGCGTGTCGGTCGTCATGATGGCGCGAGCGGCATCGGCGCCACCGTGGGCGGAGAGCGCCTCGTAGGCAGCAGGAATGGCGGTCTCAAACGTGTCGACCGGCAGAATCTGGCCAATCACACCCGTGGAGGCAACCAGAATCTGCTGGGGCTCGCAGCCGATGACCTGCGATGCGATGCTGCACGTCTCGCGCGCGCAGGCAAGGCCGGTCTCACCCGTGGCGGCGTTGGCATTGCCAGAGTTGACCGAAACACCGGCGATGATACCGTAGCCCTTGTCGGCACCGCCCAGGTTGGCACGGCTCACCTGCACGGGCGCCGCGCAAAAGCGATTGGTGGTAAACACGCCGGCACCGGGACAGGGTTTATCGGGCACGACGAGCGCGTAATCCAGACGCTCGGGGTTCTTGCGGAACCCAGCGTGGATGCCTGCGGCTTTAAAACCAGCCGCAGCCGTAACGCCACCCTCGACGGCGCGAATCTTGATATCAAACAGCTCGGTATTCATCGTCTTTATGACTCCTTATGTCAAACAAAAAACGGACATCGGTTGGCGCGCCATGCCAGTCGTGATCATGAGACCAGCTCAAGAGTGGCGCCCCACTCGATGCCCGACTACCAAATCGTTAACAATCGAATGTGCTACACCGGGCACGCCACTGTGGGCAAGCCTCGTCGCTCGTCAAAGCCAAAGACGATATTGGCGCACTGGACTGCTTGGCCCGCAGCGCCCTTGCACAGATTGTCGATGGCGCCCGTCGCCACCAGCACGCCCGCGCGCTTGTTGAGCGCGAGGCCGATCTGGGCGGCGTTGGTGCCGACGACCGAAGCCGTCTTGGGCTGCTGACCGGCATCGAGTACGCGTACGAAGGTGCGACCGGCGTAGAACTGCTTGTAATGGTCGACGACATCCTCAAGAGCCAGCGTGTCGAGAGCCTGCGGCGCGAGCGGCAGCGTCACCGTGGAGAGCAGACCGCGCTTGAGCGGTGCCAGGTGCGGGGTAAAGACGACACGATCGGTCAGGCCAAGGATTTGCTCAATCTCGGGCGTGTGGCGATGCTTGCCCACGCCGTAGGCCTCCAAGTTCTCGTCGGCGCTGCAAAAATGGGTGCGGGCGTTGCAGGACTTACCGGCGCCCGTCACGCCGCTAATGGCATCGACAATCACGGGACCGTTCTCGGCCACCCAGCCCGCGCGCACGGCGGGCGCGGCGGCAAGGCTCGTTGCGGTGGGATAGCAACCGGCGCAGGCGACCAGCACGGGTTTGCCGTCGGCATGGTCGGATGCGGCGGTCTCCAGTCCTGGCAGAACAGCTCGGGCAGACCGAAGGCACGGGTCTTGAGCAGCTCGGGGCTCGTATGCTCGGCGGCATACCAAGCCTCAAAAACGGACGCGTCGTTCAGACGGTAGTCGGCCGAAAGATCAAAGCAGGAGACGCCCGATGCAAGCAGCGCGGGCACCTGTGCCATGGCAGCCGTGTGCGGCACGGCCAAAAAGACCGCGTCGCAGTTCTTGAGCTCGGGGGCATCATGCGTCGTAAAGACAAGATCGCTTACGCCGGTGAAGCTCGGGTACACCGCAGACAACGGCTGGCCGGCATCGGCGTTGGACGTAATGGCAGCAAGTTCAAAATCGGGATGACCGAGGACGAGGCGAATGAGCTCGGCTCCGGCATATCCAGCCGCGCCGACGATTCCAACCTTCAAAGACATATCAGACTCCTTGTCTGCGATTTATGCACCGATGCGCATTTCGCAGCGGTCGTTATGAAATGGGTTGAAACTTTAGCACCAAAAGATGCATGAATACGTAAATGGCTTGCATATTCATGCATTGAAACATTCCCGACACATTCGCTTGAAGGAATTGACAAATGGAGCGGGCCCGTATTGACCGGCGCTCCTAACGGCGCCGGGCAATACGGGGCCCGCCCATGCGAAAACCAAGTTGTTAGGATGAGCCAGCTGGCTAGAGCTCGACCGGCACCCATTCGTCGTGATTGCAGATAAAAGCCTCGGGATCCTCGACGCTAAAGAAGACGAGCGTGGGGTCGTTAGGCCCCTCATAGTGCTCGCCCAGGTGCTCTAGATGCTTCCACCCGGCTTCGCGCATTTCGCCTAAAGCCCGGTCATCCAAGTGAACTGCCTCCCATTTCTTGGACATGAGAAATGGGAGGCTTTCTTTATGCGCGTTGATTTGAGAGTGAAGCATGATATCGAGGCCAGGAAGGCGGCCATAGGGCTCTTCGAGCTCGGGCACGGGTATAAATCTG
>ENA-OQCE01000304-OQCE01000304.1-human-gut-metagenome-genome-assembly--contig:-NODE-304-length-23939-cov-3.337771_pt1 | contig 23939 bp, 27 predicted proteins | sample MGYA00242495_ERZ504572 | MGnify/ENA primary metagenome ERZ504572 (study PRJEB26092, sample SAMD00036228) | human gut metagenome | host: Homo sapiens | study: EMG produced TPA metagenomics assembly of... | reverse complement strand
CTGTAGTGAAACAGGATAAGGTAACTTATTTTAGGATTAAGAAAGGATTGTCTGTTTTTTTACATTTATAGACAACCTATAACAGGATTTTTTTAATACACAGTCAACCAAAATCAGGACGAGACACTCGATCCGCGTCCGATCCATTATGAAGGCAAAAACCGGATCGCCGACATGGATTCCCGAATGTATCCTTCCATCGAGTCGATGAAGCAACAGGACGAGGAGAAGAGCGACAAACCGTTCTTCCTTTGCGAATATGCGCATGCAATGGGTAATGCGATCGGTAACCTCGATGAATATTGGGATTATATCGAAAACCATTCCTGCCGCATGATAGGCGGTTGTATCTGGGACTGGGTGGACCAGGGTATCAACAAATATGGCGAATTGTCTGACCGTTACTACTTCGGCGGTGGCTTCGGCGACAAACCTAACGATTTTGATTTCTGCTGTAACGGTATCGTAACTCCCGACCGCCAGGTAACTCCTAAATTGATCGAAGTGAAAAAAGTGTACCAATATATCAAATTCAAACCGGTAGAGTTGAAGGCTGGTAAAGTGAAGCTGGAAAACCGCTACGATTTCCTTAATCTGAATCAGTTCGATTTACAATGGCAGTTGTTGAAAGACGGCCAAATAGTCGAATCGGGCGTATTATCTTTAGGCGATGCAGCTCCGAACAAAGACATCGAAGTGACGATTCCTTATAAAACGGCTTTGGATGCCGGCAGTGAATACTTCCTCAACCTGTCAGCCCGGTTGAAAAAAGATTGCAATTGGGCGAATGCCGGGCACGAAGTAGCCTCCGAGCAATATTCACTGACCGGAAAGATTGCAGTAGCTCCTGTCGACACAGCTTTCAACGACACACTGAAAGTCGAAGAAGAAAAAGAGCAGATCGGTTTTCGCGCTCCGGGATTCTTCATCGCTTTCAATCCTGAGACAGGCAAGATGGTTTCTTTACGCTATGCCGGTACGGATATGATCTATAATAAGGAAGGTTTCGATTTCAACTGGTTCCGTGCAATGGACAATGATAAACGGGATTATCTGCCGACCACCGTCAAAAAGCAGGCATTCGACTGGAAGCAGGCCACCGACAAAAAGTCGGTGACCATTACCACGAGCTTGGAAGCTACCGTAGGAAGCGGAACCCAAAAAGTGGTACTGCCATTCGACGTCACCTATACAGTCTATGCAAACGGTACGGTCGATGTAGACGCGACTTTCAAAGCTGGCAACGACTTCAACCTGCCTCGCCTCGGCCTCCAGGTTGCTTTGAACCCGACACTCGAACAGGTGGAATGGTACGGACGCGGCCCGATTGAAAACTATTGGGACCGCAAAAATGCAGCCTATGTCGGCCTGTACAAGAACACCGTGACTGGAATGGAAGAAGCCTACGTACGTGCCCAGTCGATGGGTAACCGCGACGATGTACGCTGGCTGACGCTAAAAAGCCTCGATAACCAAGGTATCCGAATCACATCTAAAGACCACCTGAACTTCAGCGCACTCCACTTCACCGATCCGGAACTGTGGGAACTGACTTACGGGCATGACCTCGACAATATCCGCCGTGCGGAAGTGATTCTAAATCTCGATTGCATCCAGCGTGGTATTGGAAACGGCAGTTGCGGCCCAGGCCCGCGCCCACATTATGAAATTGAAAAGAACAAAAACTATAGCTACTCGTTCCGCATCGAGAACGCGAAGTAACCTATCGGCGAATGAAGACTTAACCGCCTTGTTTCCACGCTCGACGCGGGATCGCAAAAGAACAGGCATTATCTACGGCCAGTTATAACGCGATCCTGTGCCCAGCACAGGAATAAGGCGGTTTTTATTCACCGATAAAGCATCATTCAAACAAAGCAACCATTTACTAAGCCCCATAAAGAATGAAGAAAATCTTATTGACCGCAGGCTTTACCCTATTCGCTTGGGGATCGACCTGCCTGGCGCAAAGCACGTATTTCAGCGACAGTAAAGAATGGCTCCGGAAAGCTGAGGCCTGCAAGCCGGAGTTGAGTTATCAGACTATTTCTCCCGTCAAAGTCGTCCGTTCCGTACAGGACACAAAAGCATTCCAGGGCTGGCGGATGGAAGATGCCGGACAACCGGATATCCTCTTCAACGAGCCGTTCAAAAAGCATCCAGCCATTACCCTGGATTTCGGCAATCATTATACCGGCTATCTCACTTTCTCCATCAAACCGTCCGGATTAAAAGCAGCAGACGCACCCGTCCGGCTTAAGTTCACCTTTGCAGAAGTTCCGGGAGAGTTGAACACCCCGCTCGAACCTTATAAGGGAGGTTTGGCCCGTTCCTGGGTGCAGGACGAGATCGTGACGGTCATGAGCGTCCCCCACGAGATGACGATCCCGCGCCGCCTGGCAGGACGCTACCTGAAAATCGAACTGCTGGGCATATCGGGCAGTTTCGACTTCGTGTTCGACAAGCTGACCTTCAAGACACAAACCTCCGTCACCAACGAAGCACCGGCTTTAGCCTCTACCACCGATCCTCTGGTCCGGGATATATATAAAGTAGGCTTGAATACCCTGAAAGAATGCATGCAGACTGTCTATGAAGACGGCCCCAAACGGGATCGCCGCCTGTGGATCGGCGACCTCTATCTCGAAGCATTGGCAAACGCCCATACGTTCAAGAACCATGAACTGACCAAACATTGCCTGTATCTGCTCGCCGCCTTCGCCAACGACGAAGGCTTGCTGCATGCCACACTGCTCGAAAAGCCTCAACCCCATCCGCAATACGGCACGCACACACTGGACTACTGCCTCATTTATAACGTAGCATTGTTGGAATACCTGAAAGAGACGGGGGACAGGGAAACAGCGAATGACCTGTGGCCTGTTGTTGTCCGCCAGATAGAGTTAGCACTTCGCCAGTTTTCACCGGAATGGATCTATGACATGGACAAGAAACCTCAATACTGGTTGGTATTCGACTGGAAAGACGGATATGACCGGCAGGCTTCCATGCAAGGACTAACGATTTTCGCCCTACAACACAGCTACGAATTGGCTAAAATGTTAGGCAAAGAAAAGGAGGCCGGCGAATGGCCGACAATAGCCGGCAAGATGAAGAAAGCTGCCCGCCAACATTTCTATGACAAGAAGCGAGGAGTAATGGTCAGCGGCAAAGACAAACAAATCTCCTATCTGTCGCAAGTTTGGATGATCCTATCCAACACACTGGACAAAAAAGAAGGGGCTAAGGCAATGGCTACCGTCATGTCCATGCCCGACGCTTGCTATCCGGGCTGCCCCTATGCTTACCATTATGTGATAGAAGCCCTTCTGCAATGCGGCATGCCGCAAGAAGCACGCAAACTGATTACCGATTATTGGGGTAGTATGGTAAAGCGGGGAGCCGATACCTTTTGGGAAGTCTATGACCCGAACAATGATTACCTTTCCCCCTATGGCTTCTTCGTAATCAATAGCTATTGCCATGCCTGGAGTTGCACTCCGGTCTATTTCATCAACAAATATCCGGAGATATTCCAAAAATAACCTCTTTCATGCCGGTTAAGGAACTGTATCAAAATACCTAATATGATTTCTCTTAGGCACGGATTACATGGACTTTTTTATTCTTTCCTCGTGTAACCCGTGCCAAAAAAACAAATAGCAAGCGAATTTTTATTTTGACCTCATGAAATCTTTCAGGAGGTGTGTCGATCAGCAGTCAGAATTTCTTCCCATCCTTCCAAAACCAAAAGTCCTCATCATAAACTCAGATAGCCATTCGCATAGAACAACTTACAATAACAAAGATAAAACAAGTATCCCCATTACTATTTATAACATAAAACAGCTCTATTTATAACAATTCATCATAAATACATTATTATTATACATTAAGACATAATTTACATATCAAAAATATCAAAACGTCGTATATTTGCATTGCAATAAAACAAAAAGACATATTAAACAAAATAATAGCGATAAAAATGACAGAACCAATCAGATTTACAAAGATGCACGGAGCCGGAAACGACTACATATACGTGAATACAATGGCTTTTCCGGTCCGGAACCCGGAAGAGCTTGCCATTAGGTTGAGTGCTCCCCATACCGGGATCGGCTCGGACGGACTGGTTCTGATCGGTTCATCAAAAATCGCCGACTTCAGCATGCGTATTTTCAATGCGGACGGTTCCGAAGCCATGATGTGTGGAAATGCCTCCCGTTGTATCGGCAAATATGTATATGACAAAAGACTGACGAACAAAAAAAAACATTACGCTGGAAACATTATCCGGCATCAAGGAGTTGCAACTGACCACCCGGAAACTTTCCGGTCCCCACGAAGAGGTAACCGAAGTGACGGTCGACATGGGCCGTCCGGTAATAGGTGAAACAGCCCTTGAAATAGAAGCCGGAGACTATTTTTATACGGGAACGGTCATCTCGATGGGGAATCTGCATCTTGTCATTTTTGTCGAAGATATCACGAATATAAATCTGCCGGTCATCGGACCTTTATTGGAATGCCATCCGCTGTTCCCGAACCGGACGAATGTCGAATTTGTCCAGGCGCTAAGTACAGACGAAGTACGGATGAAGGTTTGGGAACGCGGTTCCGGCATTACGCAAGCCTGTGGGACCGGAGCCTGTGCGACAGCCGTAGCAAGCGCAGTGCGCGGGAAAACCGGACGAAAAACCAAAGTCGTCATGGATGGAGGCCCTCTTACCATCCATTGGGATGAAAGTTCCGGACACGTCTATATGACTGGCGGGGCGGTCAAAGTATTCGAGGGGGAACTGGAAATATAAACACAACAAAAAACTATTGATAGAATATGGCACTGATTAATGAACATTTCCTGAAGCTGCAAAACAACTACCTGTTCTCGGACATCGCAAAGAAAGTAAACAGTTTTAAGGTTACACATCCCAAAAAGAAAATTATCCGCATGGGTATCGGCGATGTGACGCAACCGTTAGCCCCTGCCGTCATCGAAGCATGCACAAGGCGGTCGACGAGATGGCAAGCAAGGATACATTCCACGGATACGGCCCCGAACAAGGCTATCTGTTCCTGATAGATGCCATCATCAAGAACGATTATGCCAGTCGCGGCATCTTCCTCGAACCCGGAGAAGTGTTCGTGAGCGACGGAGCCAAAAGCGACTGTGGAAACATCGGTGACATGCTTCGTCACGACAACAGTATCGGTGTGACAGACCCGGTCTATCCGGTATATATCGACTCGAACGTGATGAGCGGACGGACCGGTACGCTGGAAAACGGCAAATGGAGCGACGTGGTCTACATCCCCTGCACCGAAGCCAATAACTTCGTGCCCGATCTGCCCAGCCGCCGCGTAGACATCATTTACCTCTGCTATCCGAACAACCCGACCGGGACAACGCTTACGAAAGAAGAACTGAAGAAATGGGTGAACTATGCCCTTGCCAATGATTGCCTGATCATGTACGACTCGGCTTACGAGGCCTATATCCAAGATCCCAATATCCCCCACTCTATCTACGAGATCAAGGGAGCGAAGAAGGTGGCGATCGAGTTCCGCAGCTTCTCCAAAACAGCCGGTTTCACAGGTGTGCGCTGCGGTTACACGATTGTTCCGAAAGAGTTGAACGCCTTTACCCTGGCAGGCGAACGGTTCCGCTGAACCGGATGTGGAACCGCCGTCAGTGCACGAAGTTCAACGGTACGAGCTACATCACCCAGCGAGGAGCCGAAGCAGTCTACAGCCCGGAAGGGAAAGAGCAGGTCCGGAAAACGATCGATTATTACATGGCCAACGCCCGCATCATGCGGGAAAGCCTCCAGAGCTGCGGCCTGCGGGTGTATGGCGGCGAAAACGCCCCTTACATCTGGCTGAAAACACCGGACGGACTCTCTTCTTGGAAATTCTTTGACAAACTGCTTTACGAAGTCAATATAGTAGGGACTCCCGGTGTGGGGTTCGGACCCGGTGGCGAGGGTTTTCTCCGTCTCACCGCTTTCGGAGACAGAGACGACACGCTGGAAGCCATGAGCAGGCTGAAGAAGTGGTTGCTCTAAGCTAACAGTCGATGAATTCCAATCCACAGGTTAATTTGGAAAATTATCACATCAAATCATTATATCTATGTCAAAGTTAAGATTCAGAGTAGTAGAAACAGCCTTCAAGAAACGGGCTGCAGAAGTACCGGCTCCGGCCGAACGTCCATCCGACTATTTCGGGCAGAACGTATTCAACCGGGCGAAGATGTTCAAATATCTTCCTGAAAAAGCGTACGAACGGATCACGGACTGCATCGACAACGGCGCTCCGCTCGACCGAGAAACAGCCGACATCGTAGCTGCCGGCATGAAGAAGTGGGCGATCGGAATGGGAGCCACCCACTACACGCATTGGTTCCATCCGCTGACCGAAGGAACAGCCGAGAAGCATGATGCTTTCGTCGAACACGATGGCAAGGGCGGCATGGTCGAAGAGTTCTCTGGCAAGCTACTGATCCAGCAGGAACCCGACGCATCCAGTTTTCCGAACGGCGGTATCCGGAACACATTCGAGGCACGTGGCTATTCCGCCTGGGACCCCTCCTCTCCCGCTTTTATCGTAGGTGACACACTCTGTATCCCGACTGTTTTCATCGCTTATACCGGAGAATCGCTGGACTACAAAGCCCCGCTATTGAAAGCCCTCGAAGCCGTTAACAAGGCTGCCACAGACGTCTGCCATTACTTCAATCCAGATGTAAAGAAAGTATACGCTTACCTGGGCTGGGAACAGGAATACTTCCTAGTCGACGAAGGACTGTATGCCGCACGTCCCGACCTGTTGCTGACAGGCCGTACGCTGATGGGACACGAAAGTTCGAAGAACCAGCAATTGGAAGACCACTACTTCGGCGCCATCCCGACCCGTGTCATGGAATTTATGAAGGAGTTGGAAATCGAGTCGCTCAAATTAGGCATTCCTTTGAAAACACGCCACAATGAAGTCGCCCCGAACCAGTTCGAGCTGGCTCCCGTCTTCGAAGAATGCAACCTGGCGAACGACCATAACCTGCTTGTAATGGCTCTGATGCGCAAGATCAGCCGCAAACATGGCTTCCGTGTCCTGCTGCACGAGAAACCGTTCAAAGGCATAAATGTTCCGGCAAACACAACAACTGGTCACTGGGAACCGACACAGGCATCCTGCTGATGGCTCCGGGCAAGACACCGGAAGAAAACCTCCGCTTCATCACCTTCATCGTCAATGTACTGATGGCTGTCTACCGCCACAACGGATTACTGAAAGCCAGCATTTCGAGTGCCACCAATGCCCATCGTTTAGGAGCTAACGAAGCACCTCCTGCAATCATCTCCAGCTTCCTCGGAACACAGTTGTCGAAAGTCCTGGAACATCTCGAAAAAAGCGAACCGGAAGACCTGATGCTGGCAGGCAAGCAAGGCATGAAACTCGACATCGCCCGTATCCCCGAACTGCTGATCGACAATACCGACCGTAACCGTACCTCACCTTTTGCCTTCACCGGCAACCGTTTCGAATTTCGTGCCGTAGCTCCGAGGCCAACTGCGCTTCCGCCATGCTCGCCCTGAATGCTGCCGTAGCCGAACAGTTGAAGACATTCAAAACCGAGGTCGATGCAAAAATTGCCGATGGCAAGGAGACATTCGCCGCCATCCTCGAAGTACTACGTAAAGACATCAAGGAATGCAAGGCGATCCATTTTGACGGCAACGGCTACAGTGACGAATGGAAAGCCGAAGCAGCCCGTCGTGGCCTGGACTGCGAGACAAGCGTGCCGGTGATCTTCGACAACTATCTGAAAGAAAGCAGCGTCCGGATGTTCGAATCCACCGGCGTCATGACACGCAAGGAACTGGAAGCCCGTAACGAAGTCAAATGGGAAACCTATACGAAGAAAATCCAGATCGAAGCTCGCGTACTCGGTGACCTGGCGATGAACCACATCATCCCGACCGCCACCAGATACCAGACTTCCCTGATCGACAACGTCTACAAGATGAAAGACCTCTTCCCTGCCGATAAGGCTTCCGCCCTTTCGTCCCGCAACCTGGAGATCATCGAAGACATCGCCAACCGCACCAACTTCATCAAAGAGAAGGTCGATGAATGGTGGAAGCCCGCAAGGTCGCTAACAAGATCGAAAGCGAACGCGAGAAGGCAATCGCCTACCACGACAAGATCGTCCCGATGCTGGAAGCCATCCGCTACCACATCGACAAATTAGAACTGGTTGTCGACGACCAGATCTGGACATTGCCGAAATACAGGGAACTATTATTTATCAGATAGTTTTTTGTTGATTGTTTTGTGTTTGCAAGGGGAACGTGCTGTGAAGTATGGATCCCCTTCTTTTTATTACAAAGGAATTGCATACCTTTGGAGCATAATTCAATAAGAAAGGAGTTTACGTCATAACGGCAATGGAATTACAACAATGGAAACAGAACTTTATCCGCGATTATCTGGACGAGATAGACAGTCTGGAAGTGATGGATAAGCTGGAAAAATATACAAAACGGATACTAAATAAAAAGCCGGTGGCTCTATCCCCTATCGCTTTCAATATAGACGAAGCAAATGCAGAAATCGATATTGCCGAAAAAGAATTAAGCGAAGGAAAAGGTATCAAAGAAATGGAGAACCTGCCTTTGCAAACAGGACAAAGCAGTATCGCTCTCTGGTAGAAGGCTACTATAAAATTATCTATACCATGAGAAAACGATCACACGATACAAGTCGTTTTATTATGGGATTGCCGTCAGAACCCCGACAAGCTCAAAAAACTATAAGACAAATATAAACAAATATGAACTACGGATTTGTAAAAGTTGCCGCCGCCGTACCGCTTGTACAGGTAGCGGATTGTTTTTATAATATAGAAAAAATAGAAGGACTGATGCGGCAAGCATCGGAAAAAGGCGTGCAGATCATCGCTTTCCCGGAACTGTCCGTCACCGGCTATACCTGCCTCGACCTCTTCGCCCAGCAGACGTTGCTCGATGGCGCAGAAGAGGCACTGCTCCAGTTGGTCAGCAACACGGCCGACCTGGATATCCTGACCATCGTCGGCGTCCGCTACGGACGGAAAACCGGCTGATCAATGCCGCCGTTGTCTTCCAGAAAGGAGCCATACGGGGTGTCGTCCCCAAAACATATTTGCCCAACTATAAAGAGTTTCAGGAACAACGCTGGTTCACATCTGCCACGGAACTTCGGGAATCGACAATTTCCATCGGGGAAGAAGAATATCCGATGGGCAGCCACCTGCTGTTCCGTTCGGGACGGCTGACTGCCGGCATCGAGATATGCGAAGACCTATGGGTTCCCGTCCCCCCCAGTTCCCTGCTGGCGATGGAAGGAGCAACATCATCTTCAACCTCTCCGCCAGCAACGAGCTGATCGGCAAGCACGCCTACCTGCGTTCGCTGATCTGCCAGCAATCCGCCCGTTGCATGGCAGGCTATGTCTACGCCTCTTCCGGCTTCGGCGAATCGAGCACCGACCTCGTCTTTGCCGGTAACGGGATCATAGCCGAGAACGGCAACCTGCTTGCCGAATCTCCCCGTTTCACGATGGAAGAACAGCTTGTCATCAGCGAGATCGACATAGAGACTTTGCAGAACGACCGGCAAGTCAACACCAGCTTCATGTATGGCACATCCGGTCTACCGAAGGAAAAGGCACAGGTTGTAGACTTCCAAGTCCGGATTTCGGACGGATTCAGCCTGACGCGTCCGGTCGATCCGCATCCGTTCACTCCCTCCGGAGAGGCTTTGAAGGAACGCTGTGAAGAAATATTCCACATACAGGTAGCCGGCCTTGCCAAACGACTCGTCCATGCACATGCTCAAACGGCTGTCGTCGGTATTTCAGGCGGGCTGGACTCCACCTGGCTCTGCTCGTGACCGTCATGACGTTCGACGCTCTGAAGATGCCACGGGGGCAGATCATCGGCATCACGATGCCCGGCTTCGGTACGACCGACCGCACCTATACTAACGCTTGCGACCTCATCCGCTCCCTCGGCGTCACACTGAAAGAGATCCCGATCAAGGAAGCCTGCCTTCAACATTTCCGCGACATCGACCATGATCCGTCCGTCCATGACGTGACCTACGAAAACAGCCAGGCACGCGAACGGACCCAACTGCTGATGGATGTCGCCAACCAGAAGAACGGCCTCGTGATCGGAACCGGCGACCTCTCCGAACTGGCACTCGGCTGGGCGACCTACAACGGCGACCATATGTCGATGTACGGCGTGAACGGCAGCATCCCGAAAACATTGGTCAAATACCTGGTCGAATGGGTTGCCAATCACAAGGTGACGATGCCTCCCGCCTCACCTTGCTGGATATCGTCGACACGCCGATCAGCCCCGAACTGATCCCGGCAGACGAGAACGGCAACATCAAGCAAAAGACAGAGGACTTGGTCGGCCCGTACGAACTGCACGACTTCTTCCTCTACCATTTCCTGCGTTTCGGTTCCCATCCGTCCAAGATTTATTTCTTAGCGCAAAAAGCCTTCGCAGGCATCTACGACAATGCAACGGTCAAGAAATGGCTCTACACCTTCTTCCGCCGCTTCTTCCAACAACAATTCAAACGCAGTTGCCTGCCAGACGGCCCCAAGGTCGGCTCCGTCAGCCTCTCGCCACGTGGTGACTGGCGTATGCCGAGCGATGCGGTGTCGCGACTTTGGTTGGAAGAGATAGAACGGATCAACATATAGATACCGAACCGATTCACCCGACAAAGATACGAAACCATAAAAAAGCAAAGTCGATTAGAGTCGATTAGAGTCGATTAAAATGACTGCTAAAACGATTTTTATTGGTATTCATTGTTTTATTGATAGCTATGTCCATTTGCAAACGATCAATAAAACAGTGAATACCAATACATTGCAACAGCAAATCACCACCTCTTGACCTTTTGCTATGACGATTCCTTATATATAATAACTAAGTATTCTCTTATAACTAATTATAAAACGGGACTTTTTTCAATTTTTGAAAACGACAAAAGGCGAAACTTCAAAAAATCCCGCCAACTCCTAAAGGACCGGTATCTCAGCCCCCCAATCAAAACACCGGTGTTTTGAAAACGAATCACCGGTGTTTTGAATTCAAATCACCGGTGATTCGCACCATAAAGCAGCAGGCTATATATAAAAGCAGATCACAATCCGGAAGAATCGATCCATGAACATGAAAAGATTAATCGACTCTATTCGACTCTAATCGACTCCGCTTTTTTATAATGCCATATATTTGCAGGGTAATCGATTCACAAACGCTCTTTGAAATATTTACATATAGCCAACCGTTCCCACAAAAAAAGGCTACCGGAACCCGATAGCCTTTTAATGGATATTTCAGTTTTCTTATTCAGACAATGCAAATGCCGGCTGACGGTGAATCCACTGTCCACGAGTAAAGTCGGGGAAGTCTACCAATGCGCCGCCACGGGCGATAGACATCTCGGACAAAGCGGAAATAGCGCTCCATGCAGCAGCATCGTAGCAGTCCATAGGAGCCGGTTTCTTGTTATGGATAGCGTTGATCAAGTCGAACATCATCACGTAGTCCATACCACCGTGTCCGGCCTGAGCAGCTTCGGCTTCATGTTTGGACCACAATGTATGGTCGAACTTCTTGAACCATTCTTCCGAATCATCCCAACGGTGAGGTTTGGATTGGTTTTCAACGTATACGTGATCGCCATCGTTCATCCATAAACCTTCGGTTCCCTGAATGCGGAATCCCAAAGAGTAAGGACGGGGGGAATTCGTATCATGCGTAACGATAACCGTCTGTCCGTTTGCACACTTGATCATGGAAGTCACGATGTCACCCAAGTTGAAGCGGACTTTTGCCAACGGATGATTTTCACCGCCATTGTCCACGATGAACTTATGCAAACCGCGAGACTGGGTTGCCATAGCAGACAAGGAAAGAAAACGGTTACCACGGTTGATGTCTAGGCAGTTTGCCACCGGTCCGATTCCATGCGTCGGATAGACATCGCCGTTACGGCGAACAGAATGGTTCGTACGCCACTGGGCTTCTGCAAACGCATCTTTACCCATGCGCAACTCACCGCCTTTCTGGTAAGTATAATGTTTACCATCATTGAATTTGACATCGCGCAAATCATGTTCGTAACCGCAAGTCGCATGCAGCAATTCACCGAACAGGCCTTTGCGGACCATGTTCAACGCAGCCATGCAGTCGCGACGATAGCAAACATTTTCCATGATGTTCAGATGGCTTCCCGTAGCTTCCGATACGTTGACCAGATCCCAGCATTCTTCCAGCGTATTGGCGGCAGATACTTCCACACCGACATAAGGGACACCGGCTTTCATGGCTGCAACCGACATCGGCACGTGCCATTCCCACGGGCTGGCGATGATGACACAATCGAATTCTTCGTTGTTCAACATCTTTTCAAATTCACGTTCGCTGCCTGTATATACCTTCGGAGCCGGAACATTGAACTTGGCGATATGATCCAGCGTACGCTGGATCGGACCAGCTGGATATCGCAGATAGCCACGATCTTGTTTCCGGGGATAGACAACACGTTGTTAATATGTTCGTGACAACGAGAACCTGTACCGATAAAACCGAAGCGTAATTTACCATCGTCTTTGCCGGCGGGTTTCTTTTTCTTCTCTGCACTAGTTTCTGTTGTAACCGTAGCAGCAGCATTGCTACTCAATGCAAGACCAGCCGTACCGATTCCGGCAGCGGTCATCTTTTTCAGGAATGAACGACGAGTGTTTTCCATTTTTCAATTTAGAATTTTATGTTAAGTGGGCAAATGTATAACATTCCATGCATATATCAAAGGAGATAGCCCATTATTTTGCAGCCGTTCTCTTCTTATTCCGCCAAAAGCTGCCATCCCGTTTGCTACCGAACATATTCCGGCGCTTGGACTCTTCTTTTATCGCTTTTTTCTTCTCGGCTACCGCTTCCTTTACCTCGACCGTCTCGAACATATGGCCTCCGGCAACCGGCACTTCTTTACCGATCAGCTTCTGGATATCTTTCAGATACGGAACCTCTTCCACATCGCAAAAGGAAAAAGCGATCCCGCTACGGCCGGCACGACCGGTACGGCCGATACGGTGCACATAGGTTTCAGGTACATTCGGCAAATCATAGTTGATGACATGCGAAAGATGGTCGACATCGATACCGCGGGAGGCGATATCGGTCGCGATCAGGACACGGAGCGTATGATCCTTAAAACTGGATAAGGCACGCTGACGGCACTCTGCCCTTTGTTTCCATGAATGGCTTCCGCACCGATCCCGGATTTGTTCAGGACACGGGCAACCTTGTCGGCTCCGTGCTTCGTACGAGTAAAAACCAAGACGGATTCCAGTGAGCGGTCTTCCAGCAGATTCTTCAACAGGTTGATCTTTTCCACTTTCTCAACAAAATAGACAGACTGGTCGATCGTATCGACGGTTGAAGAAACAGGAGTCACCTCCACTTTCTCAGGTTCATGAAGGATCGTTCCGGCCAGGCGTTCGATCTCCGGCGGCATCGTTGCAGAGAAGAACAGGGACTGGCGCTTTCGGGGCAGTAAAGGAAGGATGCGTTTGATGTCATGGATAAATCCCATATCCAGCATCCGGTCGGCTTCGTCCAAAACAAAATATTCCAATGTGTCCAGGCGGATAAAACCTTGGTTGATCAAATCCAGCAGACGCCCGGGAGTTGCGATCAATACGTCTACACCCCGTTCCAATGCATCTGTCTGCGGCTTCTGCCCCACGCCACCGAAAATAACGGTATGTTTTACGTGAGTATAACGCCCGTATGCCGTAAAACTTTCACCTATCTGGATCGCCAATTCGCGTGTCGGAGTCAGGATCAAGGCTTTGATGCCCGGTTTACGTCCCCTCGAAATCCGCTCTTCGATCTTTTGGATGATAGGGATGGAGAAAGCTGCCGTCTTACCTGTTCCGGTCTGTGCGCAACCTAATAAATCAGATCCGTCCAATACTACGGGAATGGCTTCGGCTTGTATGGGAGTGGGAGTTGTGTACTTTTCTTTTTTGAGAGCCTTTCGTATCGGCTCGATTAGTTCCAATTGTTCAAATGTCATATAATAAGTATGAGCCGTCACGGCTCGTTAAATAAATAATGGTGACAAAGATACACAAAAATCCGGCATCTCTGCAATAATTTGCTATATTTGCGTGCTTTTTAAAAATATTCAGTTCTTTTTGATTCTCATGAAAGAATTATTGTCACTACTCAAACGGTTCTTCGGATACACTTCATTCCGCCCCTTACAGGCCGAAATCATACAGCGCACCTTGCAGAAAGAAGATTCGCTGGTCCTGATGCCTACGGGTGGCGGCAAGTCGATCTGTTTCCAGCTTCCGGCGATCTATATGCCGGGAACCGCCATCGTAGTATCTCCCTTATCGCTCTGATGAAAGACCAGGTCGAAGGCTGATCGCCAATGGCATACCGGCTGCTACGCTCAACAGCATGATGCCGGAGGAAGAACGCCACCGGGTACGACAACTCTGCATACAGGGAAAGGTGAAACTGCTTTACATCTCCCCCGAAGGGATCATTAGCGAACTGCACTGGCTCCTGCCCCGCATCGACATTTCGCTGATCGCCATCGATGAAGCGCATTGTATCTCGCATTGGGGACATGATTTCCGCCCCGAATATACCCAGTTGTCCGTTCTGAAAGAGAATTTTCCGAAAGTACCGATCATCGCCCTGACAGCTACGGCAGACAAAATCACCCGGACGGACATCCTGAATCAATTGAAACTGCGTGATCCTAAAACATTCATCTCGTCTTTCGACCGCCCGAACCTGTCGCTCACTATCCGCCGCGGGCTGAGCAAAAAGGAAAAGATCGCAGCGATCGTCCATTTCATCAACCGGCATCACCGGCAGAGCGGTATCATCTACTGCATGAGCCGTAACAGTACGGAGTCTTTGGTCGAAGAACTGTCTGAGTACAGCATCCGGGCAGTCGCCTATCATGCCGGGCTAAGCTCCGACAAACGCGAGAAAGCACAGGACGATTTCATCAACGACCGTGTTAATGTAGTGTGTGCAACGGTCGCATTCGGGATGGGGATAGACAAAAGCAATGTCCGCTGGGTCATTCATTATAATATGCCGACAAGCATCGAGAACTACTACCAGGAAATAGGCCGTGCCGGACGGGACGGAATGAAAAGCGACACGCTTCTGTTCTATTCCGTGGGCGACATCCTGCTCCTTCGCCGTTTTGCAGAGGAAAGCGGACAGAAAGACGTCAGTTTACAGAAGTTGAACCGGATGCGCAGGTATTGCGAGGCAGACATCTGTCGGCGTCGTATCTTGCTGAGCTATTTCGGAGAAGAAACGGACAAGGACTGCGGGAACTGCGACGTCTGCAAGAACCCTCCCCAACGTTTCGACGGGAGCATCTTGGTACAGAAAGCCTGAGCGGTATTTTTCGTACCGGGCAAACAGCCAATATGCACCTGCTAATCGATATACTCCGGGGAGCCGAAAAGGATGAACTGAAGGAAAAAGGATACGACAAGCTAAAAACCTATGGTGTTGGCAAAGACCTCAGCTACAAAGAGTGGAAAGAATACTTATATCAGATGCTTCAGCTCGGTTATATTGAAATCGACTATATGTCGGCCGGTCACCTGAAAGTGACTCCATTAGGACGTAAAGTCCTTTTCGGCGAGCAGCAGGCGCTCATGACCATTTACCAAAAGATCAAAGATTTTGCCCTGCCGACCAAGAAAGGCGGCTACAAATACCGTCCGATCCGTCCGATCGAATCCACTTCCGTGGATGAAACGTTGCTCGACTCCCTGCAACAACTCCGTAAGCAGATTGCCGAACGCGAACATACCCCGGCTTATATCCTCTTTTCGGATGACGCCTCGAAGATATGGTCCGTAAGAAACCGGTTACGCTCGACGAGTTCAGCGAAATACGAGGTGTCGGACAGCTCAAGCTAGACAAATACGGCAAGGTATTCGTCGCCCTGATCCGCTTTGTCCTTCGTTTGCCTAAAAAGGAATAAAAAAAGAAAAACAAACAATCGTTCTATTCTTTTGTTTATATTTATATAATGAATAGAATGACAGATACAATGAAAACAATTCCCATACTCTTGTTGCTTTGCCTTTCCACACTGAGTTTCTGTACGACAAAGCCAGGAGAGCCGCAAGGATCCGGTTTACCCGGACTAGACACTCCCGTTGCAGAAACAGTACCGGAGGCGGCCCCTCCCCTCATTGAAACCGTTATAGAAAAGGAACTGCTTTACGACCAGCATACGTTAGCCGATACTTACCCATACAAGGATACAATGCGGGAATTCCAATGGGATAAGATCCGTGCCGGTCTCCGTCTGCTCGATTCGCTCCGGCAGAAGCCGTCCCGTTGGGCGATCTTTCAAAACTACAGGAACAAGAACGGGGAAGCCCCGCTGGTCCGGAAGTTTCATCGCGATGCTTACAAGCGGGTTTCCGACACTTTAGGTATCGAACGTTACCAATCTGTCCCGCTATATCTGCCGGAAGATACACTGACTGCCGAACGCTATGGCCGTGACGGTGCTCTTGTGAAATTGCTTGATGACAGCAACCGCCTTTTCCGTATCCAAACGATCTATACAAACGGGGAATGGCTGGTTCCCGGAAAATATGTCAAGCCGATAGCCGATAGCGTCACGTTCGACAAGGCCATATTCGTCGACGTCACCAACCAGAACATCGCAACACTCGAACATGCAGGTTCCAAATGGTTGGTCAGAAGCATGAATCCGGCCACAACAGGGCAGCACCGTCCTCCATACGCACAGGAAACGCCATTAGGCATATTTGTCGTTCAGGAAAAGAAGGCAAGGATGATTTACCTCGTAGACGGCAGCAAAGAGACAGGCGGATTCGCTCCTTATGCCAGCCGGTTCACCAACGGAGGTTATATCCACGGGTCCCGGTAAACGCGCCACGCAAGTCGCTGATCGAATACAGCCCAACGCTTGGAACGACCCCACGCTCCCATATGTGCGTCCGGAATGCAACCTCTCACGCCAAGTTCGTTTATGATTGGGCACCTGTAAATGAGACTATTGTTTTCGTTTTTGATTAAAAGTCTTATCTTTGTGCGACATTATTCAATCTTATGTTATTGCGTATCTGTTTATACTTGTTTTTATTATTTCTTCCGGCTAATTATACGACAACCAGAAGTTCGTCTCCCCTGATTCCGGCTGATCCCGCGGCGGCCATGTCTTCGGTATGCCGACAGCTCTATGCTGATATGCAGCTGGATAGTATGGTGGACTATACCGCTTTCGAACAGGCGATAACCGGAGCACAGGCAATCGAACGGCGTAACAAGGATATCATTACCCTGATCGACTTCACAAAGCCTTCCACGGAAGAACGGCTTTACGTCCTGGATATCCGGCATAAGAGACTCCTGTTCTCCTCTCTCGTCTCACACGGAAAAAACAGCGGAGGAAATTACGCCACTTCTTTCTCCAACAAAGTCAATTCTTACAAAAGTTCATTGGGATTTTTCGTTACGGAAAATACCTATCAGGGCAAAAATGGCTATTCCTTAGTCCTGAACGGCTTGGAAAAAGGAATCAACGACCGGGCAAAAGAACGGGCGATCGTAGTGCACGGGGCGAATTATTGCAGCCCGTCTATTGCCGTCTCGACGGGCCGCTTAGGAAGAAGTTTCGGTTGTCCCGCCCTACCCCCGTCGCTTGCCAAGCCGATCATTAACACCATCAAGGACGGGACCTTACTCTACATCTATGCCAACGACAAGGAGTATCTGAGTCAAAGCACGATCTTATCAACCGGAAGATCGATTTCCCCGAACTCGATCATCGCATTGAACAGCCTGATACGGGAATAGCCCGGCAAATCCTCCGGACGGATATCACCTGCAACCAGCTCTCCCTGATCCAGCAACGAAGCTCTCTTCGTCCCTGCCAGCAACGGTGCGGAGGGAGTGATCCATTGTTTCCTGTTCCAGAATGCCACGTTGCAAATAGAGGTGTCGGTCAACAACCCTTTCCGGACGACCAACACATCATCTTCTGTCTCGCGGCACGCGAACAAGCGGTTCAGCACACTCCGATCTCTGCTTTTATACCGATAGTCGGCTTCGTCATCGACAACCAACCGCAAAGAGGATACTGGGCGGAAGTGATAGGCGGCATACTCCACGTTCCGGATATCCACATCATATTCGACCCGACACTTCGTCCGCTCCCGATAGTTCACGGGGCGGATGTAATCGTTCAAATCAAGCACATCGGTTTGACATAGCACGTTCCGACGTGTCTCATTCATACGCCGGTTATGGTAGGATAGGTTATGAATCCGCCCGTTCTCGATCCGGATTGTTTCAATAAATAGGGACATATACTTTCTGCTTCATTTCATTATATTCGCTTGTCAAATCACTTTGGGAAGTGATTCCCCCTCCACTCTTAAAGATCAACGAGCCATCCGCCTGCTGTTCCAAAAAGCGGATCATAACGGCACTGTCCAGGCTATTCCCGTCAAAATAGCCCATGACACCCGTATAAAACCCCCTTTCGTAGGTCTCGGCTTCCGCGATAATCTCCATTGTCTTCTTTTTGGGCGCCCCGGTAATGGAACCTGCCGGAAGGAGCCGGAAGAACAAATCTCCCACTTCGGCCTGCCAACCTCCGGTAAGACGACCCCGGATCTCCGAACTGACCTGCAACAAAGCCCCCTGATGTGTCGGTAGTTCGTCTATGTAGCGATAACGGGTCACCATCACCTCGGTCGCCACCATACTGAGGTCATTGCGGATCAGGTCGACAATCGTAGCATGTTCAGCCGTTTCCTTCGGATCCTCTAATATCCGCCTGCGGGCATCCGGCAATGTAGCATCGATCGTCCCTTTCATCGGATAGGAATAGATATGTTCATCCCGAATCTTCACGAATATCTCAGGAGAGAAAACGACAAAACGGTCTTTCATCCAGAGCTTATACCGGGCTTCCGAACTGACAAAAACGTCCTTCAAGCTCAGATCGGTCCGAACAGGAGTGGCGCAAGTCAGATTGACCAGGTAGGAGTTTCCGGCCCGGATATGTCCAACCACCTTATGAAACGAGTCGGCGTAGGCCGATTGTGTGATAGGGAATGTTTCCCATCGGATCGCAGAAGTTCGGTTCTCCCGATCATTCATACGGCTTGCAGTCACAACATTCGTCACACCGTCCAGATTGTAGAGCAATGCCTCCGAATCGATCTGATCCGGCTCTTCCACAATCACCTGCTCTTGCTTGTAATCGATCACAAACAGGAAAGGCCGCCTTTCCGCACCCAATCGGTTCATACGACAGACGGCTCTATGCGGTTATAGAATCTCATATCAGAAAACGTTCGGTCAAACCACCAAAAGCGTCGATACGGCGATCTCGGAAGAAAGGCCACCAACGGCGGACATTCTCGCTACGCGTCTTGTCGATCTCCACAATTCGTATTTCTTCATCATTATTGGAAAGTTCGGCCAAAAGTTCACCCTGCGGACCAGCGACGAAACTGTTTCCCCAGAACTGAATGCCATTCGTTTGTCTGGACGGATCGGCCTCGTGTCCTACCCGGTTTACCGTAACGACCGGAAGACCATTGGCTACGGCATGCCCCCGCTGAACAGTTACCCACGCTCCTAACTGGCGTTTTTTCTCTTCCTCCGTGTCACTGCTTTCCCAACCGATAGCTGTCGGATAAATCAGCAGTTCCGCTCCTTTCATCGCCATCAGGCGGGCTGCTTCGGGATACCACTGATCCCAACAAACCAATACACCCAATTTACCAACAGAAGTCTCGATCGGCTCAAATCCGAGATCACCGGGAGTAAAATAGAACTTCTCATAATAGGCCGGATCATCCGGAATATGCATTTTACGATATTTTCCGGCAATAGCGCCGTCTTTCTCAATAACGACAGCCGTATTATGATACAGACCGGGAGCTCGTTTCTCAAACAAAGAAAGTACCAGTACGATCCCCAGTTCCTTTGCCAACGCTCCGAAGCCCTCTGTAGAAGGTCCTGGAATCGGTTCAGCCTGATCGAACACTTCGGTATTCTCCGTCTGGCAAAAATAAAGCCCGTTATGCAACTCCTGCAAAACGACCAAATTCAGCTCCTTGCAAAGCACAAGCCCAGATATTTTGTTTCAGTTTCTCAATATTAGCAGCCCGATCACTGTTATTCGCCTGCTGCACCAGCCCTAACTTCATGATTTATGATTTATAATTTATGATTTAGATTTGAAACCTCAATTGTCAATTGACACGACTCCCTCCGGTACTGCATCGTCACACAATGTAGCGAACCATGTTGTTTAATCAACGGCAAGCAATTGATTCCTATAATCTCACGCTCCGGAAAAGCCTGTTGCAAAGCTTTCTTCGCCAGTTTGTCCTTCGGAGATTTATAATAGGGTAACAACACAGCCCCGTTGATAATCAAAAAATTGGCATAAGTGGCAGGAAGCCGCTCTCCCTCCCATTCCACAGGGTCCGCCATCGGCAAGGCGATTAACCGGTAAGGTTTGCCGTCAGCCTGTCTGAAAGCCTGTAACTCCTGTTCCATCGCTTGCAACTCCTCGAAATGTTCATCCGACTCATCCTTGCACTGCACGTACGCAATCGTATCTTCGCTACAGAACCGTGCCAGCGTATCGATATGGCTGTCCGTATCATCACCGGCAAGATAACCATTTTCCAGCCATAAGATGCGTTCAAAGCCGAAGACATCCTTCAGATAGGCTTCCAACTCTTCCTTTTGCAGATATTCGTTCCGATTCTGAGACGAAAGACATTCGACCGTCGTCAACAGTGTTCCCTTGCCATCCGATTCGATACTGCCGCCTTCCAAGACAAACGGTTGCATATTGATGACCTGAACCCCGTCGGCAAATGTTCCCTGTACCGACAGGTTACGCGTAACCAGGTTATCCAGATTCGCCGCGAACTTCATCCCCCACCCGTTGAACACAAAGTCATACACGACTGGTTCTCCCTGGTCGAATACAGTAATGCCGCCATGATCACGTGCCCAGGTATCATTCGTCGCCATCTCCCTGAAAATGATCCGGCTGTCATCCACATCGCCCAATTGTCTGCGTACTTCCTGTTCGTCCGGACAGACAATCAAGAGCTTCTCATGTTTGATCACCTCCTTGGCAATCGATACAAAACAAGGAATCACCTCGTCTAATATAGGCGCCCAATCCGTTTCATCATGCGGCCATGTCAACTGGACGGCACTTTGCGGATACCATTCCGCCGGTAATATGATTTTATTTTCCATCTGCGTTTAATAAAATATGCGATTGTATTGCGGCACAAATATAGGCTTATTTTCCATCATTCTTAATACAAAGATTCTATCACCTCTGTCAACTTGCTGTTTTTCTTCCACGTCTCAAGCAAACAAAGAAGCGGTGCGTATGTCACCTTCGGCCAGTTATTGACTGTTTGAAGTTCCGCAAAAACTTCCAATAACCGCTTTAAATCCTTTACCGGATTTTCCGGCAGGCAAGACAAGAAAGAGACAAACAGCACAGACAGTTCTTTGTTATGAAAAGATGATCTATTTATCAACATTTCGACAACCAAACCTGAAACTCTCTGCGCAGGAGCCCATTCCAACGCTTGGATCTTCCCCAACACCCGACCTAATGCCACATTGTCTATCAGGTCTTTTTCCACAAGTTCGCCCCAAAGATTCGCCGCACACAAACGAATAGGACGATCAATGCTCAACAGGCACACCGCCAGGTATGTCAAAGCCATCCCCCCTCTCCACTCCAAATCAAGTTCGCGCAGGGTATCAAGAGCAACCAGGTTAAGCCTTGCTAGTTCCAAATCGTTCCAATAAGCATCCCTTACGCGATCCCGCACCAATAAAGCCAACCAAATCCGAGGTGCATTCGGAGAAAGCAACAAAAATCTCTTCAGGTCCTTCTCCCGCAAAGGAACCTTCCAAAAAGTCTCCACCAAAAGCGGAATACGGGAACAAGGACGATAAGCCATATATAAGGCATAACCTCCAAACCTCCACTTTATCGCAACATTCTTACTTACCGGCGGAATCAACTGCAAGATACGATCGACTTTCCCAAACGGCTTTTCGAAAGTAAACACATCGCATGGAATATCTCCCGTCAGATAGGCCCGGTTCACAGCAGAATAAGGAAAATCCTTGAACTCGTCATAGACGGTATCAGGACTTTTGACCAAAGCGGCGGTCATCCAGACAGCCTGAAACGTAAAAGGACCATTAGGGCGTGCTTCCGGCTTGAACAAGAAAAGCAATAGCTCGCGATATTCGCCCGCCAACTCTTGTTCGGTTAACCGGACAGCCTCTTCCGTATCATCCAATGCCACACGCGAAAGTGCGATTTGAAAGTCCAGACTGTCCGGTTTGATTCTCTTTTTCTGATATGCAGACAACCGAGAGACAAGCACGGACGGATCGATCCAAGCCGGACGGTGGGTCGGTGTCGATAGCAAAGGCAGCGTATTATAATCTTTTATCCGGTTAAAAGCCAATTTTACAAGATCCAGATAGGTTTATAGTCCTGAAATGATTGTTGTTTCGAGCTTTTGACACGTCTTTCCGATCCGGTAAGCATTTGAGCATAATCAAGAAGAAAAGACGCTGCCAACACATCCAATTCTCCTACCCCGTCTTTTCCTCCCTCCACAACGGTACGGGCCATTTCGAAAACCGGAACCATACGTTCCACATCCTCCTGCTTTACAAACGGATGCATACGGGACAAAGAGGCCAAAAGTAAATCGATATGGAAACTCTCTTCGTTATCCATCGAACGGCCCATCAGAGAAACCAGCCCATCCATATCCGTGACATCCGGAATACGCATTTCTTCCCGAATGAAGGTTGTTTTTCTATTCTTTCCATACTACTTCAATATTGTGCGATACAAATATACGGAGAAAAATACACCCATCAGACAAAGTATCCATTTACCCTTGTGTTTTCCGGTATTCCATGGGTGTCATGCCATATTTGTCTCTAAAAATGCGCTGGTAGGTTCGCACATTGCCAAAACCGGAATCGATAGCGACAGCCTCAATCGTATAATGCTTGAAATCTTTCAGCAGCACAAGCGAATAATCGAGTCTCAGCCGATTGATGTATCCGTTGAAATTTTCGCCTGTGAAAGTCTGCAATAACGGAGAGATACGATTTTTCCCAACAGGTGTCCATCAAGACGATGATCCTACGCCGACGGTTGTTGAAGAACCCGATTGGAAATTGGAATTGGTGGAAAACGATCCTGAACCGGAATGGGAAATGCCGGAAAGCGGAATCTATAAGGCTTCCGAATCTTTCCCCTTCATTGATGAAGGAGTGAAAGGCACCGAAGAAGAGCCGTTCACGATATCTTTACAACCTGTTGTAAATTGACACTAAACTCCAATAAAAAGAAGGTGTGTCGTAATACCCGATGCGCCTTCTTTTTTTCGTTGACTATAAAAATCGGCTCATTTTTTTTAAGCTGCGATATTTTGAGGATTTCTTCGATTTATGTGTTCGCAGCATCTAAATATAGCTACTGTAAGCTCATAAAACAGTCCAGTCAGCCAATCCATACCTTCTTTAGCCATTTTTGCACATATCTTTTTTATATTGAAGGCAATGGCAAAGAAGGAAAAGTCCATGAAGACCTTGTCCTTTCCCAAATGGCGGAAACGTTTGTAATTCATATTGTTTTTCATTTGTCCGAACACGGCTTCCGGTTCTATGCATCTCTGTCCTCTGTGTTTCAGCCCTTCCTCGGAGCAGAGCTGCTCTTTGGCTTTTTGCC
>ENA-OQCE01000303-OQCE01000303.1-human-gut-metagenome-genome-assembly--contig:-NODE-303-length-23996-cov-3.313503_pt1 | contig 23996 bp, 22 predicted proteins | sample MGYA00242495_ERZ504572 | MGnify/ENA primary metagenome ERZ504572 (study PRJEB26092, sample SAMD00036228) | human gut metagenome | host: Homo sapiens | study: EMG produced TPA metagenomics assembly of... | reverse complement strand
TAAAAAATTGGGGGAGGGTGTGAATCGGTATGAGTCACACCCTCCCTCTCTTAGAACTATCTATTTCCCGACAGCCCCTTCCATAATCCTTTTCAAACTGTTATTTAATCTTCACGCCTTTCACCTTAGAATAACCACTGTAAACCTTTTTCCCATTTACCACACGGTAGGCACGTACCTTGTAATAATAGGTTTTCTTAGAAGTAAGCTTCTTATTGGTATAAGAAACTGTGCTTCCTTTTTTAATTGTTGAGACTGCTTTATATTTTCCGTTTTTGGATGTTGCACGATATACAACATAGCCCTGGGCATTGCTTATCTTTTTCCATTTCAGCTTTGCCTGTTTCTTTCCGGCTGTTACGGTTACAGCAGGTGTTTTGAGCTTTACAGTCTGTCCCGGTGTCGGCTGCGGCGTTGTTGTCTGTGTTTTTACTGAGATATTCTTGTCGTAGCTGCTCCTCACAGCATTGCCCCATTTGCCTGAAACAGCCTGTACACTGTAATAATAGAGAGTATCCCCTACTGTCCTGGCATCTGTGTAAGTAAGCTCTTTTGTCTCCGCAATCTGTGTAAACCGGCTCTCTCCCATCTTGCGTCTGAGGATCAGATAGGAATCTGCAGCATCATATTTATCCCAGGTAATCATTACTGTATTTCCGGAAGCCTTGCATGCTTTCACAGTCGGCATTCCTGCTGCAAAAAGATCCTTTGCAGTACCTTTTACCACTACATGGCACACAGCTGTTACATTCTGATCTGTTTTTACGCGGATATCTGTCTCACCTACAGAAAGCGGTGTGACAACTCCTTTCTGATCCACCTTTGCAACATGTACATTGTCAGAAGTCCATACCAGCTCTCCACCACTTCCCTGAGGGCTGAAGGTCCATGTCAGTGCATGAGCCCCACTGTCAATTGCCAGGGTCAGAGTCTTATCACTGAGAGTAATCCCCTCCGCAGGGGCAGTTACCGTTACCTGACAGGTACCTTGGTACCATTATCAGAAGTCAGGGTAATCTCTGCTGAGCCTGTGCCAACAGGAGTTACCTTTCCGTTTCCGTCTACAGCTGCCACTGCAGTATTTGAAGATGCCCAGTTCAGGGAAGAAGGTTTCGCGCCATTTGGAGAAATGGTATAATCCAGTGTTCTGGAACCACTTTTTGTTGAAAGCGCCAGGCTTGACGGGGAAATGCTGATACCTGTAATGTCAACCGGTCTGGAAGATACGGAAATATTACAGGTTGCATAAACACTTCCGGAAACCCTGGCAGTGATAACTGCCGAACCCTCCCCTGCTGCTGTTACCACTCCGTCATTTACCCTTGCAACAGAACTGTTGGAGGAATTCCAGGTTACTGTTCCCACTGAATCAGAAGGAAGGAGTGTATAAGTCAGGGTATAGCTGTCCCCTTTGGAAAGAGAAAGCTCAGAAGCATTCAAAGTAATATGCTTTGGTGATGCCGGAAGCCCGGCCTCAACGGCCTTCAGCAGCTGGGTTGCTTCATAAACCTGTTTGCAGAAGCATCCAGAGTAGTCAGTGCGCTGTCTGCCTCAGCATAGGCTCCGGAGAAACCGCTGGCCTGTGACCATCTGGAACGCTCCGCATTGGCTTTTCCCATCATACGGATCAGCTCGCTTTTATCTGCGGCTTCAAAAATCTGTTTATTATTGTTATACGGATCACAGCCGGTGATATCCGTACCGCCACACAGGGCAAACATGACACGAAGTACGCTTCCGTCTGAAGGATGGCTTGCCCCCATGCCTACCCCCATAAATACATTATCAAGAGTATAGGTCCAGCCGGAAGCTGAACAATAGGAAAACTCTGTCAGATCCGGAGAATATTTATTTCCTGTCAGCTTATAGGGTTCTCCTGTCCATGTAGATGTTTCCGCCAGAACTCTCTTGATACATTCCGGTGTATTCAGGCTGCCACTGTCACAGTTTGCAATTCCCCTGAGATAAAAACCATAGCTTGAATTTGTGTCATAAAGGGGTGTGATCCCATTTTCGCTTAATCCACGCAGCAAAACATCTGCACAGGTTTCCCCTTTGGAAAATTCTACCTGTGTAGGTTCCAGAATCATACCCTGTCCGATAGTATTCTTTTCCACTGTCAGAGTCAGAGTGTCTGCCAGGACATCTGTCTGTCCAAGTGCAAAGATTCCAACAGCCATTCCGGCTGCCAGAGTCAGGCCTTTCACAGCCTGTAACAACTTATTCTTTGTCATTTTCATTTTCCTCCTTATTTTCGGGCCGCTGCAGCAGCCCGTATTTTCTTTTTACTTCTTTCCAGTTTCTCCAGCAGAGGTCTGCTTAAGATCCACAGGAAAATCACTGTAGAAGTTGCCTGTACCAGATCCACCGGTGCACCCGAGATATAAAATGCGATCAGACTTTTCTTAGTGATCCGTCCATAAGCCATCAGGATAGATGCCGGGTTCATAATTCCTCCAAAGATCAGAAACACACTCAGGAATCCGTAGATACACAGATCAATCTTTCTGGCTTTGAGAATCCCTTTCTGAAAAAGAATTCCAGCCAGATATCCGATCATTCCATAGGAGAACATCTGCCACGGAGTCCAGGTCCCTGCCCGAAAAACATATTTGAGATCATCATGATCAGACAGGCGCAAAGGAATCCTGCCTCACCGCCTAAGGATACTCCGGTAAGGATTACGATAGCGGCGATAGGCTTAAAGCTTCCGATCATAAAGAAAGCGCTTCTGCCTGCCACTCCAAGGGCTGCCATTACAGCAATGACCATAATCTCTCTTGCCTGTGGATGCCGCCCCTCAAATACCATAAAAAATGGGATCATGGAATATGCAAGCACTAACAAACTGATGATAACATCATGTCTGCCATGAAACTTATGTACCAGGATAAAAAGCACCAGTGGTACAAATGCCAGAAACATGATCAGTCCGATCCAGGTACGCTTCTCGATCTTTCCTTTGTGTATGGGCTGGATAATGATGCCATCCTCTTTCAGCTCATATTCTTCCAGATCGTCTTCGGAAGTGTCTGCCAGAGAACTTTGTTCCACCACGGACTTTCCGGATTTTAAAAGCTGTTCATTCCGGGTTTCTCCCCAGAATCGATCCATAAACTGGTCTAAAGCCTTTCCTTCAAGCACGCAGCCACCTCCTTTCCGGTAACTGCATCAGGAAAGTAATGTCTCGCCATACGGTTTGCAGCAGTAGTGTAGAAACTGTTTCCTGCAAAAAATTCTGCCGCCGGTTTGCTGGTCACCACATTTCCCTGGAAAAACAGACCAACCTGTCTGCATACTCTGCTACAAATTCCACATCATGGGAGATCATAAAGATCGTGATGCCATGCTCCTGAAGTTTCTTAAGGATTTCCCCCAGTTCCTGTTTATACTCTGCATCCAGCCCCTTGGTTGGTTCATCCATCAAAAGAAGCCGTGGCTGCAAAAGAAGTACTTTTGCCAGTGCCAGACGCTGCTGTTCTCCTCCGCTTAGATCATAAGGATGACGATCCAGCAGCCCTTCCAGTCTGGTCAGGCTTACGATCCCTTCGATGGCTTCTGCTTCTTCATAGAAGCTGTATATTCCGGAGATTTCTTCTCTTTTGCCCCGCCGATGATGGAATACAGATCTTCCCGGACTGTCTTTCGGATAAACATACTCTGGGGATTCTGCGGCAGGACACCCAGATAGCCTCTGTAGAGCTGAGTATCTGTATACCTGCGGATATCAACGCCATTTAACAGGATTTTTCCGCGATACGGAGCCCGGACACGACTGATCAGGGATAACGTTGTGCTCTTTCCTGTTCCGTTTCCGCCAACCAATGCATAGAATTCTCCCTGCTTCACCTCCAGATTCAGATCCTGCACCACATCTCTGCCATCCTTTTCATACCGAAACCATACATCTTTTACCTGAATTGCAGGAGTTTCAAATTCTTTCGACATATGAGGTATCTTACTTCTAAGAGTATTTAATGTTTTATGTAATTTACTGTTGCTTTTTGAGTTGACCTCATTTGTGTCTATATTTATATCTGTTGAGCTATTCTGTGTAAAATCATCCGTTTTTGTAGATTCGAATTCATTATTTTTTTCGAAAGCTCTGTCATGTTTTTCGACATTCATTTCGTATGATAACTCTCATTCAACAGTTGTTCCCGGTCATGGCACACTTGTTCCAGTTTGTCATGTCGTGCTTTCTGCATCACCTGTGTAATCCAGTTTCTGCCCTCACGGACTGTCAGCGGGCACGGCAGATCACTTTCTACTTCCGCATAGATCTGCATGGGAACCGGCATGGACAAAAACATTCCATGATGTTCCTTTTTCAGAAATTCTCCAATTTCCCGTGGAGTTCCCTGTGTGAGCAGACTGCCCTTATCCATTACATATACTTTGTCTGCCCAGGGAATCACATCCTGCAGACGATGCTCTGTAAGGATTACAGTTGTACCAATATCCCTGTTGATCTTCCGCACAGTTTCCAGAAAGTCAGAGGCAGCAATCGGATCCAGCTGAGACGTAGGTTCATCCAGAATCAGAAGTTTTGGATGCATGGCCATAATCGCTGCCAGATTCAATAACTGTTTCTGCCCTCCGGAAAGTTCGGACACATTTTTATAAAACCACTGATGGATGCCGAAATAACTTGCCATCTCTGCCACCCTGAGGCGGATAGACGGTGTATCGTATCCCAGACTCTCCAGTCCAAAAGCCAGTTCATGCCAGACTTTATCTGTTACAATCTGGTTCTCCGGATTCTGTAATACATATCCGATCTCCTGACTCTGCTGTCTGTGATCAATCTCAGTCAGATTCTGACCATAATAGCAGATCCGTCCAGATTTGCTGCCATAAGGGGCCAGATCTGATTTTAGCTGCCGCAGCAGTGTGCTCTTGCCGCAGCCGCTCTTACCACATAGTACATTAAAGGTTCCTTCCTCTACATCCAGCGTTACATTTTCCAGAGAATCCCTGTCCCCATTTGCATAACGGAAGGAAAAATTCTTCACTTCTATTATCTTCATTTGTGCTCTCCTTCCATTTCATTTGCAAGTTCTTCATAAATCTGTCTGTAGGTTACCGTCATCTCACTGTGTACATGACTGCGGCTCTTTTTCATAGCGTATTCCTCGCTGAGATCCAGCATCAGCGGCAGAAAACAGAAAATCCCAAAACTGATAAACGTAATGACCGCAAGTACCGGACTGCAGGACTGCCTCGGGACACGTCCGAAAATAGTAAACCCTGCCAGAAGGATTCTTGGATTATATTGGGAAAAAGCAGCGCCATGACAACATCCGTATCCGGAAACCACAAAAAGCACTGCCAGCATCCCGCCCAAAATCTTATCTCTCCGATTGAAACGATAAATAGAAAAAGCAGTCCGGCCTTTCAGTCCATATCCTCTGCTTTTCATAGAATCTGCTGTCTCAATGGCATTTTCCAACGCCCATGTCACAAGAATTGATACCATATTTAAGGCATACCTGACTTTCTTAAACCATTTCCCATTGCTTACATCCATTCCCACACACTTCTGTCCATTGCGGATCACTTTCAGCTGTGCGATAAAATGCGGTACAAACCGAAGTGCCATGGACAGCATCAGGACATTGCCGGGATGATCCTGCCGAAAAGGTATATAAATTTGTCACTGGTCATGATCTGGTTATAACAGGAGAACCACAGGATCATGATAAAGAGCACACATCCCAGAACAATTCCATATACCAATGCTTCCAGTGTAACCCAGTTTCCATTGCTCTCGATATAAAGCAGCGGTGTCACTCCATAATGGTTAAACATCGGATTCAGCAGTGCGACGATCAAAAGACTTGGAATTGTCAGGAGAAAGTTGATCTTCAGGACCTTTCCCACTCCGTTCAGCCACATGGAATATGCAGTAGCAGCCACAAAAGACACTGCCAGATAAACCGGATGCTGGATAAACATGGTAAACCCCAGCACCACGGCAAAATAAAAGAAATTCAAAATGGGATGGCATCTGGAGAAGGCATCAGTCATAATACTGATCCCCCACATCCCTGCCAAGATTACAGGTATAACGCCATTCTACAGTATCCCCGTCTTCCAGCGTATACTTGGAACATCCGTAATTTGGATACCAGCCATTGACACAGTACATCCAGCCGGAGTCCTTGCCACAGTCAAATTCATACAGGTTGTTGATACCTGATACATAATAACTGTTGTACATAGGAGTCCATTCGGATTCCATCTGGATTCCTGCCTCATTACACACACGTTTCAGTACATCAAATACAGTTTCGCCTTCATAGAATTCCACTTCAGAAGGATACAGGATCCATCCGTCTGCAGGGACAAACTCTGCTTTGGACTCCTTCAGGTCATTCCAGTTATTCAGGATCGTAGAACATTCGATAGAGAAGGTACAGGTCATTGCTGTATCTTCATCCGAACTGTCTCCGCTGCCTGATGTGTCCCCGGAACTGTTGTCTGCAGAAGAACCATCCTGCCCGGAGGTCGGGTTTCTATCTGTATCTGCCTGGTCTGAGGAACTACCGGTAGATTTATTGTCTTTTGACTGTGTATCTTCTCCTTTTGCATTATCTTTGGTATTATCTTTGGTTTCATCATCCGCCTGGTCGTCTGCAGCTTCTCCTGTGGTGGAGCCTCCGATCAGATAAAAATCTCCGCCCGTTTTTGTTACATTAAAAGTAAGGGTTGTCCGTTTTACTTTCTTTTTGCCACTTTCCCTGGTAGAGATCTTCGCAGTATCCAGTTGATAAATCTTTCCATTCTCTTCCAGACAATAGAGAACTTTATCTGCGTTCCATTCTTCTTTCAGATTAAGGGTCAGTTTTGCCGGAGCAGCCAGGTTCATCTTCTCCAGTGTAACCTTCAGTGCATACGGTGCATTATTGGCAGCTTTCTTTATTTCTTCTGTCCCGTCCTCTGTACACTGTACCAGAAGCTTCTGTTCTACAGGATTCTGAATCTGGCTTCCATTGTAGGTCCATTTATATCCAATACCACTGTCTGTTTTTCCCACAAAATAAAACTTCTCATCTTTTCCCGCAATGGTCTCCATCTGCGCCTGGGTGATAATCCCATCCTCCGGAAGCTGCGTCTTTGTTTTTAATGGTTCTACATCTGTATCCTGTTCCTCATCGGAACTGTTCATGATATCTGCTCCCTTTTGGGAAAGCTGTGTCATATTGTCATTTCCGCTGCCGCAGCCTGTGAGGGAACTTACTCCCAGAAACAATGCAAGCCACAGAGCAAGTCCCTTTTTCTTTCTGCTCATTTCTTCTTCCTCCGCTTACGTATAAGAGCTTTCACTCCTGCTTTAATGCCGCTTCCTGCCAGACCTCCTGCCAGAGCACCAGCTGCTGCAAATCCAAAGATCATACCATATTCTTTCTTATCAGAAGTCAGAACACCGGATCCGGTATCCTCTGCTGACTCTATGCTGCCATCTGCATGGTCATCCGCCAGAGAGGTTTCCTCTGATTCCACATAAGGCTCTGCCTCAAAATCCCATCCTACGGAATTTTTACCATTCTTTGACTTGCTGTTCTTTGATTTACTGTTTTTGGAACTGCTTTTAGAGTTCTTATCCGAAGAGTTACCAGAAGCACTCTTTCCTGAATCTCCTGCATTGCCTGAACTTCCTTTGCCTGATGACTTGCCGCCCAGAGATTTACCGGAACCACCGGGCTTTTTCGTATTTATATTACCGCTGCTTCCCGATGGGTCTGCTGCAGGAGCAGAGGTTGGAGTTGGAATAGGAGTCGGCTCCTTTAAACCAGTGCCGGTTCCGTCACCCTTTCCCCCTTTACTGATACTTACATCTGACATATCATAAAGACCTGTTTTTCCGTCTTTCAGACGCTGATAAGCCACCAGTGCATAATACCCCTGTTCTGTAGCCATACCATCCAATGTACCTGCAGCAGCACCGCCATTATTTCCGGCGCCTGCTTTTACATGCATGAATCCACTTCCTGCAATATGATAAGTAATGAGATTCTCTATTGTCCAGTGTCCGCCCTTTATAAAACGGGAATCTGTTTTCGGATCAATGCCCAGACTGCACAAAGCAGTAATGACCTGTGCACAGGATTCCTCTGTTTCGACTCCCATGGTAGAATAACCACCACTGTCGTTCTGCATTTCAGACAGCCGGGCAAGTCCACGGTCAATGGCAGCAGTCACATTTTCATATCCTGCTTTATGGTAGTATGGTGCCAAAGCCTGCAAGGTCATTCCTGTAACATCCGAATCCGCATTACTTCCCATCAAAGCCCATCCACCCCCGGACAGCTCACTCTGCAGCAGGAAATTTACCAGTGCAGCTTCTGAGTTCTGTTCTTTGGCAGACGGATTATCAGGAAAAGAATATTCCGGATGACAGTTCACTGCCAGAAGTGCCCAGATAGGACCATTTAATCCCTGCTCCTTTACCAGACTAAGATCAGAAATATATTTAAAAAGATTGTAACCGCCTACATTACGGGCATCCTTCCCTTCTGCAGTCAGTACAAGAACCCTCTTGGAATACTCCGTATATTTGGAAGTATTGGTCAGAATTCCTTTCTTTTCCTCAATATAATTTGCTGTATGATTATAATAAGTAGAGAAATATTTCTCCTTCAGACTCAGTCCACCCCTTGCCAGCCCCAGCACATACCATTCACTTCCTACCGAAGGATTGGTATCTGTGGCACGCATATAGGCACTGGTCTCAGCCATGACCTGACTGACAGATTTCTTCAGGGTATTCGCCCCCTGCATAACAGTTACCTTACAGGTCGCTGTCATCTCCGGATGCTCTGCTACTGTCGCTGTGATTGTAGCTTTGCCATTCTTTACTGCTGTGACAACTCCTTTTTTGCTTACCTTTGCAATAGAAGTATTACTGCTCTTCCAGGTAACATTGTAATTTTCCGTAACGGATTCCGGTATTGGAACTACTTTAAGGGTATGTTTCTGGCCACGGTTGATCTTTATGGAGCTGCTGTTAAGAGAGATTCCCTGCAGACCTGCCGGAAAATCTGCCACGATCAGGTGCGTTAAAGTTCTGGCACTGTCCAGATAGAAAGTTCCGTCTTCCTGCATCTGTGGGGTCAGTTCCATAAAAGAATCTTCCGCAGATCTGAGGATTCTCGGTTTTGTCAGGCTCTCATACCCTTCCGGTACAGGAAAGGCCAGCGAGATCATTGTCATGGGTTGATATGCTTCTCCTGTACGGATATCTGTATAGGAAATCTCTATGTCATAAAGAAGCTGCGGCAGAGTACCCGGATAAGTTTCTGACAGCTGCTGCATTGTCTGCTGTCCATCAGAACTCTCCTGTACATGAAGCTGCACATACCAGGGATTCCCTGTTACTGTTACTCCATTGACAGAAGAAATCTGAGCTGCAATACGGTTCCGGACAGTTTCCAGTGCCTCTCTGATCCCGGAATTCACCGCTGCCTGCTCATCCTCTGTCAGACTGTCGTAAGTGTCACTGGCAAGACAGAAATCTGCGATCATCTCTGAATCCAGATCTATTTCCTCTGCTTCTGCAGCTTTCTGAATATAAGAACACATGGTCTGTATATCCAGCATGGTTCCGTTGTCTTTCTTATTTTCATTTTCCGATGTTTCTTCTTCATATGCGCCAGTTTCTGTTTCTGATCCGGACGGTTCTGTTTCAGACTGAAACTCATCCGCAGCAGTCCCCTCCCTGTCAGAATCATCACTGTGTACTGCGGCAGAACTTTCTTCGGCCTGTTCTGTATGTATCTGTTCTGCCGGTGGCTCCTGTGCTCCCGGTACAGGACATGTAGTAACTGCCATTCCTGCACTGAGAAGCAGTGCCATCCATTGTTTATTCATTTACTTGCTTCCTCCGCTTTTTCTGATTCTACAATCAAACGGATAAAATCCTCCGCTTAGCAATTATTCGGTTAAATCACAAAATGACAGATGATTCTCTCCTGCAAAATGACAGGAGAGAAATAACATCTGCCTTATTTTTATTTATCTTTTTTTTCCGAATTTAACAGCAATTATCATGGCTATTACAATGTTTATCACAAAATTCCATCCAAAAGTATGTAGCCATATCCCTGACAGGTCTTTGATCCTGATATATTATTATGGAATACAAATTCTTCTGAAATGAATATACCCGCTAAACTTGCGAAAAACATTGCCAAAACAGCCAATAGAAATATTTTTATTATTCTTTTCATGCATTCAGAAACTATTTTTTTTGATTATCTTTGCTTTTTTTGGAAGAATGCAGTGTGCCAATAATGACACATTGCATTCTGACATTTTATTATTTAATGACTACTTTTTTTACTTTAGAGAAAGAACCGTATACTGCTTTGCCGTTTACTTTTCTGTAAGCGCGTACTTTGTAATAACGGGTCTTGCCTGTGGCAAGTTTCTCTTCTGTCATGCCAGTTCCTTTTGTGGCTTTTATACGGATATATTTACCATTTTTTGAAGCACTGGCATATACCTGGTATCCATCAGCACCCTTTACCTTGCTCCATTCCAGAACTGCAGTTTTGGATGTAGATCCTACAGACAGAGCCGGGACAGAAAGAATTGCTTTCCCCTTTACTGCTGTTGAAGAACTTCCATAAACCTTCTTATCATTTACATTTCTGTAAGCACGTACTTTGTAATAATAGGTTGTTCCTGTAGCTGCTTTCTTATCAAGGAAGGTAACTGCACTGTTCTTTGCGGTTGATCCAATTGCTGTATACTTGCCATCCTTTGAAGCAGAGCGGTATACTCTGTAACCGTTTGCTCCGGAAACCTTATTCCATGTGACACGGATGGTGGTATAGTTCTCGGAATCAGTTGCTGCGATCTTTACTTTTCCAAGCTTCGCTTTTCCAATCACACCATCTTTGTCATAACTGCTTACAGTCTTTCCGCCCCATGTATAAGAATAAGCTCTTACTGTGTAATAGTAAACTCTTCCTGTAACTGCTTTCTGATCCTTATAGAAAATATCTGTTACCTGATCTGCAATCTTCTTCCAGCTTCCTGTTTCTGTTCTGCGGTATACTATATATCCATCTGCATTATCAACACTGCTCCAGCTTACCTGGATTGTCTTGTAATTGAGGGATTTTGTCTGCAGGTTAGCAGGCATATCTGCTTTGAAGGCGTCCTGTTTGCCTGCAAGTTCAATATGATAATCTGCAACAATGGTCTTGATCAACTCTAATTGCTTTGCATTCCACATATAGGACTTGCCTTCTGCACTCATGCTGTCGATGAGTTTCTGAAGTGCTGCAAGTTCTGCTTCTACACCTGCAATGTTCTCTTTGGTAACAGCCGTCGGAAGGTTACTGATCCAGTCATCTGCCTGCTGTGCATCAGAAATATCTTTGCCAGCTTTGTCAGCCTGTGCTGTCAGTGCGGCGATCACTTCTGCAAAAGTCATTTCCTGATTTCCGACTTTGACCTTCAGACCTGCCATTGCATTTTCCTGTCCCTGGTAATCTTTCGCATAACGGTCAAGGAATGCTTTTACCTGTGGATAAGAATCTCTGTCTACAGGGTGGTCTTTTACAGTTGCGTAAATTAAAGCTGCTTCATCTGCGAAAAGCTGCTGGTATTCATTCTGACCTTTTTCATAAGTCAGAGCCATGGCGATCAGCTTCTCCATGTTCTCTACCAGTGCGGTGTTTTCACTTCTGAATTTCGTTTCTTCTGTTTCTGTTAACTGATCATAAGCGTTCTTAGCTGCTGCAATCTGTTTCAGCTCTGTTTCGGTAAGTGCACGTTTCGCAGTATCACCTGCTGCAGGAATTTCCTCTTCTGTGGAGAAATCTGCATCCGGTACTTCTGCTTCATCTGCAATTACAGAGTCAGGGGTCTCTTCATTCGAAACATCTGCAATGTCTTCTGATGACTGAATATCCATCTGCGCTGCAGGCTGCTCACTGATATCAGAAGTAAATGCATCTGCGCTTCCGTCTGAGAAATCAGAACCTTCTGCCGGAACTTCCTGTGCCGGGAGCTCTTCTGACTGTACAGCTTCCTGTGCTGCAGGTACTGTAGTCGGCTGAGGTGCTTCATAAGCGCGGACAGTCTCTGCATCCGGGAGTGCCTTGAGCATTGCTTTCAGTGCATCAGATTTCAGCTGATAGAGATAACCTTCTGCTTTTTCCAGAGAACTTAAGTTTGTAACCTGAGCTTTCTGCTGATCATCAAGAGTATTGTATAATACTCTTGCATTTGCCACATAATCTTTCCAGCTATTCCAGATCTTCTCTGTCGGTACGTTGTTATTCTTTTCTGTCAGTTTCAGAGGTCCGTCAGACAAAGCACCTGTAGAGGATGTGGTGATATTCAGTTCATCAATAAAGGAGATCACATATCCTACTTTTGCATCTGTACTCTGGCGTCTGATAAACAATTCTGCTTTTTCAAGCTCTGCATAGTTCGTAACACGTTTCTTCTGATCTGCTGTCAGTGCATCATAAGCGGTTCTGGCTTCTATGACAAGAGCCTGTTTCTTCTGATAATTATCGGAAGTCACTTCACCGATTGCTTGATCTTATCTACAACTGCGGCTGCAGCCTTCAAATCCGGAATCAGGTTTCGTAAATACTGTAAGGTACTGTAGTTAGTTACCAAAGCTTTCTGGGCTTCAGTCAGTGCATTATACTCTGCCTGTATGTTGTCCAGAAGCTGCAGAACATAGGGATCAAGGGTTAATGCATCTGAAGAAGGAAGTGCATTAATTGCCGCAACCACCTTCTCAGCAGCTGCTTTATCCTTTTCTTTCTGTGTCTGCCCCTTCTCCAGTTCTTTTATCCTGGCTTCTGCTTCTGTCAGCTTAGAATAATTGGAGATTACAGATTTTGCTTCATCATCAAGTGCATCGTAAAGATTTCTTGCCTTTACTACAGCATCCTTATCCTCCAATGTCAGCTTATCTGCTGCCGGCAGAGCATCAATAGCTGCGATTACTTTTGTAATAGAATCACCTTTACCGTTCTCTGCTGCAAGAAGCTTTCTCAGTGTGTCTTTGTTAAAGATTGCTTTGTGTTTTTCGTCTAATGCATTGTAAGCGTTTCTTGCTGCTTCAATTTCTTCTTTTGTACTGTTATCGTTAAGGGCAAGAATCTTGTCGTTGACGGACTTGGTTGGTACTTTTACGTCTGAGAAATCCCAAAAGTTACTTTGTCCTTTACGCTGACGGACAAACGCATTTAATCCGCGGGCAATCTGTGGAACGTCATAGTTAGTAAATCCATGAATACTTCCATCTACTTCTCCATTCACATCAACCAAATCAAAGAATGCATCCAGGAGATTGTTTCCATTTTTTGTAAATCCTGTACTGCGGTCTAATACATTTACATTATAGATGGATGCGAAAATCAATGCCTGTGCATCATTCCATGCATTATTTCCATAGGACATACATCCTGTTTCAAACCCTGCGGTACAGAAAGAACCTGTTGCACGCTGCGCAATTTCCGGAAGTTTGTGTAATGCCTGATCAATAGCTTTCTTTACATCTCCAAAACCATCTTTACCATACCAGTAAACCAACGGCTGCCAGTTCATCGTGTTATCTGCATTTGAAAATGAACCATTATCTGCATTCAGAAGACTTTCAGCTCTTTTATGTACCCATTCTGCCATTGCATCATCAGTAAAAGTAGATGAGGTATAGCCACCTGATTTAATGGCATGAATCGCATACTCCGTATTAAGATAATTATCACCATTTCTGTTTCCTACTGCATCCAGAAGATTTACAGAAGAAATATCTCTTGGATCATATCCGATTGCTTCAATAGCAAGAATCAGTTTTGAAAGATCTGTTGCCTGCCATTTGGATAAATCTGATCCGGAATCTTTTAATTCCTGCAGATAAACTTTAGTATTTGTAAACCATCTGTCAAAATAGGTACTATCGTCATATGGAACATAACCACATCTGGCTGCAGTAAAGATTGCCCAGATATCTGTGTTTTCATAAGAAGGTGAATCTTTAGGTCCAAATGCATTTTTATCCTTACAGTAATCCAGAATAATTTTGATGGCTTTTTCCGCTTGGGTCAGATATGTTCCCCAGTTAGCCGAATCATCTGCTGCGCTTGCTTCTTCATTATCTTTGACTTCACAAGTACCGTTTATTACTTTTATCTTGAAAGTATATCCGTCTTCTTCCGCCTGTGCTTCCTGGCCTTTATCAAACTGCAGAACCGGTTCTTTAATCCATTTCACTGTTAAAGGACGCTGACCTAAAAAGCTGGTGTCTACAGTAGCTGATTCAATATCTGTTTCAGGATTACATACTGCTTTGATACCATATTTATCAATCAATTCCTTTTGTTTCTTCTGTCTGATTGACAATTTTTTGCACCATTTATAGTAACTTTGTTATTATCACCATCGTCGTAGATATTAGTTTTTGTACCATTGATTATTTCAACACGATATGGAAAATGATAATTTGTGGAATAATCTTTGAACCGGTTATAATCACGAGCATAATTGGTTTTCCATACTTTTGGGTTCTGCATCTGCCTGAACCTCTAAAGTTATTTCAACTGTTCTTGGATCATAGTATGGATAACCGTCATTTATATCCGGTGAAATGGACCACGTTTTTTCAAAATCGAAACCTTTATAGGTTTCTTTATTCTTCATTTCAGCAGTTGATTTGCCTAATTCTGAATAATTGGGTAATTCACTGCTTTCAAATATTTCCTCTGTGTTTTTCGTAACGACACGAATATCTTTTAGAAGGTCTTTATCATAATAACAATTGGAAATTGTGGAATCACCATTTTTATAACGGAATGAATATACTACATATATTCCAGACACAACATTTGCTTCCAAATCTATTTTTTCAGACATAGACTTCGCTACATCAGATATTTTAGAACTGTAACTTCCATGACTTATACAATTCACATATTTTATATTTGAAGTAGAATCTCTATTTCCGAACTGACATAATGTCCAAAGTGTTGTTTGGTCAATGATTTTTTCAGCTATTTCATCAGAAGACATCGGACTTTCTAAATTGTAATTAATAGAAATTTCGCAATCTTCTAATTTTCCATCACCGCCGCCAATACTTACCGACGTTCCCCATTTTTTTTGTAGATTTGTCACATACTAATGTTATATTTCCTGTAACGCTAAGACCTTTTATGCTTCCATCGTTGCCATCAAATATTGTGGATACATAGTCATTATCGCCCACATATAGTTTTGCATCATTTATTTGAACTTTAGTATTTTCTAATACTCCTCCGTAACCTATATTAAATGCAAAAACAGAAATATTATTTTCTTTACTAAGTTCTCTGTCAGTTGCAGAATAACTAATTGTATGTCCCTGTCCATCAAACGTTCCTTTGAACATACCTACTCCCTGCACTTGATTTGTTATTTCAATATTGTTAGTTAAAATAATAGTACTTGTTTTGTAGGGCTTTTTATTATTGTTTTCTACAAAAAAATAATAATCATCTGCTGTATTAATGCAATAACGTCCTTTATCATCTTGGTTCAAAGTTGTTACGGCTGCTTTTACAGTATGACAACTTAGGACTATCATCATGAATGTTATGCATAACAACATAGATTCTACAATTTTTTTTATCTTTACTTTTTTCATATTATTATTCCTATGATGTTAGGATTAAAAATATTAGAGTTTATAAATCGTACTAAGTGTTCAAAAATTGTGTAGCAAATTATTGTATAAAATAAATTTTTTAATTAATTTGATATGATTAAAATACACAATTCAAAAACAATTAATAAAATTTAGTAAGAAGATACATTTTTTCCTAACATCCTCCTATATTAATATAAGGAGAAGACTACATTTTTGTAATCTTCTCCTTTTGATATTTAATCGTTTAACCCTATTTTATTTAATTCCAACCTGGTACAGGAACCCATTCATTGTCTGTGTTTTCAACATAACTACTATATCCTAAATCTAAGCCCATCATCATGGAAAAATCTAATTCGAGAGAGTGATTTTTACCATCAGAGAGTACAGTATCTACACCGTTGTTATATGTACTTTTATCAATTACACACATCCATCCGGAATAATTATTATAGTCTTTTTCAGATAAGTAATTTGCAAAATGAACTGTATTATTCCATGTTGAATTGGCCTTTACTTCCATATATTTTTTTTCAGTTTCATTTAATTTTTGTACGTTTTAAAATAAGCACCTCTATTTGCTGCTAATGTACTTGTACTTGCTGTTCCATTATCCTCGAAGAATTTTCCGACTGCGCTGTTATTATGTCCATCTAATTTAATTGCAGAAATATAATTGCCATATTTGCTTTCATACCATTCCAGTAATCCTTTTCTATAATAGGTTCTTTTAGTTCCTTCTTCATCAATAACTCTGGTATCTTCGACAGGTTTTCCTTCACCTGGTGCAGCTAATTCTTTTAATACATCCATAGCAGTTACATTTCCCGTGTCAGCAATCTCTATTGAATCTGAAAGCATTGTATCTACACTTTTAGAGTTTTCTCCCTGCAATCCTGTTGCCTGAATTTTTACAGTAATAGTTCCTGCCATAGCCGGTACTGCTGTGCTTCCTACCATTGTTGTTGCCATTAAGAATGCAATCACGCTTTTTCTTACTTTCATGTTCATTTTGTTTCCTCCTTAAATTAAATGTATTATTTTTTTGCAGGTTATCCTGCAAAATATATCATTTCGATTTCGCAGCCTTTTCAGACCACGTTTGATACCTGTTTTACATAAAAAAGGGTACAAAAAATAAACCTCCGTTATGCCTACAGATATTTGTTTTTTATTTTTACTAAAGTCCGTCTCCTGACTTAAAGTTCCAACCTACTTGCTGCCCTTCTCGGAAAGGATCTTTCCAATGGTTCCGCAGTGTTCGTCCTTATTACAGTGGGGATAAACCGTACCGGTATCTCACCGGATTTCCGAAAACTAAAGGGATAAAAAGCGACTTCCGATATTCAGTTATCAAAGTGCAAAAAATCCCCGCCAAATGGCAGGGAATGTAATGTACAGATTGAACTTCACTCATATCCTTCGCATTACAGTATTCCCTTTGAATACCATTACAAGAATACAGTGAACTGCAGACTAAATATACTGCAAGGGACTTATACCCTGTTTGGGATTCTCACCCAACAATTCTTTAATTATTACCGTAATAACAAGCTGTACGTGTGCGCTAAACGCTATTTATTTTAACAAACTAATCTTAACACCCACAGTGCTTTGTCAATCTTTTTCACAATTTTACATAAATGAAAATCCAAAGATGACCAAAAACTTCCTCCTGCCAGTTATTCTTATTTTCCGACCAGCAGGAGGAAGTTTCCTTTGCGTTACATATTATACTCTTTATAAAGTTCTTTCCGCTTCTCAGCATCCGTCGCAGCACCCTGAACTTCCGCACTTCTTCCATCCAGGATCAGACGATTGATCAAAACACCAAGACGCGTTTCGCCCTGAAGCTCTCCAATGACTTTTCCTCTTGCCTCTCCACGTGCTTCTCCAATAGACTCTCCCAGAACCTTTCCTTCCGCACGTAATCTTTCAGATTCCAATTCTAACACTTTTCCACCCATAGTCTCACCTAACCTTTCCCGGACTACTTCCTCATCACGGCAAATGTAATCCGATATTTTTGTAATCAGTTTATTTAAATTCGTGTATAACTCTGCCTTCCTGTTTCTGTCAGTTCTTTTTCCAGCATTACTCGGATATCTTCGTATTCATCCAACAAAGACTGCAGCTTTTCCGGATCTTGATTTATTCTATGTATCTCTTTCTCATACCGCATAATATAAAACGGCAAAAACATCCGCAGATTCTTCTCGAAAATTTTATCTTTCGTATATTCATCAAGTTTTACAGTAGGGATACGGTATCTGCGTCCGTACTTTCTGGCCGAATCTAAAGCAATAGCAAAATCATACTCGATCATCCGGATTGCCATTGTGGTATCATCAACACTCTGACATTTGATATGATACAACTTCCTTCCAATCCTCAGGCAGGAGTCTGTAATAATCTCACCATTCTCCTGATGATGCTCATTTCGAAGCTGTATAATCTCTACATCCTCCGGATATGAAGTCTGAAATACTTCATTGATCAACGGTATCGCCAACTGCGGTATCTTCTCGATCATTGTACGGAATACGTCATCAAAGATCGTATTATTATTCATTGAATCCCTCACTTTCATTATAGCATTTCTATATGTTTTCTAAAACCCCCGAACTACTACTGACCGCAAAAAAATAATTCACTTTTAACCGTTTCTGCCTCCTCTCCTTCAAACAAGGCAAAAAAACAGAATACCCTTCTTTCACAATCATTCATCCCTGTCCGAATTATAAAGTTTGAAATATCCTAATGAAAATGTCGCGAACGCCAGATGAACCTGCCTTGAAATGCCAGATCAGGCAGCAGGTGATAAATTTTCACTACAATCACAGTTTAGATTACATTGTTCCAAAATGCAAGGCCTATTTTCTCACATCCTATATTCAGCCCAGAAAAGCTATTTTCAATGCCAACCATAATATATTTCCATACATCCAGTACCCAGTCTGGAAAAATCCACCATTTATTTGCATTTTTTTCAAAAAACCAATTGATTCTTCTCACAAAACATATATAATAGAATCAAACCAAATATTTACAAACAATTACCGGTTTTAAGTTCTGCTGGTCACGGCACAGGATGTCGGACCTTCAGCCAAGAGGGAATCAGGTCAGAATCCTGGACAGTCGTGCTGCTGTATACGTGCAGCTGGGTCTCATATCCATTGCATATTATCATGTGAGAAGGAGAGATTACAGCGTCACTGCGTGAGTCAGAATACCTGCTTAAGGCTGCCGCCACCAACTACACGCAATGGGAAGTGGAAGGGTGATCTTATTTAGTGTACCCATTTTTGTACTAAAGAAAGATCCCTTTTTACCAGATGTTTTCTCTGTTCCTTACCGAAATACAGAGTATCGGCAACCTGACGGTTTTTGTTCATGCATTTCATCAACCTGCCCGTTTATGAAAGTATTACATTGCTCCGTTGCAGAGAAAACAAATATTCTATTGCAAAGGAGTTTTTTTATGACATACAATATATCCGGCAGAAAACAAAACCTGACACTTCAACGCTGTAACTGTACCCCATATTTAAAAAGAGACATAGACATTCCGGCAAACTGTACCATTATTTCTGAAAAAACCTTCCAGAACAGATCCATGATCCAGTCTGTTTCATTTCCATATGGTCTGAAACAGATCGGCTCAAACGCATTTTCGGGATGCAGCCGCCTGAAACATCTGCTTCTTCCTGAAAGTCTGTGCCAGATTGGAAAGGAAGCATTTTCCGACTGTACCACTTTATCCTCTATCTATATCCCTCAATATATTTCCACAATTTCAAAGGGCATGCTCCGCAACGCCCACAAATTATCAGAAACTCTTTTTTCCAATGAAAGCAGGCTGCTTAAAATCCAGGCAGACGCCTTTTCAGAATGCTCTGCATTAAGAGAAATCTCTTTTCCTGATTCGGTTCAGGAGATAGGTAACGGCAGCTTTTACAAATGCAAAAATCTGAGTGAAGTCCATTTTCCGGAAAATCTGAAGGTAATCAGTAATCAGGCTTTTTATTCCTGTGGCCTGACTTCCCTGGAGCTCCCCGATTCACTGGAAATTCTGGATGAAAGTGCTTTTTTCAAATGTAATAACCTGATTACTGTTACTCTCCCGCCTAATGTCCGTTATATCGGAAAATGGGTTTTTCACGGATGTAACCGCCTGCAGTACCTGGAAATCCGCCATGATCCGGAGTATATCGGAGAATGGATCATTAACCGTGCAGCTACGATCCGTTGCTATAAAGGCTCCAAAGCAGACCGATATTGTCAGGAGTCCGGACTTAAAGTGGAATATCTTTGAATATTAGAGAGGCATTATAATGAATGATATATTTACTTACAGTCAGAAAAACGGAAGTACGATTTTTACTTTTCCAGGAAGGACAAAGGTTCTCAGCACCAGTCCTCTGAACGGCGGAATCACCACACATCTTACCCATGCACTAAATATTAACTGCATGAACGGTGATTATGAATGCGAAATGCTGGGAGATACCTATGAGAAGGATCTGATGGTACATGCACAAAGACTGGAAATCAACCCACAGACTGCCACCGCACTGAGCACAGCCGCCTGGACAGAGCTCTGCGCAGTGGAAACGCTCCGGCATCAGGAATTATCTGTAACTGCTGCTGTCACAGGAGGAATTGATTCCAATGGAATGTGTCCGGGAGACCCTTCCTCCTATTGTGAGCACAATGGTTTTTATGAAATGCTGCCTCCCGGAACCATCAATATTTTTGTATATATCAACCAGAACCTTACAGACGCGGCCATAGGCCGGGCACTGATGCTCTGTTCAGAAGCAAAAGCTGCTGCTGTTTCCCATCTTTTACTTGGAAGCTGCTATTCTGAGGAAATCGCTACCGGCTCAGGCACAGACGGAACTGTGATCGCAGCCTGTATGGATGGAAAAACCACCCTCACAGACGCCTCCGGACATTCCAAACTGGGAGAGCTTATCGGCAGAACAGTCAGCACTGCAGTCACACAGGCACTTCTGAAACAGACCGCAGCCAGCGGTGCAAGGCAGTTCCAGGTACTTATCCGAACTGCCAGATATGGAATCACCCCAGGTATCATGTGGGATTTTTATAAAGAACACCAGTCATTTTTCAACACCTGGAATGTCTGTTTTGAAAAGGCCTCTGCACTGGAAGATGTTTTTCTCTCCAGGAACCGTAACAGCAATCTGGTTCTATGTGTGTCTCTCTACCTCCATCTGATGGATCAGCTCCGTTGGGGACTGATCATGGAACCGGAGGGAATCCGCGAAGGAAAGAGACTGCTTCTCTATGGGCTTTACTGTGTCCGGATACCTTCCTTGCCAGCTGCTATCCTGCCGGCGTCTGGATAATGAGGAGATAAAAGGATTTTCACTCAGGGAATTGCTGATGTACATTCTCCTGTTTTATTTTTCCGTCCAGTCATGAATTACTGTTCCAAGAATCAAGCAATAAAATGTAATTTCCAGTCCATTGACCTGGCAATCACAGATGCCCGCTCCAATCTGCTGGACAGCCTGCGTTTTGCCTCCCACGACAGGGCTCACGGTATCTCCATTGTATTTGGCGGCAAAGTAATTGCCGGAACTGACGGACGGATCCTGGACACTCTGGCAGGCTCCTATGACGGGCTTATCATCGAATCCTTTAGCGTAGGCGTTCTTCCAAACTATGGCAATGACAGTTTTCTGAATGCACTTTCAGACTGGATCTCTGCCGGTAAACTGGTATGCATGGCTACTCAGGTAACCCATGAGGGCAGCGATATGGAAGTCTACCAGGTTGGAAAAGTGATCAAGGAGAAATTTCCCATACTGGAATCCTATAACATGACTCTGGAAGCTTCTGTTACCAAAATGATGTGGGTGCTGGGCCAGACACAGGATCTCCCAGAATGCAGAAGATTATTTTATAAAACCATTAATCACGATCTGCTGTTCCTGTAATTCCGAAATCTCCATATCTTTCTATATTTCACACCCAAAAGGAGAAACTTATGAACCGAACCATAGAATATACAATCCCGGAATCCCAGAACGGACTTCGGTAGAACAATTTCTCAGAAGAAAGGGATACTCCCGGCAGAATTTCACAGAAATCAAACGGATGCCTCAAAGTATCCTGGTAAACGGAATCCACTACTATATGCGTCAGACTCTGGCTGCAGGCGACCATCTCCAGGTCTGTATCTGCGAGACAGAATCCTCAGAGAAAATCCCACCGGTAAAGCTTCCCCTGAACATTGTTTATGAAGATGAAGACATCCTGGTGATCAACAAACCTGCCGGAATGCTATCCATCCCTCCATGAAAACTACTATAACTCCCTGGCCAATGCCCTGGCATGGTACTACCAGGATCAGGGAAAGCCTTTTATCTTCCGTTGCAGCAACCGCCTGGACCGGGATACCTCCGGACTTACCGTAATTTCCAAACACCTGGTCAGCGCCAGCATTATGGCCGATATGACAAAAAAACGCCTGGTACACAGGGAATACCTGGCAATCGTAAAGGGTGACCTCACCCCACCCACAGGAACCATCACAGCACCTCTTTCCCGCAAAGAAGGCTCCATCATTGAGCGCACCGTAGATTTTGACCATGGAGAAGAAGCCATCACCCATTATAAACTGGTAAAAAAAAGAAAATGGGCACAGCCTGGTCTCCCTTCAGCTGGAAACCGGCCGCACCCATCAGATCCGTATCCATATGAAATATCTGGGCTATCCCCTGATTGGAGATTACCTCTACAACCCTGACATGGAACACATCACCCGCCAGGCCTTACATTCCTACCACATGGAATTCCCCCATCCCATCACAGGACAGAAGATGACCTTCACTGCTCCCCTTCCGTCGGACATGTCTGCCATCAGTCACCTTTAAGCACTACACGGATTCTCTTATAAATAAAGAATACGATCAGGGATGTCAGTGTGTATTTAAAGATATTGAATGGGAAAATGATCATTGCTGCAAATGTAAGAAGATTATTTACAGAACTGTGTACTGCACTTCCCATTTCGATAAATGCTTCTACCGGCATTCCAAAAGCCTTTCCGTATGCCGGAAGTAACACGAATGCATTGATAAAGCATGCAACTACTGCTGTAAGTACGGTTCCAACTGCCATTCCGATCACTGCATGTTTTCTGCTCTTAACAGATTTATAGCGGTAGATCAGACCTGCCGGAACTGCAAATGTACATCCAAAGATGAAGTTTGCCACATCGCCTACACCTGCTGTCATAGAGCCCTTTGTTACCAGATGCACAAGAATCTTCACCAGCTCGATCAGTACACCTGCGATCGGTCCCATTGCAAATGAGCCAACCAGTACCGGGATTTCTGAAAAATCCAGCTGATAAAAAGTCGGTGCCAGGAAAGGAAGCGGAAACTCCAGATTCATTAAAATTCCTGCGATAGCGCCAAGCATGGCTATCTGTGTAACGGTTCTCGTCTTACTCCTTGCCATCGCATTTCCATTTCTTAATACCTGTTCACTCATACTGTTTCTCTCCTTTGAAATTATTCTTTATGGATATGTCTCATATCCTGTTAAAAGAAAATTCCACAAGCTTTCTATATAATGAAGATTTTCTTCAACATATAAAAAACCCCGAATCATATCCGGGGTAATGAGCACGTATGGTAAATATCGCGTGTTCTTCTCTCATCCAGACTATACTGTCGGTCCTGGAATTCCACCAGATCAGCCGCCTAAGCGGGTCGCGGACTATAACCGCCGGTAGGGAATCTCAGCTGATGCTGATCACCACAACCCCGAAGAATTTTCTTTTATCTGCGTCTGATTATACTACATACAGGCATCTATTTCAATATCATTTGTGACTTTTTTCTGAGTTTTATTTCCATTTAATCAATATTGTTAACCTTACAACCCGCTAATACAACAACCAGCGTGTCTCCACCCTCGGTATTCTCAAATGAACTGGTTCCAAGCGGCAGACCGGTTACTTCTACTGTATCATCCTCAAAAACATCATCCAATTCTCCATTATAATAAACAGAATACTGCTGTTCTTCTCCATCTATCAGATTTAGCCATGTCAGATAATGTCCTTCTTCCATTTCCTGTTCCTGAACCTGTATTACGTATGCGTCCGAAATTCTCATCAGCTTATCACCATATCTGGATGGATTTTTGTTGATATGGCGAAAATCCAGTTCTGCATCTATCATTTCATCCGGTATTATCCAGTTCTGGTGAAGCAGGGAAAAAATCATCATTGTTCTTCCAAGAAAAGTTTCCGCCTTCTCCGTTAATGTATACTCTGTACTGCATTTGATCCTGT
>ENA-OQCE01000302-OQCE01000302.1-human-gut-metagenome-genome-assembly--contig:-NODE-302-length-24083-cov-2.615420_pt1 | contig 24083 bp, 34 predicted proteins | sample MGYA00242495_ERZ504572 | MGnify/ENA primary metagenome ERZ504572 (study PRJEB26092, sample SAMD00036228) | human gut metagenome | host: Homo sapiens | study: EMG produced TPA metagenomics assembly of... | reverse complement strand
CAGGCTGCCTTCTTTAAGATTACGGGTATCATCCCCATCGATGACGCTGTGAAGTACATGAAGGAAGCCATCTTCAAGTCCTATGGCAGAAAAGGCGAGAAGATTGTCAACATGAACAGCGCCGCTGTTGATGCCGGTGTCAAGGAAGTCGTCGAAGTACCTGTGCCGGATGCTTGGCTTGCCCTTGATGCGACGGAAGCACCGAAAAAGATGAGTGGATCCCATTATGTCGACAAAATCCTCAAAAAGGTCAACTCCGCTTCCGGTGATGACATCCCTGTTTCCGATTTCGTGCCCTATTCCAACGGCATGTTCCCTCAGGGAACGAGCCGCCACGAAAAGCGAGGAACTTCGGTCCGTGTATCGAGCTGGAATCCGCAAAAATGCATCCAGTGCAATATGTGCTCCTATGTATGTCCGCATGCCATCCTGCGCCCCATGCTCCTTACGGAAGAGGAAGTCAAGGGCGCTCCAGAAGGATGAAGGATATTCCGGCTAAGGGCAAAGATGTGGAACCCTATCGTTTCCATATTGCTGTATCGACCCTTGACTGCACGGGCTGCGGCAGCTGCGCCAATGTCTGCCCTGTAGGCGCTATGGAAATGTCCACCCTTGATAAGGAAGGAGCTCAGAAAGCGGTCTGGGATTATACGGCAGCTTTGCCGGAAGTAAGAAATCCTTTCAGTGTCACATCCGTCAAGAATTCCCAGTTCAACCAGCCCCTGCTTGAGTTCAACGGTGCCTGCCCGGCTGCGGCGAAACGCCTTATGCCAAACTCGTGACCCAGCTCTTTGGTGACCGCATGTTCATTGCTACGGCAACGGGCTGTTCCCAGGTTTGGGCAACGTGCTTCCCAAGCATGCCTTATACGCCCAATAAGAAGGGTCATGGCCCGGCCGTAGGCGGTTCCCTTTTTGAAAACAATGCAGAATACGGCCTTGGTATCAAGCTTGCTGATGATGCACGCCGTAAGTATGTGGAAGAAGAAATCAAGGCCCTTGCGGAAACGGCCGATGATGAAGCCTTGAAGGAAGCCGCTAAGACCTGGCTCCAAAATAAGGACAATAAGGATAATGCCCGTGCTATGGGTGAAGCCATGGAGAAAGCTCTCACGGCCTACAAGGGCACGGCGGTTTCTGAAATCGTTGCGAGCGTCCTCAAAAACAAGGACCAGCTCACAAAGAAATCCGTCTGGATCTTTGGCGGCGACGGCTGGGCCTATGATATCGGCTACGGCGGACTGGATCATGTCATTGCTTCCGGTGCGGATGTCAACATCCTCGTCTTTGATACGGAAGTCTATTCCAACACGGGCGGCCAGGCTTCCAAAGCAACGCCGACCGGTGCAGTTGCGCAGTTTGCGGCTGCGGGCAAACCGACGAAGAAAAAAGACCTTGGCGCTATGGTCATGAGCTATGGCAATACTTATGTGGCCCAGGTTGCTATGGGTGCCAATATGCAGCAGACCCTCAATGCCATCCGTGAAGCTGAAGCCTTCAATGGTCCGAGTATTGTCATCTGCTACTCACCCTGCATTAACCACGGCCTGCGCTGCGGCATGAACAAGGTTCAGGATGAAATCAAGAAAGCCGTTGAAGTTGGCTACTGGCAGCTCTATCGCTACAATCCCGTTCTCAAAGAGGAAGGAAAGAATCCTTCATCCTTGATTCCAAGGAACCGAAAGGTGATTTTGATGCCTTCCTGCAAGGGGAGACCCGTTATGCTTCCCTAAAGCGTTCCTTCCCCGAAGCGGCCGAAGCCCTTTATGAAAAGTGCCAGAAGGAAGCTATGGAACGCTACGCCTATTACAAGAAACTGGCTGAATAAACAACAAATCAAGTGCTCCTAGGGAAAGCGCAATCGTGCTTTCCCCGATGGGGCAAAGGAGACGATTTGATGAAGCGAATTGAAGAACTCTTAGGCGCCAAAACAGGTGAGGTCGTTTCCGTAGTACCTCGCTATGTCCTCATTACGAACGGTTTTGGTCATGAAATCACAGAACTTGCCTCCCATGTAAAGAATCCCGATAAGGCCTTGGTCGTCTACGACCATAACTTGCCGGCTGGCCTTCCGGAAGAATCCAAGATCTTCCAGGAAATCCTCCAGTATGCCCGGAAAGAGAAGATTCCCTTCTATCAAGCCAAAGGGATTGCCCAGAAGTGGATGCTCGAAGAAAACATGGTCGCGCCCACAGACATCATCATTACGGGTACGCGTCATAGTTCCATCTTTGGTTCCATTGGAGCCCTAGGCTCGGTCTCAGCCATACGGAGATGGCCCGCGTCCTGGAAACAGGGGAGTACCAGACCGTCGTTCCGGAAACGGTTACTGTCCGCGTCATTGGGAAGCTGCGCCGCGGTGTCGGCATCATTGATGTAGCCCTCCATTTTCTTGATGCTGCAGGCGATATCAAAGGTAAAGCCGTTGAATTCATCTGTCCTGACCTTACGGCTTATGAACGGGAAGTTCTCTGTGAAATGGCAACAGATACGGGGGCGTTCACGGCCTTTGCGATAGAGGAAGGGGAGAGTGATATGACCCTTGATCTTTCTCAAGTAGGCCCATGCTACGACTTCCCTGCGCCGATCTTTTGAGCCAGACGGCAGCTGGGTTGATCGGGCGGATATCCTTTCCGGTCAAAAGATCCACGCCGTCCAGCTTGGCGGTATGAATGGCGGGACCTTAGAAGCCCTTCGCACGGCGGCTGCCTTAATGGAAGGAAAAAACCTTCGCAAAGGGGTCCGTCTTTCCATCTGTCCCGTAACGGCAAGAACGTATCTTAAGGCCCTGGAGGAAGGACTCATTACAAAATTCATTGATTTTGGCGCACAGATCGAAGCAAGCAGTGACCGTGACATTGTCAGCCAAGGAGCAGGTGTGGTCGGCCATAAGGAAATCCTCCTCACGACAGGCCTCTATACTTTTACCGGTGCCATGGGTTGTGATGATGCCTCCGTCTATACCGCCTCGGTAGAGACCATCATGCAGCCGCCGCGGTCTAGGAAGGGGAGAAGCAGCATGGATACAAAATTTAACGGCAAGATTTGGACTTTTGGGGATGACATCGATACGGATACCATCATTCCTGGCAAGCGCGGTACGATTCCTACCATTGAAGAAATGAAACGCTATGCTTTTGAGCTCTTGAAGCCGGAATTCGGTACGGCCGTCAAACCGGGGGACATCCTCGTTGCGGGCAAGAACTTTGGCTGCGGATCTTCCCGGGAACAGGCTGCGACCGTTCTTTCTCACAATGGGGTGCGCTGCATCATCGCAAAGAGCTTTGCCCGTATCTTCTTCCGCAACGCCTTCAATAACGGCATCATTCTTCTGCAGTGCGACGGGATTCAAGAGGTTGTGAAAGGCGGTGACATTGTGACCGTCGATCTTGAAAACAAGACGGTTTCGGCAAATGGCAAATCCTTCCCTGTTGGCGCCATTCCTCAGAATCTTCTCGAAATCGTCGAACACGGCGGTCTCGTGGAAGATACGAAGGCAAAGATCAAAGCAGGCTACAAAGCGCCTGAACTTCCTGTCATGAGTGACGCTTCCCTGCGCCGCAAAGGCTTTACTTTGGCGGAAAAGATCCTCCGCAAAAATGCCGGTGTGGAAGAAGTCAAACCGGGCGATATTGTTGTGACCCATCCGGATTTTCTCATGATCCACGACATCTATACACCGTATCTCCTTGATACGCTCCATGAAATGGGCACGAAAGAAATTGATGACCCCGATAAGGTCTGCATTGTCTTTGACCATTGCATGCCTACGGCTGTCGCCAAAAATGACTCGGCTCATTACGATGCTGGTCTTAAGCTTGCCGAAGAATATGGCATCAAGAAACTCCACATTGGGGAAGGTATCTGCCACTCCCTGATGCACGAAAAATTCTACGCCAAACCTGGTGAAGTACAATCCGCAACGGATTCCCATACAACAACGTACGGGGGCGCCGGGTGCTTTTGCTCCGGCATCGGCACGGCGGAAATGGCTGCGGCCCTTACAACGGGTGAACTTTGGTTCAAGGTGCCCAGCGCCATCAAGGTTGTCCTCAACGGACACTTCCCTAAGGGGGTCTTTTCTAAAGATATCATCCTCCGCATCCTTGGGGATATTACGGCTTCCGGCGCGCAGTACAAATCCCTTGAATTTACGGGACCGGCAGCACGGGAAATGTCTCTTGACGCGCGCTTTACCGTTGCCAACATGGCCCTTGAAGCAGGCGCCAAATGCGGTCTTTTTGAAGCCGATGAAAAGACGGCCGCCTATTATGGCATTCCTCTTTCGGAGATTGACTGGATTCGCATCGATGACGAGGCCCAGTATGAAAAGGTCCTGACCTATGATGTTTCGACACTGGAACCACAGCTGAGCTGCCCTCAAGGCGTTGACAATGTGTATCCTATCTCTGAGGTCCTCGGCACGCCCATGGATGAGGTCTACATTGGTTCCTGCACCAATGGCAGTTTGGAAGATCTGAAGGCTGCTGCAGATATTCTGCGCGGCAAAAAAGTTGCCAACCATGTTCGTGTCATTGTCGTGCCGGCAACGAATACGGTCTTTAAAGAAGCCATTGAAAAAGGCTATATCAAGGACTTTATTGAAGCGGGCTGCGTCATTTCCCATCCTGCTGCGGTCTTTGTTGCGGCATGCCCTATGGGCTCATGTATGACGATGAAAGGATCCTTTTGACGGCAAACAGGAACTTCATTGGCCGCCAGGGAACCAAGAAGACCTTGGGATATCTTTCCAGTCCGGCTGTTGCAGCGGCGACGGCGCTCACTGGTGTCGTTACGGATCCCAGAACCTTATAAGAAAGAAGACTGCTTATGATTAAGAATTTTGCTGAACTCATCGATCGTTTGCTTCAAGATCCCGTCAAGAAGAAAGTGGCTGTGGTCTGTGCCCAAGATGAGCACACCTTGGAAGCGGTAATCAAGGCGTATAAGGAAAAGCTCATCTCTCCCGTCCTCATCGGTGAAAAAGAGGCATTGAAGCCATCTTGAAAAAAGAAGGGGCTGACCTTTCCGGGGCGGAAATCATCGACATAACGGATCCTTCCGAATGCGCGCGCAAAGCCTGCGCCCTTGCACGGGAAGGAAAAGTCGATGCCATCATGAAGGGGCACCTTGATACGAAGACCTTGATGAAGGTCCTGGTCAACAAAGAGGATGGGATTTCCATTTCAAAAGTCATGAATATCCTGGCTTTTATGGAAAGTCCTTACTATCACAAGCTCTTTACCTTGACCGACGTGGGGCTTTTGACTATCCCACGAAGGAACAGAAGCAAATGGCCCTTGAAAACGCCGTTCGTGCCTATAAAGCACTAGGGGAAAAGAATCCCAAGATTGCTGTCCTTTCTGCTATGGAAGGCGTCAATTCAAAACTCGAACAGACCGTTGAAGCAGCGGAAATCAAGAAAGAAGGAATCAAGGGGGCTATTGTGGAAGGACCGATTTCCCTGGACCTTGCTATGGACAAGGAAGCCTGCGCCATCAAAGGGTATGAATCCCCTGTGGCAGGCGATGCCGATATCCTACTTGTCCCTGATATCGTAGCAGGAAACCTTGCGGCCAAGAGCATGACGGTTCTGGGGGGGTGTAAAACGGGCGGCGTCGTTGTAGGCGGGCTTGTACCGGTTATCCTCGTATCGCGGGCGGCCACGGTCACAGATAAATATTTGGCCATTGTTATGGCAGCTATGACTAGTAAAAAAAGATAAATCAAGATTCATCCATAACCAATCTTGTTTCAGATGAGGGGCACTTAGAAACGGGTTTTATTACAAGAAAGGCAAATTGAAAAGGGAGAATAATAATGGATGCTTCAAAATTGAAATTTAAAGTCTGTGGCATGGGGCCAAAACCGTTTTTCATCTTGTTTGCTGTGGTTCTCATCGCTGTCTATGGCAATTTCATGCCGCTTGCAAAGATCTATTCCAACGCGTCGGGAAATTTCGTTGTTTCCAGCTATGTGCTGACGGTGGCGTTCCTGATGGCCATGGGAGGACTTTTCTTCTGGCTTGGCAACACCATTCCTATCGTCAACAACTACTTAGCGGGGCCTGCCTCCTGCACTTATCGGTGCTTCTTGGCTGAACTATGTGGGCCTCATTCCGAAACCGCTTGAAAACGGCATTCGTACCGTCATGCGCGGCGGCTTCCAAGATATGTATATTGCCGCCCTCCTCATCGGGTCCGTCCTTGTCATGGATCGCAAGATCCTCTTAAAGGCAACGGCCCGTTATTTACCAGCCATCATTGGCAGCCAGGTCGTGGCTCTTGTTTCCTGCTACATTGGCGGAAAGCTGATTGGCTTTGGGGCCGCTGAAGGGCTCTTTTATATCGGTGCTCCCTGCATGTCCGGCGGCAGTGCCGGTGCCATGACGACCTTGCCCCTTCTTTATTCGGAACTGAGCGGCAAGGATATGACGAGCCTTGCTGGTCAATTCCTCTGTTACGCTTCTATTGCCAACGTCCTTGCTGTCGTCTTGGCAGCTCTGGGCGGCGGCATTACGTCCAAGATTTCTGGCCTCAATGGAAATGGCAACATCCTCATCGGTCAGGAACATATGATTACGGAAGGCGAAAAACGCCAGGCCACGACGCTTGATTATTCCCGTCTTGGCGGAGGTATCTTCATCTGTCTGGTGGTCTATCTCATGGGCTTTATCCTAGGGAAGCTGCCAGGGACGGGCATGATTGCGGGCCTTGCTTGGTCCATCATCATTGCCATTATTGTTAAGTGCACGGGCATTGTAGAAGATGAAATCATGGATGACGCTGTCTATGCCATGAACTTTGCCTTAAAGGCCTTGCTACCCATGCTCATTGCCGGTATCGGTGTGAACTCCCTTAAATTTACGGCCCTTACGGAATATTTTACCGTTCCGGTCTTTGCCGTCATCTTTATCGGTGTCATGGGGGCATTTGTAGGCGCTATGTTCTTTGGTCGCCTCACGGGTCTTTATCCTTATGAATGCGGAGTTACGGCCGGCCTTTGCTGCTGCAACATTGGCGGCAGCGGAGATATTGCCGTCCTTACGGCAGCAAACCGCATGAACCTCCTTGCCTTTGCATCCATTTCGACGCGTATTGGCGGTGCGCTCATGGTCATCTGGCTTGGCATCCTGTACCCGCTCCTTATGAAATAATCTCTGGAAAATGAGGAAATGCTATTGTGAAAGACTATAAAATCTTTGTCATCAATCCTGGTTCTACGTCTACAAAAGTGGCCATGTTCAAAGGAAAAGAGAAAATCTATTCTGAAAATATCCAGCATGATGTATCGGAACTCAAGGCCTTTAAAGAAGTGCGCGACCAACTGGATTACCGCCGGGATATGATTCTTGAAAGTGTGAAAAAAAGCGGGGAGACCCTGACCGATGTGGATGCTTTTTCCAGTCGGGGTGGGGGCTGCGGAACGACGGAAAGCGGCGTCTTTACCATCAATGAAACGCTCCTTGATTATGTAACGAATAGACCGTCCGTCGTCCATCCCGCCATTTTGGGTGCCCCGATTGCAAGTGCCCTTGCTGAAAAATATCATGCCAAGGCCTTTATCGTGAACCCTCCCGAAGTGGATGAATTCAAGGACCTTGCAAGGGTAACCGGCCTCAAGGGTGTTTACCGCAAGAGTGCTATCCATGCCTTGAACCAAAAGGAAATTGGCCTGCGTTATGCCCAAAAGGTCGGAAAAAACTATTCTGATCTAAATCTCATCATCTGCCATATTGGCGGCGGGATTTCCATTACGGCCCATGAAAAAGGAAGGATGGTCGATTCCAATGACATTGCCCGCGGAGACGGACCTATGGCACCGACTCGGTGCGGCTCCCTTCCTGTTCGGGATGTCGTTGAAATGTGTTATTCCGGCAAGTACAGTGAAAAAGAGATGCTGGAAAAAGTCACCAAAAACGGCGGCCTTGCCGATCACTTGGGCACAAGCGATGCCCGGGAAGTCAAAGAGCGGACCGATGCAGGAGATGCGTACGCAGCGCTGATTTATGACGCCATGATTTATCAGATTGGTAAGGAAGTGGGCGCCATGGCAGCCGTTCTTCACGGAAATGTTGACGGCATCATCCTTACAGGCGGCATTTCCTATGATACCTATGTTGTTCAGCGCCTAAAGGAAATGATTTCCTTTGTCGCTCCCGTTACGGTCATGGCCGGGGAATTTGAAATGGAAGCCCTTGCTTCCGGGGCCATCCGGGTCCTATCCGGAAAAGAAGAAGCCAAGACCTTTACGGGCATTCCTGTTTGGGATGGCTTTGACTGCCTACCCAGATAAATAAGATTCTCTTGTTTACCTCCTGAGTCTAAGGGCCTTCTTACGTGGCTCTTAGCAATTACCTTCCATACAATTTCATGCTAACGCAAATAACCGGTACTCCCATAGTGCCGGTTATTTGCGGGTCTATATTTGCTGCAGGAAAGGGGCGTATTTTCATGCAAACACGCAACAGGCAGTTTGTTTCGGTCCTCATTGGGGCCTTCATCTATGCGGTCAGCATGGTTTCCCTTGTAAAGCCCGTCCATATCGCACCGGGTGGCGCCACAGGTGTTGCGCTCATGCTGAACTATCTTTTTGGCCTTCCTGTGGGAGCATGAGTTTTTTCGTCAATGTCCCTCTTCTTGCCGCGGCGTGGAAAACGCTGGGGCCCCGATTTGTCCTAAAGACAACGGCAACGGTCCTTCTTTGCTCTTTCTTCATGGACAAGGTTGCCGCTGTCTATTTTCCTGTCTATGCTGGACCGCGTTTTTTGGGGGCTCTTTTGGGCGGCGCATTTCAGGCATTGGCATAACTTTTCTTTTTAAGGCAGAGTGCACGACGGGAGGGGCGGATATCCTTGCGTTTATCATTCATAAATACTTCCCGCAACTCAGCATGGGACGCATCTTTTTCTATCTAAATGCCCTCGTTCTCGTTTCATCCATTTTTGTGTTTCGCGAAATCTGGGCGGGATTCTATGGAGTTGTCTGCCTTACAGCAACTTCAAAAATTCTTGATTTCCTGTTGATCCGTTTGAATCAATCGAGGTAAGTTAAGATGAAGCTATTGTAAGGGATGCTTATTTGATTTAACGAAAAATGAGAAAGTTTCTTGAATTCTGAAAAATAGAGGACTACAATGGTTTTAGTAAAGCGTTTCTAGAAGATAGGAGGAGTGACTATGAAACGAAACTGGATGGCTTTTTGTCTCGCTGCAGCGCTCATGACGGCTGGTACGGTTTATGCAAAACCAGCACCGTCCCAGCTGGTACCGGAAAAACATGGCCAGTGCTATGTGGAAGACAACCTTTTTGTGAAGGACGTCAATGGAGCTGGCGGCGGACAAGGCGTGCTCCATGGTGATTTTGCTTTCCGCAGGGAACAGGCCCTGAAAACGGACGCCATCAAGGAAATCGGCTGGATGACGCTGAAACCTGGATCCTATATTGCAGTCACACGCACAAGGATAATGAAGACGCATATCTCATCATTTCAGGCAAAGGCATTTTTACGGATGGCAATGGCCATGCCTGGGTGGTCGGTGCCGGCGATATGACCATTGCCCGTCCTGGTCAGACTCATGGGCTAGCCAACCTTGGCAAGGAGGATTTGGTTTTCCTTGATATCATTGCTAAAAATGACAGTGCCGATCTTTCTAAGATGGCTAAAGAGGGAACCACCCAATACTTCCCTGTTTCCGCACAGTTTGAGAAGAATGTAGAAAAAGCGGGCGCAGGTAAAGGAACGGGCATTTTGTTCGGTCGTTTTGCTTTCCGTCGGGAAGCTGCGACACAGGATCAGCCATCAAGGAGATTGGCCGGATGACGCTGAAAAAGGGCGCTTCCATTGGCATGCACAAACATGTGGATAATGATGATACCTACATTATCCTATCTGGTGAAGGCGTATTCACGGATGGAGCGGGAAAGGAAACGGTTGTCGGTCCTCGTTCCGTCACAATTGCTGGTCCCGGTGAAAGCCACGCCCTCAGAAACGATAAAGATGAAGACCTCATTTTTATTGATCTCATTGCTAAGAATACGCCCGTTAAGGGACAGACGAAATAAGAAAGCTCAGATTACGTGTGAGGAAACGCCCATGGCAGCCATGGGCGTTTTTCTGATTTTTTTGGGGGGAAAAAGACAGTTTGCTGGTTCAAAGGTATTTACCGGCCTTCAATCATCCGTTGTGACAATATACCCCTTTTTCAAAAATTCCTAGTTGCCTATACAATGAAATTATTTTCTTAATGATGAATTTAATAAATGTATGATTATCTGATTATATATAAAATACTCTGAATTTTGCTTGTACTCAAAAAGTCTAATTGTTATAATAGGTTCTGTAGGAAAGGAGATGGAATGCTGGAATCCGTTTCCACAATAATTTGAGGGGGTTTTATTCATGGGTGGTCTAGCAATTAAGCTTGACATGTTCCAATCGTTGGCCCTTGCCGTCATTGCCATTTGGCTCGGTAACTGGTGCCGTCAAAAATTTCCATTCTTAAGAAAGTACTGCCTGCCGGGTGCTGTCGTCGGCGGCACAATTATTTCCCTGATTTCCCTGGTGCTTTATGAAACCGGTGGCAGAGCTGAGTTTCGACTACAAAGTCGCAAACAGCCTCTTTTACTGTATTTTCTTTGCTGCAAGCGGCGCCGCAGCCAGTCTTTCCCTTTTGAAAAAGGGTGGGAAACTTGTCATCATCTTTACGATTTCTGCTGCCGTCCTTGCCATTTTGCAGAATGTCCTTTCCGTGGGGATTGGTGTCGCCATGGGTGTTGATCCTTGATTGCCCTGATGACGGGTTCCACGCCGATGACGGGCGGTCATGGCAACGCAGCCGCATTTGCCCCTCTGGCCGTTGCTCAAGGTGCTTCTGCTGCAATGGAAGTTGCAATTGCTTCCGCAACTTTCGGTTTGATTGCAGGCTGCATGATTGGCGGTCCTTTTGGCCGTTGGATCATTAGACGTCATCATCTGGAAGATCCTGCTCTTGACGGACAGGCTGAAAAAGCACAGGAAACGGGGAAAGAAGTTGGGACCCCGATGTTCAAGGGTGATATCGTAAAAGCCATGTTCCTGATGTGTTTCTGCTTGGGCTTAGGCGCTGTCTTCATGGCAATCTTGAAATCCCTGAAGATCAGCTTCCCAATCCATGTCTGCACCATGCTGGCTGGTATCCTTGTTCGTCTGTATCTGGACAGCAAGAAAGATACACCGGAATCTTTGTATGAAGGCATCGATACGGTCGGTGAATTCTCCCTGGGACTATTCGTTTCCTTGTCCATCATCTCCATGAAGCTGTGGCAACTTGCTGGTCTTGCTGGCCCGATGGTTGTCATGCTCCTTGCCCAGGTGGTCATGATCCTTATCTACTGCTATGTTGTCGACTTCTATGCTTGCGGTAAGAACTACGATGCCGCCATCATCGCTGTTGGCCATACGGGATTTGGTACAGGGGCTGTGCCTGTATCCATGACGACCATGAAGACTGTCTGCGACAAGTACAGATATTCCAAACTGGCCTTCTTTGTTGTACCAGTTATTGGTGGGTTCCTTAGCAACATTACGAATGCCATCATCATTACCTGGTTCATCAACTTCTGTGCCGGGATTCGCTAAATTTAACATAAAAAGTACGGATCAGCTCCAGGTGGTCCGTGCTTTTTTTTTTATGGGCAAAAGGGCTGATTTCAGCTTGAAAGGAGAAAGCAGCGAACACCTTTTCATGGCGTAAAATCCCCCTCTAGGTCATTGGAAAGATAAGCCGCCTGTGTTATAATTATTTGATACCAACATGGTTTCACGTATATTCTTTCATCTGAGGTGAAATTGATGAGCGATAACAAGGAACTTGAAATGCTGCAGGATGGAACAAAAGTTTCCCCTGAGACGGACGACATGGGTTCCATCCATGTCGATGATGAGGTCCTGTCCGTTGTCGCAGGACTTGCGGCTTCCGAAGTACCCGGTGTGTACGGCATGAGTGGCGGGATCCGCGGCGGAATCAATGAAATGCTGGGAAAACAGAACTTTTCCAAAGGCATCAAGGTGTTTACAGAAGGCCGAACGGTCCGTGTTGAGGTCCATGTCATCATCACTTATGGTTATAATATTCCCGATGTGGCCATCAAACTTCAGGAAAAAGTCAAGGACGCAGTGGAAAATATGGCAGGCTATGAAGTGACGGCCGTGGATATCCATGTGGAAGGCGTCAGAAAGGACAAAATGGAAGGCCTCTCAGGAAAAGGTGATATAGATACCCTGGAAGAACGCTATAAGGAAGCAGCAAGGGAAGAAGCCTCCTTGAAGCAGGAAATGAAGGACCCTGAGGGTAAGGGTGCGGATTCCTCTGCCAAGGAACAAAATGAAGAAACAGTAAGCCAAGAGGCTTCGGGAGTAAACGCATGAGTATCATTGACCGCATCATTTTGACGCTTTATACCTGCAGCTTAGGCGTAGCCGCTGTCCTCATTATGATTGTCAGTTTGAATCTGGTGCCGCTTGATGAGTTTGTTGCCTTTGCCAGCCGGATTCCAGGCCGTTGGGAATACACGGTGGGCGGGGCTGTCCTCTTTATGATGAGCCTCCGTCTTCTTGTTGCGGGCTGGAGTCGTGGATCCAGCAGCAGTTTGACTATTGATACGGAGCACGAAGGCCAGATCCACGTGAGTCAGCGCGCATGGAAGATTATATTGCCAGTTTCACAAATGACGTTTATGGTGTCCATGGTGCCAAGGCCAAGGTCAAGATGAATGGCCAGCAGATTGAAGTCCGCATCAACGCTTCCATTGAACCGGGCATCAATATTCCGGATACGACGGAAGAAGTTCGCCGCACGGTGAAGAAAAATATCTTGACCGTCATCGGTGTGGAAGTCAGCGATGTGGAACTTTATTTCAAACACATCAAGGCAAAAGAGTAGGGGGCCTGAACCATGTGGCAAGAAATCTTTAGAAATATCATGGAAACCAGCCGGTGGCGTGTCATTGGTGCTGGGGTAGGTCTATTTGTGGGAATCCTCTTCATTTTGCTAGGGTTCTTTAGGGCCGTATTCCTGTTGATCTGCATAGGTCTTGGCTTTTATATCGGCAACCGGATGGACGAAGGAGAGACTTTGTCGATCTTCTTGATAATTTGCTGCCGCCTTACCGTAGATGATTGAATGGTACCGCGCCCTTTGACGCGGAAATCTAACTAGATGGAAATGAGGATATTATGAGTAGAAGAGAAGCACGTACACTTGCAATGAAGAGCTTGTTTTCCCTTGATTTCACGACGGATGTATCTCCCCTTGATACCGTGAAAGCCCTGCTTGAAGATGAGGATACGCCAGCACTTCCCAAAGATGATGAAAACTATGCGGCAGCCTTGGTTACGGGGACTCGCGAGCATCTTGAGGCCATTGACAGTGTCCTTGATACCCTTTCAGATGAATGGAAAGTCAAGCGCATGGCCGGAGTTGACCGAAATTTGCTCCGCATGGCTGCTTTTGAAATGTATTTCAGTCCTCAAAAGATTGCTCCTGCCATTGCCATCAGTGAGGCGGTGGAGATTGCCAAAATCTATGGCGGAGATGACTCTCCCCATTTCATCAATGGCCTCTTGGGGACACTAGTGAGAAATCATGGAAAAGACTGACCTTGTCCTTGGCATTGATACGAGCTGCTATACGACAAGTGCAGCCCTTATGGATGGAACGGGTGCGCTGCTTTTTGATGAGCGGCGCCTTCTTCGTGTAAAAGAGGGCCGCCGTGGGCTGTCCCAATCAGAAATGGTTTTTCAGCATATGCGGGCCCTGCCAGATCTTTTGGAACGCATCGATCTCACACAGGGACGGCTTTCTGCCATTGTCGCTTCCGAGCGGCCAAGACCACTCAAGGAATCCTATATGCCTGCCTTTTTGGTGGGCTGGGGCATGGCACGCAGTTTAAGTCACTTCATGGACGTGCCTCTTATTGCGGCTACTCATCAACATAACCATATGTTTGCTGGTCTCTGGGGACTTCGCCGCCGGCCGCCGGCGCGCTGTCTTTTGGTTCATGTTTCCGGAGGAACGACGGACCTTCTCCTTGCTGAAAGGAGCGCAAACGGTGAGATCATCCTTACGCCTTGCGGGACCAGCATCGATCTTCATGCCGGACAAATGATTGATCGCGTGGGAGTCGCTTTGGGCCTTCCTTTCCCATGTGGTCCCCAACTGGAAAAATTGGCACAGGAAGCAGTCCGTCCTTATCCTCTCAAAGTCTGGTTCGAAGAAGGATGCATGAGCCTTTCGGGTCCTGCCACAGCTGCCCTGCGAGCGATTGAAAAAGGGGAAAAGGGTAGCGAAATTGCCTTGGGTACGCTTCATGCCATTGCCAAAGGTCTTTATCATACAATCAGTCATCTTTGTGCAGTGCACAAACTTACGGAAGTGCTTTTTGTTGGCGGCGTCAGCGCCAATCTCTATATTCGAAAAGACTGAGGACTCATCTGTCGGGAAAGGGCATTGCTCTTCTTACGGCTGACCCTATCTGCAGCACTGATGGTGCAATCGGCAATGCATGGCTTGGAGTCCTCAAGGAAAGAGGGAACGCCCATGATCTTCGGTAAGGTGTTTACTGTTTCTGAAGTTAATCTCTCCTTAAAGGAACTGATACATAAGGATCCTACCTTCGCCAATCTCCAGATCCAAGGCGAAGTTTCCAATTTCAGGCGGTATGCGTCGGGTCACTGCTATTTTAATCTCAAGGATAGTAAAGGGCTCATCAAGTGCGTTATGTTCAAAGGGGCCGCTCAACGCCTTAAGAAGCTTCCCCGCGATGGGGACCAGGTTGTGGGTATCGGCCGTATTGATGTCTATGAGCGGGATGGGGTCTATCAATTTTATGTTGATATGCTTATGCCTGTAGGGACAGGAGACCTTATGGCGGCTTATGAAGCCTGAAGCAGAAGCTGTCTGCAGAAGGCCTTTTCGACGAAACCAGGAAGCAACCCATCCCGGTTTCACCACGCATCGTCGGCGTTGTGACAAGTGCCGATGGTGCGGCCATCCGCGATATCATCAAAGTTGCCGGTCGGCGTGATTCTTCGGTTAAGATCCGACTCTATCCTGTCAAGGTCCAGGGCAAGGAAGCACCGCCCGAAATTGCAGCAGGCATCCATTTCATGAATCGGCACAATCTTTGTGAGTCCTGATTGTCGGCCGCGGCGGTGGGTCCATGGAAGACCTCTGGGCCTTTAATGATGAAAAGGTGGTCCGGGCCATTGCGGCTTCAAGGATTCCCATCATTCTGCCGTTGGTCATGAAATCGATTTTACTCTCTCTGATTTTGCGGCCGATAAAAGGCTGCAACGCCGTCCCAGGCGGCTGAATTTGCCGTGCCTGACCGCAGTAAGGACATTGCGTCCTACGAAAAATTGAACCTGCGTCTCAAAAAGGCAGTTGCGGACCGCTTGGCGATGGAACGCCAGTGCCTTGACGGCGTTTTGCAGCGACCAGTCTTTCGCTATCCCGAGCGGCTTACAGAAGGACAGTCCCAGCGGCTTGATCAGTTGGGGCAGTCCCTTTCCACAAGTTTCAGCCGCCGCTTGGAACGGGAGACCATGCGCCTTATGAAACTGCGGGACCATTGGTTCTTCCGCCATCCCGAGGTTTTTGTTGCAAGGCATCAAGACCATTTGACCCGTCTTACGAAGGATCTTGACCTTCACTTCCGTTATACCCTGTCTGAAACGCAGCAGCGCCTCAAGGAAGTGAGCGTTAAGTTCCAGCTCCTTGATCCACAAAAAGTTTTAGAACGAGGCTATACTATGACGGAAGGGCCAGGGGGCAAGATCCTGTCCTCTATGGGAACCCTTAAGGAAGGGGACACCATTAAGACCTATTTCAAGGATGGGGTCCTGAGGAGTATTGTGAGTAAAAAGGAGGAATCCTGATATGGCTGCCAAAAAGGCAACGTTTGAAGACAATATGAAACGGCTGGAGGAGATTGTAGAAGCGCTTGAAAGCGGCAATCTTCCCCTTGAAGATACGGTGAAGCTCTACAAGGAAGGCATGACCCTTTCTGCTCAATGCGGGGCAGCACTCAAGAAAGTCGAACAGGAAGTGCAGAAAGTGACAGAAACGACTTCAGGAGACGTAAAACTGGAACTCTTCCCAGAGGAGGATGCATGATGGATCTTTCAACCTATCTAAAGGAACGGTCCGAACTTGTTGATGGGTTCCTTAAAATCCGGATTGGCGTGGGCGCCATCAGCCGCGTCGATGAAGCCATGGCTTACAGTGCTCTTGCCGGCGGAAAGCGGCTCCGTCCGATTCTTCTCATGGCGGCTGCCGATGCTGTCGGTGGAAAAGGCACTGATTTTCTGCCCCTTGCGTCCGCCCTTGAAATGATTCACACCTATTCCCTGATTCATGACGACCTCCCGGAAATGGACAATGATGATTACCGGCGGGGGCGCCTTACAAACCACAAGGTTTTTGGTCAGGCCATGGCTGTTCTTGCTGGTGATGGTCTTTTGACCCAGGCTTTTGAGGTTATGACAGAGCAAAAGGGTGTCGATCCGGCGCTTATGGTGGAAATCATCCACCTCATCGCACGCTGTGCCGGTCCGGAAGGCATGGTCGGCGGGCAGGCTCTTGATATTAATGCTGAGGAAAAGCACCTCGAGCCTGCTGAGATGAAACAGCTCCATGAAGCCAAAACGGGAGCGCTCTTTATTGCGGCTATCCGCAGCGGGGCCCTTTTGGGCGGCGGCAGCAAGGATGAAGTCAATGCCCTTACGAAATTTGCCACCTTTTTCGGACTTGCCTTCCAAATTACGGATGATATCCTCGACGTGGAAGGGGACAGCAAAATCATGGGGAAAATGGCTGGAATGGATGAAAAGATGCACAAATCCACTTACGTCAGTCTTTTTACCTTGGAAGGAGCCAAAGCCATGGCCCTTGATACCCTAAAGAAAGCAGAACTTACCCTGGAACCTTTTGGCGAAAGGGCGGAACCGCTCCTTCGATTGCACGGCATCTGTACAATCGCAATAAATAGATTCTTATAGAACTTTCGTGCCTGCGAAAGGAGGCGTTTCATGTCACTCATTTCAGAAATCCATTCGCCGGAAGATTTAAAAAAAATCGATCCTTCCATGCTTCCTCAGCTATGTGCTGAAATCCGCAGCCTCATTATTGACGTTGTTTCAAAAAACGGTGGACATCTGGCGCCTAACCTGGGTGTTGTTGAACTGACCATTGCCCTGCACCGTGTCTTTTCTGTTCCCCGTGACAAAATTGTCTGGGATGTAGGCCATCAGTCCTATATACACAAGATCCTGACGGGGCGTCTCCGGGATTTCCCTTCCCTGCGCACCTATGGCGGCCTCTGCGGTTTTCCAAAACGCAGCGAAAATCCTTGTGATGCGTTTGGAACGGGGCATGCCAGCACCTCTATTTCAGCAGCCCTTGGCATGGCCTGTGCCCGTGATCTATCTGGTGATGATTACAATGTCATTGCTGTCATCGGGGATGGGGCTAACGGGCGGGGAAGCCATGGAAGGGCTTAATCATGCGGGGGACCTCAAGAAAAAACTCATTGTCATATTAAATGACAATGAAATGTCCATTTCCCGCAACGTGGGAGCCTTGTCCTCCTACTTGACGGAACTGCGCACAGACCCGGCCTACTCCCGAGTCAAGGCCGATGTAGAAGGCGTGCTTAAAGCCATTCCTTCCATTGGTACCCACGTAGCCAAGACCGTTGGTCGACTCAAGGATTCCCTGAAGTACTTCTTTGTGCCAGGGATGTTTTTTGAGGACCTGGGTTTTAAATATTTGGGACCTGTGAACGGACATGATATCCCTTCTCTTGTAGAGACTTTGCAAAAAGCCAAGAATCTGACTGAACCAGTGCTCATCCATGTCCTTACAAAAAAGGGAAAGGGCTATGCCCCTGCCGAAAAAAGCCCAAACAAATTCCATGGTACAGGACCTTTTGTTGTGGCAACAGGGGAAAAAATCACGAAAAAAGACGCCCCGCCAACTTATACCAGTGTTTTTAGCAAGACGCTCATCCAGCTGGCCGATAAAAACCGCAACCTTGTCGCAATCACGGCGGCCATGCCGGAAGGGACGGGACTTGACGCTTTTCAAAGAGTTCATCCTGACCGCTACTTTGATGTAGGCATCGCTGAACAGCATGCTGTTACGATGGGGGCAGGCCTTGCGGCAAATGGATACCATCCCGTGGTTGCCATATATTCGACTTTTGCGCAGCGTGCTTTTGATCAGCTTCTTCATGATGTTGCCATCCAGGAGCTTCCTTTTACGCTCTGTCTGGATCGCGCCGGTATTGTAGGGGATGATGGGGCCACGCACCATGGGAATTTTGACTGCTCCTATCTCAGGCTCATGCCTCATTTTGTTATCATGGCACCGAAAGATGAAAATGAGCTCCGCCATATGCTCTATACCGCGACTGAGTATGAAGGTCCCTGTGCTATTCGTTATCCCCGCGGCAGCGGTGTCGGCGTGCCCGTGACTGAATCCCTTCATACGCTCCCCATTGGCCGGAGTGAACGCCTTCAGGAAGGTCCCAGATCGATCTCTGGGCTGTGGGAACCATGGTCGAAGCTGCGAAGCTGACAGCCAAACGCCTGCGTGCCAAGGGGCTCTCTGTGGGGGTCGTCAATGGACGCTTTATCAAACCGCTGGATCAAGAGGCGCTCCTGGAAGCCTCCAGAAAGGTCAAGCTTATTGTGACGCTCGAAGAAAATGCGCTCTGCGGCGGTTATGGTGAAGGCATCATTTCCTATCTGAATCAAGAAAATCGCTTAGGGGATTGCCGCGTCCTTACTCTCGGGATTCCTGACGAATTTGTTTCCCATGGGAAACGAGAGTTTCTTCTGCGGGATGTCCGGCTAGATGAGGACAACCTTGTGGAACGAATCTTAACCGCCTATCAAGAAATCGAAAGGGAGGCTCTTGAACAATGAAAAAAGAACGGCTCGATCTTTTCCTTGTGGAACAGGGCTTATTTGAATCAAGAAGTAAAGCCCAAGCGGTTATTATGGCAGGGGAAGTCCTTGTCGATGATCAAAAAATCGACAAACCGGGAACCATGGTCAAGCCGGATGCCAAAATTACCCTTTTAGGAAAGAAGTTGCCTTTTGTCAGCCGTGGGGGATATAAGCTCAACAAGGCTCTTGAAGTCTTTCCTATTTCCTTGGAAGGAAAAACCATGGCCGATCTGGGAGCCTCGACAGGGGGCTTTACGGACTGTGCATTGCAGCACGGGGCCAAAAAGGTCTTTGCTATCGATGTCGGTTATGGACAGCTGGCCTGGAAACTTAGAAACGATTCGCGCGTTGTCAATATGGAGCGCACCAATGTCCGCTTCCTGGAAGCGGATTCCTTGGGAGAACAAGTCGATGCCGTCAGTATTGACGTGGCCTTCATCTCTTTAGATAAGGTGCTTCCGGCAGCTATAAGATCATGAAAAACGACGCGTTTCTCATTGCCCTCATCAAACCTCAGTTTGAAGCTGGTCGAGAACATGTGGGGAAGAAAGGCGTTGTGAGGGATCAAAAAGTTCATTTGGAAGTGATTCAAAAGGTACTCGGTTTTGCCCGGGAAATCGGTTTTGTTCCCAAAGGCCTTTCCTATTCTCCCATCAAGGGACCGGAAGGCAATATTGAATATCTATTATATCTAGGAAAAGAGGGCAGCGATGCTGTCTCTGATTCAGATCCCCAAAAAGTGGTGACTGAATCCCATCTTTTTCTTCTATAAGAGGGGGGATTGACGTGAGAGAATGGATGGTTGGCATTTTCCCGAACCTCAATAAAGAAAACGTTCGAAATGCCCTGCCGGCTGTAGTCAAGGCGGCAGAACATGCCAAAATCAAGGTTGCTTTTCCTTTGGAAATTGCAGAGGAGTTCGGCGTGCCAGGGTACGACCAAGAAGATCCGGCAAGTCTCAGCCGCCTTGATTTTGCTATGACACTGGGCGGGGATGGAACCATTTTACGGGCCGCCCGTTATGTGACACCCCTGCAAGTGCCGCTCATTGGGGTCAATATGGGTAAGGTTGGATTCCTGACGGAAGCCTGTTTCCCTGATCTGGAAAAGGTGCTCAAAAAATTGGCTGATGGGGCGTACACCATCGAAAAACGCAGCATGCTCCAGCTTTCCATTTGGGAAGCTGGCAAGATTATCAAAAAAGGTCATGCCCTTAATGATATGGTCCTTGAAAGTGCCGATCGTTCCCGACTGACCCGTCTTCGTATGCGCATTGCCGGTCAGCCTTCAGCGAATTTTCCTTCTGATGGTATCATCATTGCTTCGGCGACAGGGTCGACGGCGTATTCCCTTTCTGCAGGAGGACCTGTCGTCCATCCCAGTCTATCCGTCATGCTCATTACCCCCATTTGTCCTCATGCCCTTCATGCGCGTCCGCTCGTCATTCCCATGAAGGATACGATTGAAATCGAACCTTATCCACCTTTTGAGGAAATCCTTGTATCTGCCGATGGAATGACGATTGCAAGCCTTGAAAAGACCCAGAAAGTGATTGTTGAGCGCTGCCCCTTTGATGCGAAGTTTGCCCGCTTAAGTCCTCTGCGCTATTACGAAACTTGGCAGGATCGGCTCCTTCGCAACGAAGGACAGACCATTGTATAGGAAGTGAAATCATGAAATTATCCAGACAGGAAGCAATCAAACAGATTATCAAGACCCAAGTCATCGAGACCCAGAGCGATCTAGCAGAAGCCTTGAAAAAAGCGGGATTCAATGTGACGCAGGCCACTGTGTCCAGGGATATCAAGGATATGGTCTTGATTAAGGTTCCCGATGAAGATGGACGGTATAAGTATAGTTTTCCTTCGGAACATAACCAAATCATTACGACGGACCGTTTGGAAGATATGCTTCGCAGTTATATCCTGACCGTTGTTTCTTCGGAAGTCATTATTGTGGTCCATACCCTTCCCGGTACGGCACAGGCAGTTGCCTATGCCATCGACCATCTCAATTGGAGCGAGGTCCTTGGTACCGTGGGCGGTGATGATACGGTCATGCTCATTATTGATTCGCGGGACCATGTGGAAACTGTCAAAACCCGCATCATGCAGAAAAAGAGCTAAGGAGGCTCAGCGATGCTGACATTCCTTGAAGTGCAGCAATTTGCCCTGATTGATAAGGTACGGATTGGGTTTGCCCCTGGATTCAACGTTTTTACGGGAGAAACCGGTGCCGGTAAATCCATCCTGATAGATGCATTAGGCATTGTCCTTGGAGGACGTGCGCCTTCGGATGCGGTTCGAACGGGCGCCGATGCCTATCAGATCCAAGCTGTTTTTGATGTGACAGGAAATCATTCCGTGGAAGCCCTCTTGTCTGAGTTGGGGCTCAGTGCAGAAGATGGTACCTATTTTTACGCCGCCGCGTCCGCACAGGGAAAAAGCCAGGCCTTTGTCAATGATACGCAAGTTCCTGTAAAGACGCTCGCTCGTTTGGGGGCCCTTCTTGTGGACATTCATGGGCAGCACGAAAATCAGACCCTGCTTCGACCCGGTGCTGTCCTTGCTATCCTTCATCACTACGATCCAGAACTGGCACCAACCCTGAAGGCCTATCAAGAGGCCTTTGACGCCGCTCAAAAAGGGCGGGAAACCTTGTCTTATTGGGAAGGCAAGAATGAACATCGGGAAGAGGAGCTGGCACGCCTCGAAGACGAGCTCAAAGAGATTGATGCCGCACAGATTAAATTGGGCGAAGATGATGAGCTACGTGAAACTGTGCGTCGACTTTCCAACCAGGATAAAGTCAGGGGAGACCTTAGCCGTGCCCACGAACTCCTCTCCGGGGTTGAAGGGACTCAGGGCGTCCTTGACGCTTGACAGATGCGAAGACCGCGCTTTCCAGTGCAGCGGTCTATGATCCTTCGGTGGAGGATCTTGCCCAAACACTTGATTCGTCCTGGGAGACGCTTGAAGATGTAAGACAGACCCTTTCGGACCGCCTTTCCGGGGATGAAGATTACCGGGAAACCTTAGAAGAGGCCCAGACCCGATTGGACCTGCTCTATCATTTGAAGAAAAAATATGGGGGATCTTTGGAAGAAATCCTGTCCTATGCAGATAGAGGAAGGAAAGACTATGAAAAGCTCCAATCACTGCAGGATGAGATTGACCGTCTCATAAAACTTCAAAAAAAATTGGATGGGGTTCTTCAGGAAAAAGCAGATGAACTGACAAAAAAGAGAACAACGGCGGCTGAACGGTTCTGTGCGGACATCCTGCCGCATCTCCATGATCTTGCGATGCCCCATGCCGCGCTGTCCATCTGCTTCACCAAATTGGATCACTGCGGAAAAAATGGCCAAGATGAAGCCACCTTCCTTTTTTCGGCCAATGCTGGCATGAAACCGGCTCCGCTGATTAAAATTGCGTCCGGTGGTGAGCTTTCACGGTTTGCTTTGGCCGCCAAAACAGTCCTGCTTCGCAAATTTGGTGTCCCAACCATGATCTTTGATGAGATTGATACGGGAGTTGGCGGTGTCACGGCCAGAAGATGGCTGAAAAAATGGCTCTCATTGCCAAACAGCGGCAGGTCTTATGCATTACCCACTTGGCCCAGATTGCCTGCTTTGCCGATCAGCATCTGTATATTGCCAAAAACAGTGATCAAGGAATGACTGCCAGCGAAGTGACAATCCTTTCACGGGCGGGCCGTATTGAAGAAATCATGCGCATGACGAGTGGAACCAACAGACAGAATCTGCACGGGAAAATGCCAAGGAATTGCTTGCTATGGCGGAAAAGGAAAAGCAGCATTTTGGAAATTGATGCATGCGATGATAGTGGATAGGAGCTGAATAGAATTGTCTATGGACGATGAAAAATTAAGGGAAAGTACCTTGAAAGCGAATTCATATTTAATGGGAGATTACTGAAAGTCTATCGGGATCGGGTCCAACTCCCTAATGGACATGAATCCCAGCGGGAATTCATCCGCCACCAAGGTGCCGTAGGCATTCTTCCGATTTTGGATGATGGCAGCATGATCTTTGTTCGCCAGTTCCGTTATCCTGTCAAAAAGGTGCTTTATGAAATTCCGGCGGGAAAGATTGAAGGGGACGAAGCTCCTTTATCCTGCGCCAAACGGGAGCTTTCCGAGGAATCAGGGTATACGGCGAAGGACTTCAAGAAATTAACAAGCATCCTCACGACACCGGGTTTTACGGATGAACAGATTCATCTGTATGCGGCAACGGGTCTCACGTCGGGAAAACAGCATCCTGACGAGGATGAGTTCCTCAATGTTGTCATTCTGACCCCTGAAGAGGTCAAGGAAAGAGTACTTTCGGGGGAGATCTGCGACGCAAAGAGTCTTTGCAGTCTCTATCTCTATGATCTTATGAAGCGGGCATGAAACACCGTTTCTATCCAGTCAAGGGATGATTTTACATAAATATTTTGTTTATTTCTTAATCATTTTATAAATTTGTACACGTTTTAGGGACTTCTAAGTAAAATTTTTGCTATCCATTCAAACATTTGCACAATCTTTACTAGCCAAATTCAAAATTTGTGTTATAATACACTTAAATTGTAGTGATCGAATGTTGTTCACACAGTAATATACTCAATGGGGGGTCTCAAAATGGATGTACTAAAGGTTTCTACAAAATCCAATCCAAACTCTGTAGCAGGAGCATTAGCAGGTGTATTGAGAGAAAATGGCAAGGCGGAAATCCAAGCCATTGGTGCAGGTGCCCTGAACCAAGCCGTGAAGGCGATAGCGATTGCCCGTGGTTTTGTTGCACCGCATGGGATGGACCTCATCTGTGTTCCTGCCTTCATCGATATTACTATCGATGGGGAAGAACGCACGGCAATCAAACTGCTCATTGAGCCGCGCTGATGTAGAAGGGACGGTGGGGCCATGGAAACCGTCCTTTTAACCTTGAAAACGCCTTTTCCTAAGGGAAGAGGCGTTTTCTTTTGTTGTTTTAACAACAGAGATAAGATAACAGTCATGATAAACTGCTAGTAAAGTAGAAAAATAGTGATTGTAGGAGGTTTATTATGGACTCTCAAAAAATAAA